>MDTE01050329.1_pt1 | contig 14593 bp, 10 predicted proteins | sample 811231 | NCBI WGS metagenome assembly MDTE01 (sample SAMN05326651, study PRJNA326480) | marine metagenome | isolation source: seawater | place: Indian Ocean: Red Sea | collected 2010 | reverse complement strand
TTAGTTCAATTTTGATTAAATCTGACTGCCAGAACACGGAGACGAGGTCGTCATACGATAACCAAACCGTTCAGCGAGTTCAAAGAGACCCGAAAGGGAATTGGAGAGCAAATTGGATGGAGAGGAAGTCAGTCGATTGAAACTCAGAGTTCTGGGAGCTCGTGGAACCAGCGCCGTAAGGCGCAGGGAAAACGACCTGCTTGGGGGATCGCAGCAATCACCTCCTGCAGCGTGAAACCAAAACAGGGGAGAGTCACTCGAAAGAGTTGGCTTGAACCAATCGTGGTCTGAGGAAGATGAAAGTCAACCGAGGATTACACCAGCGGAGGCTGGTGAGTGGGGGAAGTCCTCCCCGGGCCGAACCCACTCACCAGTTCTCCCAACCCTCATCATCTTTCGACGAGTTGGGCTGCCGTCGAACCACTTCCTGTTCTAATGGTTACGCATTTTTATTGCAACACGAGTCTGTTTACGCACTCACTCTCTTGGGCCAATCATCAATTCAGGTTTGACCCACTCCTCAAACTGATTTTCATCAAGCATCCCAAGCTCTATCGCGGAGTCTCTGAGCGTCATCCCCTTTTCATGTGCGTTCTTGGCAATTTTGGCAGCGTTGTCGTAACCGATATGGGGATTGAGCGCTGTGACAAGCATCAATGAGTTTTCAAGATGAGCGGTGATGTTACTCAAGTTAGCTTCTAGGCCTACTATGCAGTGATTGGTGAAGGAACGGCAAGAATCAGAAAGTATTTTGACACTATGCAATAGGTTGTGAATCATCATCGGTTTGTAGACATTCAACTCAAAGTTGCCTTGACTCCCTCCGATTGTGATGGCTACATGATTCCCCATCACTTGGCAGCATACCATCGTCATCGCTTCAGCTTGTGTAGGGTTGACCTTACCTGGCATAATGCTAGATCCAGGCTCATTCTCTGGTAAGGACAACTCGCCAAGGCCACAACGAGGTCCCGAGCCGAGCCACCGTATGTCGTTGGCGATTTTCATGAGAGAGGCTGCCAGAACATTGAGTGCTCCCGATGCAGCGACGACAGCGTCATGGGCTGCTAGTTGAGCGAACTTATTTTCTGCTGAAGTGAATGGAAGGGCGGTTTTCCCAGCAATATTCCCTGCAACTTTGTCAGCGAAGTCCACATGCGTGTTCAAACCAGTGCCAACAGCAGTACCACCCAAAGCTAACTCCAACAAGTCGTCCATTGCTGATTCAATCCTGCGGATATCCGCATCGAGCATAGACACATACCCTCCAAACTCTTGTCCTAATGTCAGTGGAACCGCATCCATTAGGTGGGTTCGACCAATTTTTACTACACCCTCAAATTCCTTCACTTTCACTCGAAGTGCATCACGAAGGTGGCGCACGGCTGGAAGCAAGCGGTGATGGAACTCCTCAGCAGCAGCGATGTGCATCGCCGTAGGGAATGTATCATTGCTTGATTGTGCCCGATTTACATGGTCATTAGGATGAACTGGTGTTTTGCTACCTAGAGTTCCTCCAGCCAACTCGATTGCGCGGTTGGCGATAACTTCGTTTGTGTTCATGTTTGATTGAGTTCCAGACCCAGTCTGCCAAACTTTGAGGGGAAAGTGACCATCCAAACTCCCTGAGATGACTTCGTCACACGCTAGCGAAATCAGATCTGCTACTTCTTGATCCAATTCTCCCAAAGAGGCGTTTGTTTCTGCCGCGGCCTGTTTCAATATACCAAAGGCGCGGATTATCGCTCGCGGCATGAGATCATCACCTATGTCGAAGTTTACCATCGACCTAGCGGTTTGACAACCATAGTATCGGTCAGCAGGCACTTCCATGTCACCCATCGTGTCGGATTCGATTCGAATATCTCCAACTTCTGCGGTTGCAAAGATTTCTTGGACATTTGAATGATCTTTAGGGGGTTGCGCTTCAGCTTCCAGACCCTTACGTATCAGTCTAGCGACCGTTGCGGATCTTCCATCTTTCCGCCCTCTCCCTGTTTTCCTATCAAGTTGCTTTGCAAGATCCTCGGGCAAACTGAGGCTCACGATCCTTCGGTCACCGGCACGATGCTTCGCCATAGTTAATCGTCTTATTATTTACTTAATAAGTTGACGCTACGCGCAGCATACAGTATTCCATCAATCGATCAGCTATGGCGCTAATTTAACCGATTTAGAACCGGTTCAGGATCTTCGAACTGAGTTGATTCGCATGGGAGTGACTGGCCTGTCTCCAGGGCCAGTGGAGCATCCTTCTATTTTCTTGATTACATCCATTCCGTCCACGATTTTGGCGAATACTGGATGTTTGGATTGGGTGCGCATGTCCCACCAGTCTAGGAACTGGTTGTGTGCTGTGTTGATGAAAAATTGAGAACCGCCGCTGTTAGGTCTTCCCGTGTTTGCCATCGACAGTGTTCCCACATCATTTGAGACTTGGAATTCAGAGGGGTGTTCATCTTGGATGGTGTATCCAGGGCCGCCTGTACCACATCGAGGAGAGTTAGGATCTGATGAGTTTGGGCATCCACCCTGAATCATAAATCCACTAATTACCCTATGGAAGTGTAGGCCGTTGTAGTAACCCTCGTCTACTAGTTTGAGGAAGTTACCAGCGGTAATAGGCATCTGCTGGTCATATACTTCGATAGTCACATCTCCTTCACTTGTGCTCATAATCACGGTGGTCATGGAATTGGGCGAGAGTAGACCAGACTTGAGGATGATGGTCTTGGACTTACACCTCAACTTTCCATGTCAGATAGAGTAGAGAGAGGAATGAGGGGGATACCAGCTTCCTCAAACGCTTCAGTTCCACCTTCCTCTCTATCGAGGATGGTGATACAAGCAATGACATCACAATCGATATCGGTTAATCGGGTGACAGCCTTGAGGGCTGAACCACCGGTAGTCGTTACATCCTCAAGGATTACACACCTATCTCCTGCCTCCAATGTCGAACCTTCCACACCAGGTGGGTTTCCTGTTTTCCTACCACCTCGCCCCTTCGGTTCCTTGCGAATGATGAACCCTTTCAAAGGACTTCCAGTACCTGCCTTGGCGATGGCAATTCCAGTAAGTGGTACCGCACCGAGTTCCAATCCACCAACAGCGTGGACATCACCTATTTGCTCCAATCTGTCGTGGATTAAGACGCCTAATAGGTGAGCACACTCTGGATCCATCATAACCGGTTTCATGTCGAAGAAGTGTCGACTGGTTCTGCCACTAGCCAGCGTGAATTCCTCAGTATCTGATCTCAACCAAGCGAGGTCTCGTACTTTCTCGACTAATCTTCCCCTAGCCTCTTCTACAGTTGTGGACTCTCCCATACTCTCGACCGGTTTCGACGCTTTGACAGCGGCGCATCAACGTTGTGCGGGTCGATTGTTAACTTCAGACTACATTAGTGGCCTAGGAGAATGACTTTGAGCAGCCGTCGTCCGAGGTCAGTCGTTGGTAGGACGAGGGCGAATCTAGATGCTTCATCCATGGAACGAGGAACGCCACCTTGCGGAGATGGAAGACTACCATTTTCGACTTGATGAGAGGTGTGAAGTAGAGTATCAGATAGCTGAGGCTGCCCGTTCTCTAGGAAAGGACATCATCGAGCGAGTGGAGATACCTCGCGCATCCGATCTCGCGGATAGAACCGAGAAGTTACTCGAGAGGGATTACCTCAGGGGGTTACAGATATCATCAGAGATTCGTGACCTCCTCTTGGAAGAGGACAGAGAGACCACCGCCATACAGATGGCCAAGGTGGTTGGTAAGAGGATGTATGAACGGGAAGGAGATCTCGCTACAGCGGTAGAAGTTGGTTTGCGTGTTGGCCTTGCTATTCTCACTGAGGCTATTCTGGTTGCTCCACTTGAAGGGATTAGTAATGTCAGATTGCTCAACAATGCCGACGGTTCTCAGTTCGTCTCGGTTGATTTCTGTGGGCCAATCAGAGCGGCAGGGGGTACGGCTCAAGCTCTAGCTGTGCTCATCACTGATGTAGTTCGCAGGGAACTCGACATAGGCCCATACATAGCGAGGATGGAAGAGGTAGAGAGAGTTAAGGAAGAATTTGGCCTTTACAGGAAAAATTTGCAGTATCGCCCCTCGCCAGAAGAGATTGAGATGATTGTCAAGGCTTGTCCCATCATGGTCAACGGTGAATCCACTGAGGAGGAGGAGTGTGCTGGTTATGGCAACCTCGAGAATGTAGATGGAACAAGGGTCAGAGGTGGTGTCTTATTGGTCATCGGCGAAGGTTTGTGCCTCAAAGCACCGAAGGTTCAGAGACATACGGAGCGCCTCAATGTAGAGGGTTGGGAGTTCATCAGCCACTTCGCTAACAAAGGCAAGGACGCAAGTGAGGGTGGGGAGAAGCGCAAGTCACGATTGGTAAAGCAAGATGATCGGTTCATGGATGACATCATCGCCGGGCGCCCAGTTTTCGGAGAACCATCAGCCCCTGGCGGTTTTCGGTTACGTTATGGCCGAACACGCGCGACTGGACTTGCGGCCGCCTCACTCTCCGCTGTCACAATGCACGCTCTGGGTGACTTCATCGCTGTTGGCACTCAGATGAAGATAGAACGACCGGGTAAGGCGTGTGCTGTTACTCCATCTCACCGATTACAAGGCCCCACATGTCTACTCGAAGATGGAACCTATGGACGCATGGATTCGTTGGATATGTACAAGGGCGCCTCAAAACAGGTTAGGTCGATATGGGACAACGGGGAGTTGATGCTCGGTTACGGGGAGTTCATGGAGAACAACAAGAATCTCGTTCCCTCTGGCTACAATCGTGATTGGTGGGCTGCTGATCTGCTTCAAGAATTGATTGACGATGATTCAGTGTCACGATTCGCAGCTTCTATGGGGGTTTCTCGTGAACAACTTCCAGATGGAACTCCATCGGGTTTCGAGCCATCTAATGTATCGGAATTACACATCAACAGACATTGGGTTGAATACCTTAGGGAGGTACCATTGAATTGGGATGCCACAGTAGCAGTCGCAGAAAGTTTCGGTACTGCCATCCCCCCTCCTTGGAACTTGAATTGGCTTGATCTCCCACTTGAGTGGATGGGTATTCTCAGGGATAATCTCCTCACAGCTTCTGTTGTTAATAGTGGTACAGATCCATGCCAAGATTGGACTAATGATAGAGTCAGTGATTCATGGATGAGGCTGACTGATGTGGTATCATGTTGGACTCCTCCTGGAATAGGAGTACCAATCCCCGAGACTCCTCCTGGCAAAGAAATCGAAGTCCCTGGAATCATTACTGACCGAAGTGCACCTGTGGAAGAAGTAGCGCGGCACGGGTTAATCAAGGCCAGTTTGATGTTACTTGGTATTCGTCATCACCATGATGGAGATGATATTCTAATTCCACTTGGTTGGGAGCCGCTGTTGGATGGTTTGGGGCTCGAGGTGAATGAAGGTAAAGTCACTTCAAAAACAGATTTAGAACCTCACCTCAAAGAGAGAAAGTCTCGTCTTTCCACAGCGGTTAGACATCTTAGGGAGGAAGCGGATAGACAGAGTAAATTGGATGCTGAAAGGGATACCGTACGTATCGCCGCACAAACCGCTGCTAGGCAGAGAGGGGAAGGTATTGCTGCTACTGAACATTCAGGCGACCTCGCTGCTGCTGAGGTACATGATCCAGGTCCAGAAGATCCTGATAGATTGGTGTCAGCCGAACTATTGCTGGAAGACCATGCAATCGACGGCTCGATATTTATTGTTAGGGCGATGAGTGATTATCGTTGGGAGCACAACGCACCGACTCGAATCGGTGCTAGGATGGCTCGACCAGAGAAGGCTGCAGAGCGTCTGATGAAAACCAATGTCAACGCACTTTTCCCTGTAGGTACTCAAGGTGGCCCGCAACGGTTGATTTCAGAGGCTGCGAGTCGCGGTAATCTCCGTGTATCTCTTGGTGTAAGAGAGTGCACTAAGTGCGGTCGGCCATCTCCATTTGTTCGTTGTCACCACCGTTTGGTCGCTAGTGATCACAAAACCTGTGGAGGCAGGACAACATCTAGAAAACCCACGAATTCGAAGGCTCGTCGCCAAGGAGAATTTCAGACAATACCTCTTACCAAACTTCTCGAGAGTAAGGTCGAGGAGCTCGGCATAGATGGCATTCCCAAGATGAAGTGCGTAAAGGGTCTGAGTTCAAAGTCACAAACTCCAGAACCACTAGAGAAGGGGATAATTCGTGCACGCAATGGATTACCGGTTTTCCGTGACGGTACCGTCAGGTTCGATATGAGTGATATCCCAGTCACTCACTTCCGACCCTGTGAGATAGGAACACCCTGGCAACATCTGAAGGAGTTGGGTTACGAGGTAGATATAGAGGGCAAACCACTCACATCGGACGAACAGATTATCGAGATTTTCCCTCAAGATTTCATCCCTAGTACCAATGCAGTTGATCATTTAGTCAAGACTTGCCAGTTCGTGGACGAATTACTTGTGCGTTTTTATGAAATGGATCCATACTACAATGTCAACGAACAAGCTGATCTTATTGGGCAACTCAGTATCGCCTTAGCACCCCACACATCGGGGGGAGTACTTTGCCGCATAATCGGATTCACCAAAGCCAGTGGTGGTTATGCTCACACTCTTTTCCATGCTTCCAAACGTCGCAATTGCGACGGTGACGAAGATTGCATCATGATGCTCCTAGATGGGCTACTAAATTTCTCTAATGAATTACTACCGAACAATCGTGGGGGGAAGATGGATGCCCCCCTCACTCTAACGATACGACTGAATCCAATGGAGCTCGATAAGGAGGCACTGAATGTAGACACTGCCTGGTTCTATCCTAGATCGTTCTACGAGGCGACGATTTCTTGCCCTCATCCGAAGGAGTTGCAAGAATCGATGGACTTTGTCGAGAGAAGGGTTGAGACGGTTGGCGCATTGCGTGGTTACGGCTACACCCATGATTTGGAATCACTTGATTCTGGTCCATCTAATTCTTCTTACAAGATTCTAGAGACTATGGTTGACAAGATGAACGCGCAGATTGAATTAGCCCAAGTACTCCGTGCGGTCGATGTGCGTAGAGTAGCATCTTCGGTTGTTAATTCTCATTTCTTCCCAGATCTCAGAGGGAACCTGCTGGCCTTTACTAGGCAGAAGGTCAGATGTGGACGATGCGGTGCGAAATATCGCCGAGTACCGTTGGCAGGGAAGTGCATCGAGGTGAAAAAGGTCGATCGTAATTCATCAATAGTAAGAGCAGACCAAGCAATCCATTGTGGGGGTAACCTCATCATGACTGTCAGTGAAGGTGCCGTACGCAAGTACGTTAAGGTGGCCACCCATGTCATGGATACCTTCGGTACCTCAGATTACACTCGCCAGAAATATGGTTGGCTTGCAGAGTCACTAGATTCCTTATTCAAGAACGACCGCGTCAAGGTTTACACACTTGACGACTTTTTCTGATAGTTTGTATTTCGGTGTTCTAGTCTCTGAATCGAGGGTAGAAAGGACCCCTTTTTCTGAAAGTCGAATGCCAAACTCCCTTGAGCACCTGCTTAGAGAACCGCAACCAAGATTTGGTGGTGCGTATAGGGTGGATGATGAATTTCAATGGGTTACTCCAATCCTGGATAGGATGCATCAATTGGCCAAGCATTCCTTCGGGCAGTTCGTCATCAACACCATATTTCTCCGGGCGCTTATCCTTGGGCATGTAGTAAGTCCCGAATATGATGTCCCACAGTGGAAGAAATCCAGCATAGTTGGAGCAGTGTGCTTCCTTCTCGTTAGCGTGGTGCCAATGGTGAAATTCGGGTGTAGGAAGTAGGCGATGTAATGGTTTTAGGTTCCAACTAACATTTGCGTGTAGGAAAATACCTGTGATGATTTGAAGTACGGCGAGGATACCACTGGTCTCTGGTTGGAATCCAGCGAAAATTAGGAAGAAGAACCCCGGTCCTATCAAGGCGAAATCCATGGGGTGTATACGGAACCCACTAATCCAGTCCATGTGTTCAGGTGAGTGATGAATGGAATGGAATTTCCATAGTTCGGGTACTTCGTGATACCAACGGTGTGCCCAATACCCAAAGAAATCGAATAGTATGAAAGCAACGATAGGTTGTAGATAGATTGGGATCATTTCCACGAGTCCTATTTGAGCGACCAATAGGCCAAGCACCCAAGTGAAAGAGAAGAAACTGATGATGAGTGCGAAGATTATACCTAACACATTGAGTAACGGTTGCGCCAATGCATATGTAACATCTAGCGTCCATTTTGGTCTCCTGACCATTTGTCCCTTATGTCGAGGGAATATTTTCTCCATTGGAACAACTAGGATGAACAGGATTATGATTAGATAAAGAGATTCGAATTGATAATACCAGAGCGAGAATCCAACAATAGACAACACTACTATTCTACCTAGTAATACCCAGTACCACGCAGGTGGATCTATTTCTTCTCGAACAGGATATACTACGCCATGTTCGTCTATTTGGACGGGTTCTAGGTTGTCGATTAAGCTCGGTTGTAGTCTTCTTTCGAAACTCATTCGCTCACGAACCTCTAACCGAATAATCATTGGATGTTAGATTGATTATTTCAACCAACCTTTTCCTTGATTCACACTTCGTCTTCCTCGATACGCCGCCATAAGTCACCCACGGTTTCGATGTCCTTGTCGACTCTCGCCTTACCCTCTAGACCAGAGGCATCTCCCTCACCCAATTCTTCGTCTGAATCGAGTTCCTCTACTTCGATATCTCCGCCAACTTCGTCCTCATCATCATCCTGCTCTGCGAATCTTTTACGAATTCTCTCTCGTTCTTCCTCAGCGCTGGCACCAAACTCAATCTGAAACGACTCCACTCCTGCTTCACCCTTACCATCCATAATTTCGTGCAAAGCGTCCCACTCCTCCTTGTGGCGTTGTTTGTGAAGAGGCATTCTCTTGCGTTTGATTCGCTTAGCCTTGCGCCATCGCCGAACTGCTTGATCAGTAATCAGAATGATGAATCCCATGATGTTGGCTACTATGTATCCGAAGACCCTCTGGTTGTGGTAGATTTGGTAAGCCATGGTGAACTCTGCATCCACTCTTTCCGCTCCTTCCTGATAGGTTAGTTCAGTACCATTGTAGTCGATGTATGAGAGGCTCCACTCGTATTCACCACTAGGTATCGATGAGATTTCGCTTGAGCAGTATTCTCCAGTAGCGCCACCCCATGCAGCGATTGGAGCCTTCCGAGAGTCCCCTCCCTTGTACGCGATGCGGTCGTCGACATCCCACAGTTCCCAGGCGACCATCAAGGAATCTCCCGCCTCACTTGCTTGGAAGTCACATTCGATGGAGAAAGGTAGGTCATCGGAACCAACGGATGGAACTGTCATCAAGTATACTGTACGATGTCCTGAATCAGGAGACAGTATTGGGTGAGGTGTCGCCATAGGTATGATTGCCGTCCAGATGACATTTAGTAGCAGCCAAGTGATGATAGCGACAGTCGGACGTATCGGTGCGTCCGGGTCGACTTTCTTCTTCGGCTTGTCCATCATGCGTTCACACCTCAAACCCGAGAGTACCTAGCACTTCAGCCATCCATTTCAACTTCCGCATCTTTCGTACCGGGTCAGTTCGACCAGTCCATCTCCCTATTTCGCTGGTTGTAAAGCCAACCAAGGTAATGTTCTCGATTCCCATTGCCTTTACCAAACAGACGGCTCTGTCTCCATCGGTGAATCCACCCGGATTAACCATGTTATTGACTAGAGTCGGGCATTGATGGGTTGGTAGGATAGTGATACCCTCGGCTAACAGAGTAGGAAGTAATTCGTTCCACGCATCGATGTTGTCACCATGGGCGTGTAACGCGAAAGGTATGTTGCGCTTTGCCGCATCGATGATCGCCGCCCCTCCATCTGCATCTGATACCACAAGAGCCAAACGTTGCCACATATCTTGGGAATGGGTGTTCTCTAATTCATTCAACACTCCAACACTTCCATCAGCTGCGATTAAGCAGAAGTCGCTGTCAAGACAACTCAAATCCTCTGGTTCGACAGCTGCACCCATAACGACAACCTCCTCGTATGTGGAAAGACGCGCTCGAATATCGTTGATTGAATCATCAGTAGATATTTTCCCCATCACTTTCTTTGAAAGGAGATATGCACTGTTTAGGTCATCTTCCAACCCAAATCCGAAATCTTCTCGAATCCTGTTTTGTACCTCTATCAGTTTATTATCCACGGAGAAAGGTGTGTTGTTAACATCCGAACCCATCACATCCCCTCTGTGTTGTCGGCGCATCTGAGAGTTCAAGAACCCCATCACGGGTTCCCATGGGCGTATGCCGATGCCCCGCCGCCTTCCCGAGGTGCCTTCCCCGGTCATTATGGCGAGGTTTCCCTTCTTGCCCCAGGGTGAAGAATGGATCAAGTCGTTACGTGAGCAGAATGGTATAGGCATCGAAGATTTGTTTGAAGGGGAATGGCTTGAATCGGTGCGAGGACGCGGAAACCTTCGCTTGCTGGAATCGATAAAGCACGACGATGGAATCGACTCTGTTACTCCACATGATATCTACGAACCGTATGGTCAAATGGTAGAAGGGATTGGATTCTACTACGCAATGCTAATTGTCTGTGCATCTTTCGATGAGGCTTTGATGAAACGTTGGGTGGAGGGCGAGGCGAGCCGTGCCGACAAACTTCTCGGCAGTAGTGTCGATTCGGAAATTTTTGAGCTGGTAGCGAGAACTTACCTCTCTGATATCAGACAGGATTCAACATCCCAGAACCAAGGTTCGGTTCACGCTACTCGGCGTGAGGAAACGGTATACCAGATACCAATGGCGGACTTCATAGAATTGTGTCCTTCTATCACTGGATCATATTGGAGACTCGTAAACCGTCCACTCAAGGACGGTTGGGTGACTATGGACGCTTCCAAGACTGAGACATCTCGTGAGCGCTTGGCACGTCTGATCAAGGAACGTATCCGTCGCACATTGGTAGAGAGGTGCCAGGATAACAGCGCTAGAATGGATGAGGAGTTTGCCGCTAAGTTAGCAGACCCGGTTGGAAAGATGATGGCCGAACTACAGAGTCAACGAAGTAGGGATATTCAGGTCACCGAGGTTCATGAAGGCGACTGGCCACCTTGCATGATGGCAGCCATAAATGACCTCTCCCGCGGCGAGAATGTCAACCACGCGGGTCGGCGCTTCCTAGCCAACATGAGTCGTGCCATAGGTCTCGACCAAGAGCAAGTACACTCCTTTTTCGTCAACGCACCCGATTACAATGCTGAAACGACAAAGTATCAGTTGTCTCAACTTTACGAAGGGAAGTACACACCTGAGAAGTGTGACACCCTGAAGTTACACGCGCGCTGTCCAGTTGCATCGGGGGTAGTTGACGATCGTCTCTGCCGCTTCGAATGGTTAACTCACCCTCTCAAGTACACTAGGGCGAAGCAGCGGAGACGTGTTCGCGACGAACCACAAGAAATCCCTCAGCCTACGGCTGAACCTTCTTCAGAGGACAATGGTTGAAAGAGAGGCACACCCCCTGACACAATAAGGAGAGGTGTTACCGATGACACGAACACTCGTCATTTCGGTCGATAGAGACGACGATTTGGGTGCTAAAGCTGGCATCCGAGGGCCAGTCGTAGGCCGTAAGGAGGTTCTCACAGCTGCGTTGCGTCTTGGCATCGCCGATCCCGAAGAGAGCGATACCAATGCCATACTTGGTGCTCTCCACCTTCATGATCAACTCAAGGACAGCGCTGAGTCAAATGACGCGGTAGAGATAGCGGTTTTTACCGGTGACGAGAAAGTAGGTGTTAGGTCAGATCGCGCTATATCTCGTCAGTTGGAGGAAGTCATCGATAAGTTCCAACCAGATAGAGGTGTGTTAGTGACCGATGGTGCAGAGGATGAAAGCATACTTCCAATCATCCAATCTCGGTTACACATTGACCATATACAGAAAATCATAGTCCGACAGTCGAAGGGCATCGAGGGAACCTATTACTACATCGTAAAGGCGATTGAGGACGACAAGTGGCGCGCTAGGTTACTTGTTCCGCTTTCGATATTCTTGATGCTCATAGGGCTTGGAATGATACTCCCTAATGGCGGTATAATCTTCGGTTTGATGCCGTTGCTAATAGGGGTTTATTTGCTTGCCAAGGGACTAGGCGCGGAGCAACATTTGAATCGAATAATGCGGGACATGAGAGGCAATGCGGACGCAGCGTTCATCTCATCATTCCTGTGGGCTACAACAGTATTCTTCTCGATATTCGCCATAGCCGAAGGTTTACGTGTTTATTCTACTAACATGAGTTCAGATTCTGTACCAGGTAAACTGGAGATTGTATTGTTAGTGTTTCAAGGATCACTAACTTGGATTGTCTTGGCCTTCCTCACACTAGCGTTATCTCTACTCGTGTTGAGGATGAAGCGCGGTACATTCAGTGGCAGGACAGTTCAGATTATTGCCTTCGGCATACTCATTTGGAGCTTCAGTGGTGCTGCTCTCAAAGTAGGTTTGGAAATACTCAATGGTACCTACGCTCTTGAGCCTGCTACATTGTGGGAGGACTGGGACAGAGCTTTGGGCGCGATAGTTCTGTTCTGGGCTGTTAGAACTGTAGTACAATCAATCAACGATAGGCAGGAGACATCAGGCCACTACTGGGGCATTTGAAGTAATAGTGTTCAGTTGTTGAACAGCGTTTCGTTCATGCAATTCGGGCATGTGACTTTGATTGGCCGTATTGCAGGAATACCCAAGGGAGCACCACAATTCGGACATTGAATGGCCTGCTCGACTTGTGATTGTCTCGTCTGACCTTGTTGACTGGGGTCGTAACGAACACGGTATCTATGAGCGTCCGAAATATACTGGGTTTGATGGGCACCTTCTGTAGGTGGTGACTGTTGGTTTTGTTCAGGAACTTGCTCGAAGTCGGTGCTCGGCACTGCGCCACCACTCTGGAAAGCTTGCAATTGTGCCTCCACTTGGTCGACCGTCATGTTGTGTTGTCTTGCGATTCGATCTAAGGATAGCATGCGATCGTATTCATCCATTCCAGCAAGTTCAGTCAGAACTGAGGAAGGCAACTGTGACATCGAACAACCGTCTGTGAGGTTCTGTCATGAAGGTATTGACCTCCTGAGAAGTTCAGTACTTTCTTTTCACGTATAAATTTCCTTCAAACAGGGCGCTTTAACGGAAGCAAGACGATAGTAATTGAAGAAAGGTTGAGTATCTATTTCTAGACACTTACCTAAGTTCATCCCTTGACTACTAGTCGTTCAGTGAGGAGGATTACTAGGGCGTCCATCAATTCGTCTAGGTTCTCACCTTCACTTCGTAGACTCACAGTGGTTTTCGCTTGGGTTCCCGAATTCCTGATACCCACACTAACCCTTCCTTTTGGTCCCGTGCCTTCCAGTAGCAACAGGTTAGACTCTCCAGAGATTTCAGTTCTGTCTAGTAAATGTCCAGATAGCATCGTTCTGACCATATCTTCGACTTCTTCGGCGAGTGCGTTTCGTCCATTCCAAAGAGATCTGTCTACATCAGTTACCGACTTTCGATTCTTCCATCCAGCTCGAAGTATTTGTCGAGATTCACCTAGTGCGGCTCTAGCAGAGAGGATTGCAAGCAAAGTTGCAGCACCATCACCGACCAGCCCCCAGTGTGATATTTTTACAGGATGTGGACAGGGTAGTACAAGGTGTCCGGAATCCTCACAACCGACCACACCAGGAATGGTTTCGCCAATCCCGATTGAAGAAATCAAAGCATCGGCTAGCCATCGATCTCCAACAGCTGTTTGGATGCCTTTGGTTCCAAGACGGTCGAGTGCGGCAGGTAGGCTAAGGTCAGATTCGATACTGTAGGCTGTAGTCAGTTCGTCAACCTCAGTTTGCAACAGTGCTTGACTCCATTCGTAGGCCATAGCATCACCATCCACTACAGCAAGTCCATCTACGGTCGCTTCGATTAACAGACATCGATCTCCATCACCATCCAACGCTGCCGCCACTAAATCCCCCTCCGACCAAGGAGGCATCCCATCATTCTCATGCAATTTTTCTTGGATGGCGGAGAGCAGGGCGTGTTCGAAGTCCTCCTCCATCAACTCAGATACAGTCCAACTATCAGTGGGGGAGAGTTCACCTGCTCCACAACCATCGTTGAGCTCTCTATCGGTGTCTGATACTTCCTCGCACTCAAGCCCTCTTCTGGTGATTCCAAACGCCATCCAATTGGTAGTTGCTCCTCCACTTGAGTCTAGAAGGATGCCTTGTGGTGCAGCGATTGATCGCCAATCTTCAGTATCAATCCCGAATAGTTCGCACAGTAGATCTACCCACTCTTTGAGGCGCTTCCTATAACCAGAGATACCATCATAATCAGTTCCCTTTGAACCTTGGTTAGAATCTAAGGGAGAAGGAGTCCAAGCGACCTCCGATATTCTATCCTCCAACTTTGGCATTGATTTGTATCCTAAACCATCGAACAATTTGACTCCCGAGTCAGTTGCAGGGTTGTGACT
>MDTE01049459.1_pt1 | contig 14594 bp, 10 predicted proteins | sample 811231 | NCBI WGS metagenome assembly MDTE01 (sample SAMN05326651, study PRJNA326480) | marine metagenome | isolation source: seawater | place: Indian Ocean: Red Sea | collected 2010 | reverse complement strand
TGAGGCGGCGGATTCGTTCGAAGCGCGGATTGCTGTCCTTCTTGGGTTTTGCTTTCGAACTCATCTCAGCTTGGCAAAAGGGTTTCAAGTTTGGCCTTGAACAAGGAGGGCGCCTGCGAGAAGTTTTCCTCGAGAGTCAAGTCCTCCCGCCCAAAGGCCTCGATTGAACAGAAGGGGAAACGATCGATGCATTCTCTCCTCGCCTCCTCTTCGACGGAGCCGGCCAAGACAAGGCATTTCCTTTTGTACCGATGAGCCAGGCGGATAACCTCAAAAGGTCCCTTTCCACTCATTGAAGTCCGGTCAAACCTGCCCTCCCCAGTCAGAATCAGATCGCTTTTGCCAATTTGTTCTTCCAAGCCAAACCAATGATCAAGCAGAGAGAATCCTGGTTTGAGAGAGGTCTCGTAATTCAGTGAAAGGCCAAAGCCGATGCCACCGGCGGCTCCGGTCCCGGGCATTTCGGAAATTTCTCGAGCGGTGGGAAAATTTTGTACAAGTTTTGCCAGCATATCGGTTACCGCAGCTTCAAGATCGGCCAACTCGTTTTCGGGCAAACCCTTTTGAGGACCGAATTGGTGGGTCGCGCCCTCGGGCCCCAACAACCGATTCTTCACGTCGCAGGCAATCACGACGGGAGGCAAAGCCATCAATTCATCCGTCTCAATTCTTGAGACCTGATTCCACGAGGAGGGACAAGGGACTTCAATTCTCCGGCCATCCTGATCAAGGAATCGTAGACCGAGAGAAGACAAGGCCCCCAGACCGGCATCATTGGTGGAACTCCCTCCGATTCCAAGAAGAATCAAATCCACACCCAACCCGGCCACCTCTCGCATGAGCTCTCCCACTCCCAGAGTCGTGGTGTTCCAAGGATTTCTTTCTTCCTGCTTCAGATCCGCGAGACCCACCACCGAAGCCATTTCCAGAATCGCGATTTTCTCCGAGCCGTTCAGGCTCAGGAACTCCCCGGCTTTGGGAGGCAAACGCTCCGCTCGGCAAAGACCGAAATGAACGGTTTTCTGCCTTCCCAAGGAATCTCGAGCCTCGAATTTCCTATGTTCCCCATCCGCGCCCGAGGTAAGGATCGTGGAAAAGCCCTCTCCGCCATCGGTGAGTGGAACGCTAACCGCGCTGAACTCACGACTTTTCCCGGTGCAAGCGGAATGAGCGAGCGAACACATTCGTTCGGCGGAAAGAGAGCCTTTGCATTTATCGAAAGCGAGCAGAACACGCATCCTCAAAAAGGGTTAGCGGACTTCCTGGTCGGTCGCTAAATCAATGATTTTGAAGTTTTCCAAGTGATAGGAATCGGAGGCTTCGAATTCTATTTGCAAGTCATAGTTTCTTTCCATCCTTTCCACCAATTTGGAATCCGGCCCACGGAGACGACGTAAGGTGCTTGGATGCAGGAAAACCTTGAGCTTCAAATTTCTTTCCGTGGAGGGTTCCAGGCGGGAACGCCTGACGGCGCTGGTTATCTTGCGCTGAATTTCGATGCTTACCGAGCGGGGTGATTTGACGATTCCGCGACCGTTGCAGTAGGGACATGGCTCGTAAACACCGCTGGAGTTGCTTTCATCATGCCGTTGTCGGGTAATTTGCATGATGCCCAATTGGGAAATGGGCAAGATGTTATGCTTCGCTTTGTCGTCCGCCATCGAGGCCTTCATCTTCTGAAAGACTTTCCGTTGGTCATTCTTGTTCTTCATGTCGATGAAGTCGACGATGACCAGACCGCCCAGGTTTCTGAGGCGCATTTGCCGACAAACCTCCATCGCCGCCTCGATGTTCGCTTGCAGAATGAAATTCTTGCCATCCTTGCGGTCACCCTTGTGACTCCCCGTATTGACGTCAATGGAGACGAGGGCTTCGGTCTCCTCCATGACGATTTCTCCTCCGGAAGGCAGAAGCACGCGTCTCATGAAGGTCTGCTCGATCTGCCTCTCCACGTTAAACCTCTCGAAAATCGGAATCTCCTCGTCGAAATGACTTACCTTGGACTTGGATTTGGGGGATATCCTTTGAATCGTTTCGATCAGGCGGTTGTAATCGTCCTTATTGTCAACCTGCACGCGATCGATGTCATCAGTAAGAAAATCCCTGGCAGTCAGTCCGATCAAATCAGGCTCTTCGTAAAGAAAGGCCGGGCTGTCCTGTGACTGCATCTTCGCCTCAATCTCGTCCCATTGCTGGAGAAGCAAATGGAGGTCGCGGTCGAAGAAGCGTTCGGGTTTGTTCTGACCGGCCGTTCGAATGATCACTCCCATCCCTTCTCTGAGCGATAAGTTCGAAAGGATGCGCTTCAAGCGGGTACGTTCGGACTTTTCTTCGATTTTTCGCGAAATCCCACACTGTCCCGCATAGGGCATAAGAACGAGAAACCTTCCCGGCAAAGAGAGGTTGGTGGTCGTACGAGGCCCTTTGCTGCCAATTTGGGCCTTGGTGATTTGAACTACGATTTCGGAACCGATGGGAAAGGCCCGGGGTATGTCCTTGATCGATTTGGCTTCGTTCTTACCCGAAGACTTTTTCTTATTCTCACGAACAATTTCGATCGATGGGTCATTATTGGCTCCCGGAAGCATATCCCAATAATGAAGAAATGCGTTTTTCTCCTGTCCAATGTCGACGAAAGCCGCCTTCAAGCCGGGTTCGAGGTTTTGCACCTTTCCTTTGAAAATGGCTCCGACCATTCGATCTTCGTTCAAGCGTTCAACGTCGAAGCCTTGCAAAATCCCATTTTCCATCATCGCCACCCGTCGCTCAAGAGCCTCGGTGTTGATGATCAACTCCTTGTAGTCCTTATCCTTCTCGCGTCGGAAGAAGGAGAGGATGCGTTCTCGGATCGGGCGATTCTTCGCTCGATCCAATGCGGACTCACGCAACTCCTTCTTGTCGATGTGAATGGGCTTTGGCTCGGTGGGAGCCCGAGTCAAGTCATTCTTGGGCTCGGCGTTTTCAACGGGTTTCCGATTGGATCGGTTTCTTCTGCGTCTGTTATGGGAGCGATTCTTGGTGTTTCTAGACATTGGGTTGAGGGATGGAGAACCCACAACCAGTCATAGAATTCGCAAGGAATCTCAGCATGAACGGTTTCATCTAAATTCCTTTCTATGCCGATATACGCTCTGTACCACTCCGAGCATCAGGAAACAAGTCACAAGGAAAGTTCCTCCATAACTCAAAAAAGGAAGGGGTAAGCCCGTAATGGGCGTAATCCCTATGGTCATGCCAACGTTGACGAAAACATGGGTCATCAACAACACGGATACGCTGACCGCGAGCATGGCTCCAAACCGGTCGGATGCCTTGGTTGCAACCTTCAGGCAACCAAATATGACCAAAAGAATGGCAAGCAAGGCAAGGGCGCTCCCCAACAATCCCGATTCTTCGGCCAAAACGGCGAAAATGAAATCGTTGTGGGCGACGGCGGATGGAAGGTATCCCAACTTAGCCTGCATGCCATCACCCAAACCTTTGCCCGTAAGTCCACCGGTCGCCACGGCAATGAGAGCCTGAATTCGGTTCCAATTGGCTCCCACTCCATGGGGGTCTTCTACTTCGGGGGCAATGAAGGTTAGGATGCGTTTGCGTTGATAGTCCTTGAGTGGTACGAGAGACGTCTCCTGGTAGGCAATGGTTGCCTCGGAGGGACGTGGGTTCTCAGATTTATATTGATAGTAACGAAATACGTCCCACCCAAGCACACCGATAATCACCACAAATAGGGCAAATGTGGCAATAAAGAACCGAGTTGGTATGCGGGTGACGTACAAAAGAGAGAAAGCGATGGGTGGAAAGACCAGAGTAGAGCCTAAGTCGGGTTGAAGAAAAATCAAGAACATTGGAAAGCTGAAGCAAAGAGCCAAGCGCACAATACCACGCAGGGAATCTCGAAGATCTCCAACCTTGGACCGGGCCAAAATACTCGCTCCCATTACCAAGGTCGCCCATTTTGCGATTTCAGATGGCTGAAATTTGAAAAGCCCGAAATCAATCCACCTCTGGGCTCCGTACAAAACCGGCCCGCTGAAAACCAAAAGCAAGGCGAGAATCGCCAAGGCATAGAAAAAGTGGGCGTATCTCATCCAAATCTGGTAGTTGATCCACGAAGCCACAAAATAAACCGAAAAGCCAATTCCACACCACACGATCTGCATCTTCCATTGACTCCCCCCGACGTAGGCTTGAGCGGAACGTATGAAAAGCACACTGATGAGGCTTAAACCCACGAGGCACAAGGGAGTGATCCAGTCGGTTCGAATCTCCTGCTGAAGGATTTCGTCTTCCGTTCCACTCCCCTCCACCGGAGAAAAACGAGAACTTTTCGTCCGTTCCGCCATCCAAGCCTATTTCCCCTGAGAGGAAAGCAAAGACCTGACCATCTCCTCCCATTCCTCGCCCAAGTCCTCCCGTCTCTTGGCAGGCTTGCCCGCGCGAGCGTACCAATAAGACGCATTTCCCAAATCCCCTTCAACACGATGCAAATAGGCATGAACCCACGAACCGGATGGGTCGTGAACCTCCTGAGCAATGGAATGGGCTCGCTCCCAGTCGCCTTTCTTCGCCCACCACATCGCCTGCAAAGGGGCAGACAAATCGGATGACGGATGATCCGCTTCTGTAATATTTTTCAAAAATTCTTCCACTTTCATATTCGCCAAATCATTAAACGCTTAGGTTTCGACCCGTCGCCATCGAGTTCCCAAAGATACGGAAAATTGAAATTTTCTACGGTGTTCCCGGATGACGAAGGGAAGATCCACTGATTTTTCCAATTGGAAGGAGGGGCTCAGCTCCTCTTCAAGCGCCTCCGCCGAATTCCCCTTGCCCAGCCACTTCTGCTTGGGAGTGAACTCCTCCAGCCAGGTGAAGGGAGTGGCCAGCAAAAGTTGCCCGCCCACTTTGACCAAATCCGGCAAGCGATCCAAAAGGAGTCGCGGATCCGGCAATCGGCAAATTAGGTTGGCTGCATGAACCAAATCGAACCCTGACCATTCCTTCGGCAAGTCACATGCATCTCCGACCACGAAGCTGACCTTCTCGGAATTCTTCGGGCATCGAGCGGTTCCTTGGGCGAAGGTCTCGCCCTCCTCCAGGTATTCATATTTCAAGGATCCATGGCGTTTGATTTCATTCGCGGCGCCAATGAAGGATTCGGAAAAATCCAATCCGATCACCCGGTCGAAGAAATTAGCCAGAACAAAAGAGGAAGATCCGACGGCGCAGCCCAAATCCAAAGCATCTTCCGTTTGATTCAATTCGGATGAATCCATTAGTTCGGTCACCGTTCGACGGGTAAACCCCAAGCCGTTTACAGGACCATCCTGCCAGGGCATGAGATCATGATCGTCCCCGTAATGGAAAAGCAAGTACTCTCCCAACAGTTTTGCGCTCTCGTACGAATTCGCCACCACCACCTCAGCCAAGTTAGTCGCTTACCCTTTCCGCAAGGGAGTGAAAGGTCTTTCTCAAGGTTGGATAAAGAGATCCGTAAATGGAATAAAGCTCTTGGTAATCCTTCGAGTCCTCGCTTGGGGTCACCCGTTCGGTTTCCGCAATCCACTGGTCGCTGGCGCTCTCCACGCTATCGAAGACACCAACACCCACGGCACCCAGAAGAGCCGCTCCATATGCCGCTCCCTCCTTGGCATTTACGAGGGAACAATCCGTCTGAAATACGTCGCACAACATCTGCTTCCACAAATTCGAACGAGTCCCGCCTCCCGTAAGGATGACGTTGGAGGGATCAATGCCCAGTCTGCGCATCAGCGACAAGGAATCGTTCAGCCCAAAGCTGACTCCCTCCAAGACGGATCTCGCCATATGCTCAAGGCCGTGCCTGAGACTCAATCCGATGAAGGCGCCACGGGCATGAGGATCAGGATGCGGGGTACGCTCGCCCGACAAATAGGGCAGAAAGAGGCAGCCCTCGGAACCGGGAGACACTTGAGCCGCCGCTTCGGTAAGGGCATCATAGGCATTGGGACCGCCTTCGCTTTCAAGCCGAGCCTCCTCCTTGCCGAACTTGTTCTTAAACCATTGAAAGGATCCCGCGGCGGAGAGCATAACTCCCATCAAATGCCACTTGCCCGGAACGGCATGACAAAAAGCATGTAATTTGCCCTCCGGTTCCACCCGATACTCATCGCTTTGGGCGAACACCACTCCACTGGTGCCCAAGGTAACCGAAACCTTGCCCTCCCGAACAATGGCACTGCCGACCGCCTGAGCGGCGCAGTCCCCGCCTCCTGCAATTACCGGAGTGCCCACCGGAAGTCCGGTCGCCTCGGATCCGCAAGTGGAGACCTTGGCGCTCGCTTCGGTCGATTCCGTGACTTCAGGCAACCATTGTCTGCTCCACCCCAATGAATCCAAAAGGGAATCCGACCAAGTTCTTTTTCCAACGTTCAAAAGCGACGTGCCGGACGCGTCGGAAACGTCAGTGAAGAAATCTCCGGTCAACTGATAACGAATGTAATCCTTGGGCAAAAGAATCTTATCGATCCTCGCAAATGCCTCGGGTTCGTTTTTCTGAACCCAAAGAACCTTGGGAGCGGTGAACCCGGCCAGTACCGGATTACCGGTGATTCGCAAGACCTCGGACTCACCGATTCGCTCGGTGATCTCAGCGCATTCCTCGTAAGACCTCTGGTCGTTCCACATTATGCAGGGGCGAAGCACCCGCCCCTTTTCATCCAAGGCGACCATGCCATGCATTTGACCTGTCAGACCGACCGATCGAACGCTCGAAGGGTCAATTCCGTCGAGCAAGGAGCGAATGGCTTGCTGGGTCGCTTCCCACCATATGCTCGGATCGGTTTCGGCCCAGAGGGGTCTGGGAGTCAAAAAGTCATATTCGGGAGAACTGCTTTTTTCCACTTTGCCCGATTCTGACACGAGCAGCGCTTTGACGGATGAGGTTCCTACGTCGATGCCAATTGAATACATGCCTCTAGGCAAATACACCTGCAGTCCCTTGGCAACGACAATTAGACCGGGCTTCGCCAAGCCTTAGTTCAAGGTCTTTTTGTCGTCGATGTTCTTCTCCATCTCTCGGATTTCATCCATTTCCACGAACTTGCTCTTCCCTCCCGTCATGGCGGCCATTAACTCCAAGGGTTCCTTGGCGCCCGCTGGGGCTCCGTACCCAATGGTGTAAATTTTCGTGCGGCCCTTCTTCTGTTTGATGATATCCATTCCTTGGAAATTCTTGTTTGAATTCCCATCGGTCATGAAGTAAATGACGTCCGGCTTGGGGTTCATGTAAAAGGCCCAATCGAAGGAGTTGTCCCAGACCGTCCCGAAGGTCAGCGGAGTGTCATGCACGGCCTGAATGAGCCTTTTTTTGATTGAAGGGGTGACCGGCAACCATTTGGGGCGAACGGGCTCGAATCCGTCATTGGGCTTCCAGCCTTCGCCGTTGGAACCACTCCAATTCTTGTGCAGGGCCTTGGCATCCTCCCCTGCCACCCAAGTCGGACCGGAAAAGAAAATGACCGACACCGAACCGACTGCCGGCAGTTTTTCGATTGCAGCGCTCAACTCATGCCTCATCACCTTATCCCGACCGTTCATCGATGCCGAATAATCGATAATGAACAGGATCTTATTGGCCTGAGACTTCACACCCATGAAATTGGAAGCGAATGCCTTGTCCAAAACGGACATATCGACGTCCACCCGGACGTCTCCCACATCCCCCATGGGCGCAACGGTGATCGCCGGATTAAGGTCTTCCGTCTTAATGTCCACCACCGGCGCTGAAATATCCGAAATCGCCTGAGCTTGAAAAGTGAAGGATTGAGAGGGTTTTGCCGATTTTTGTCTTTGCATCAAACGAACCTTCTGTTCCTGTTTTTTGGGGGCGGAGGCAGGAATGCCCGCATCCGCAAAATCCGAAGCGGCTTCTCCGGCAGGCGCAACCCAGACCACAATGTTCCATAAAAAGGCAAAAAGAAGGATTACCAGAAAGAGCGAAAGCAACAAACTGTTGAGCAGACGAAATTCCCTGAAATATTTGGACGCCGAGCCCTCCAAAGGTTCGGTTGCAACCAAAGTTTCTTGGTTTGAGGTATCTTGAGCGGGCGATTCTTCCATATGGTATACTCATCAAAACCCGAGGGCTTCGACGATGATTAAAAGATGCTTCCGTACTTTGCCGTACGCAAGTGTTTTTTTCCTTCCGTGCAACAAGGGGGGCAGGAAGTCCTCTAAAGGATTTCCTTGATCAGATGGCCGAACACTTCGGTCAACCGCATGTCGCGTCCACCAAAGCGAAAGGTGCTCTCCGTGTGCTCGATCCCCAAAAGGTAAAGCATCGTGGCGTGCAGATCATGAATTTCATATCTGTTTTCCACAGCCCTGTAGCCGAATTCATCGGTTGCTCCAACGGTGACGCCCGGTTTGATCCCACCTCCGGCAAACCAAGTGGTGAACCCAAAGGGGTTGTGGTCACGACCATTGGAACCCTGAGCGAAGGGGGTCCTTCCGAATTCTCCGGACCATACGATCAAAGTTTCGTCCAGCATACCCAATTTGCGAAGATCACGTATGAGTCCGGCGATCGGTTGATCCACGGATTTGCAATTCTTCCCATGACCGTCAACCAATCCTCCATGCTGATCCCACCGGTCGCCATTGCCCCCGGGACAGGTCAATTCGATGAACCGAACCCCTCTTTGAACCAACCGCCGGGCCAGAAGGCATTGCATCCCAAAGGTTCGGGTGTTCTTGAAATCGGAATCCATCCCGTATGACTTTTTGACCACTTCCGATTCTCCGCTCAAATCCATTAGCTCGGGTACGGAGGTTTGCATCTGATACGCGGTTTCGTAGTTTTGAATGGCCGCCTCCACTTGCAGATCATACTCCATTTCCTTTAAGGAGGATTCATCCAAATCGGACAGCAGGGATAATTTGTTCTTCTGCAAGAGAGATGATTTTTCCTTGGGTTTGATGTTGGCGACCGGTTCGGTTTGGGGAAGAAACACCGAACCTTGGTAAGAGGCGGGAAGAAAACCCGAGCCAAAACAATCCAAGCCACCGGGAGGAATCAACCCTCCGTTCAAAACCACAAAGCCAGGCAAATTCTGATTTTCCGTTCCCAGACCATAACCGAACCAAGCCCCCATGCTGGGTCGCCCCTGAAAGCCACTTCCGGTATGAAGGAAATAGTTGGCCGAAGTGTGTTCGGAGAAATTGGAAGTCATGGATTTGACCATGGAAATTTCGTCAATGACGTCATCCTGGGCGATGTGAGGAAAAAGATCGGAGACCCAGTGTCCGCTCTGCCCCCTTTGTTTGAATTCCCAAGGACTCTTCAAAATCTTCCCAATGTTATCGAACTGCGTGGGAGCAAGTTTACCAATGACTTCCCTGGGATTCTGACCGTTGTATTTTTCGAGCGCGGGTTTGTAGTCGAAGATATCCACGTGAGATGGCCCGCCGTCCATGTAGAGAAAGATCACGTTTTTGGCCCGAGGCGCAAAGTGAGGCTTCTTGGGGGCCAAGGGGGAAGCGAGCGAATCCCTGGACAAAGCGGAAAAGGCGAGTCCCCCGAATCCCATGGCGCAGGATTGAAGCATCGATCTACGGGACAACGGAGTATTGAATTGTTTACAGTGCATGTCTTTGAAGTTTAGTTGAGAAACAGGAATCCTTTGGAATTGATCAGGACGTGCGCCAAATCCGCCCAAACCTGTTCTCCCCGGTTTCCGTGAGCTTTGGATTGCGTTTCCAAAAAGGCGAGAAGGTGATCTTGGACTTTGGCGCTCGGAGGCTTTCCGACAATCATGGTATGAAGCGCGCGGATGGCTTCCGTTTCGGGACTCTTTTCCTGAAAAATCCTTTTGCCCATTAATTTGCATTGATCGATAACGAAGGGATCATTCAGAAGAGCGAGAGACTGAGCAGGCACGTTTGAGACGGATCTTCTCCCTTTTGTTCCGAAAGGGGCAGGCTGATCAAAAGCCAACATAAAGGGAGATAGAAAATTTCGGTAGACGGAACCGTAAACACTCCTTCGACCGGCGCCATCCAACGGACCGCTCCCCCGCCCTCCTCTCCCCGTCATGAAGGCAGTTCGATGAACGGCAATGGATTTTCCGTAAAGTTTGCGGTCCAGTCTTCCCGAGAAGCTTAGAATCGAATCTCGAATGAATTCGGCCTGCAATCGTCGTACCGGCATTTTGTAAAGAAGAAGATTTTGCGGATCTGCCGAATTCACGGTTTCCCGGTCGTTGGATGGGTTTAGGGCACTCGACTGCCGATAAGTTTTGGATAGGACGATTTTTCTCATCAAACTTTTGAGAGACCAATCGTTTTCCCTGAAATCATTGGCCAACCAGTCAAGAAGTTCGGGATGAGTGGGTTCCTGTCCCATCGGTCCAAAGTCATCCGGGGTTGGTACGATGCCTCTTCCAAAGAATTGCAACCAGATACGATTGGCCATCACCCGCGCAACCAATGGATTGTCCATGGCAACCAATTGATTGGCGAGGTCCAGACGGTCGCCCTCTTTTCCGCCCAATGCGGTCAAGTTTCGACCCGAAACGGGATCCCCCAGTTTGTTGGGACTTCCACGCACGTAGACGTTGCCCTCGAAGGGACTGCCCTTTCCCATCGCCAGAACGTACCTTTCTCTGGGAGTTCGATCGTCTAACTCGGATGCTTGGATTAAGGTCTCCTGCAAGGTGGCATCGACAAAGGCAAACAGACCGTTACGGTGCAAGTAGTTGATGAAAGCGATTTCTTCGAGGGTTAAACTACCTGTCTTCAAGCCATGAGGCATTCGTTCGTAAAAGCCATCGAGCGCTTTGGGTAAGTCTTCTCCAACGAGATCCGTTTGCTTGAAGAGGTATGACAAGTCCGATTGAGGCGTTCTTCCGGCACCCCCGTTTGCAAACCTGACCTGATCAATTTCGATAAAGGCATCCTGACCCTTGTCAACAACTTCAAGATAAGCCCAATGACCCTTGTACTTGCTCGTATTGAGGCTAAACCATTTGAATTCCCCATCGGAATTGGCTTCTTTGATCAAGGTTCCATTGAACAGAAGGCCATTGTAAATCGCCATATGGAAATTATCGATCACCACACGAACAAATGCCTTGTTGGAATTGGCTTTGATCAGAATATGATCATGCTCGATTTTAAAATGAGGAGAACGCAAATTTCCCACTCGCCTGATTCCCCGCGCGCTTGAATTGAAAGTTTCCGGATTCGTAAGGATCGCAGTGCCGCTTAGGGATAACCGTTGATTTCCATCTGCCTTGAAGGCTTCTCCCGTTGCCCTCCATCCTTCGGGAATTTCATCCGATTTGAAGTCGGCGAACGGTATGCTGTTGAGGAAAAAGTTTTCTTCCGCCTTGGTTAGCCCTGCGAATGAATTTTTCTCCTTTTCAAAATTACCCGAAAGTGCGTTCAGATTTTTTTCATTTTTAAAATGCTTACACCATGCCTCCAACAAATCCGGAGACAATCCATGCGCATGGGCAAGTCGTTCCAATTCTTGAAAGGGAGGGATGGGAATCTTGCGGGCGACGGAAACCGGAGTCGCTGAAAGAACAAAGCGGTCGGCGTGAATATGGCCCCAACTTCCCGTTTCGGAATCAATCAACCGAATTTGAGCCTCGAATCCGAAATAGTCCTTCAAGTCCCAAGTCCTGGAAGTGAAGTTTTCTTTGTTCGAGCCACGACTCACTAATTTCCTCTCGTCATCAATCCATAATTCAACGCCCACTTTCAAACGCGAACCTCCTGCCACAAGAAAGTTCATGAAGCGTTCCGTAATCCTGAAGGTCGGCGAATGAAGTTCGCCCGTCCATTTGTCACCTCCGGAAATCAACGATCCTGCCCATCCCTTGCCGTGGTAGTTGGTAACCGGATTCCTTCCTGAGGTCTGCCTTTGGGGACTTTTCCCAAATGCCTTCCCCACTGGTTTCCAACCTTCCAAGCCCTCTTCAAAATCCGCGATCAGATTTCCCTTCCACGGATCACCCTCAAAGGACTCGCTTTCGGAAGGCTTCAACAATTCGCTTGCGAGCTTCCAATATTCACTTGGCCTACCCTTATCCAATTTGGAATGAGTGAGCTTCGTAAAAGCCTCTTCTGCAAACTTCGATAATTGTCGGGCAATTTCACTTCTCTTTCCTCCATCATCCAAGGGGTATTCCTGCCGGGTGCTTCCTTGCATGTAGGAAGCCAAGGAATAATAGTCCTTTTCCGAAATCGCATCGAATTTATGATCATGGCAACGGGCGCATCCGATGGTAAGACCAAGAAAGGTCTTTCCAAATACGTCCAATTGACTCTCCATACGATCCGCGTTGTCCTGCTTTGGATCGGTTGGGGCATGCACAGCCTCGTGAAAATACCAGAAGCCCGTGCCTATGATCGATTCGTTGAATTTTTCCGTGGAGTGTCGACGGGGATCGGCGATCAAATCACCGGCGACGTGTTCCTTGAGAAATTGGTCATAGGGAACGTCCCCATTGAATGCCCGAATCAAATAATCTCGATATTCGTGGGAATGCTCCAACGGATAATCGAATTCATGACCGCAAGTCTCCGCATATCGAACAAGATCCATCCAGTGCCGCGCCCACTTTTCACCGAAATGAACGCTGCCCAACAAACGCTCGACGACCCTTTTGTGAGAATCCGCGGATGGATCTCCAAGGAATTGATTGATTTCCTCAACACTGGGAGGAAGTCCAGTCAGGTCGTAGCTTACGCGGCGCAACCAAGTCCTTTTGTCAGCCTCCTCGGCGGGAATCAAACCGTCGGTCTTGAGTCGAGCACGGATGAAGCTATCGATTTCACTGAGGTTCTCGCCCTCGACAACCGGTACTTTGCTCTTGGAAATGGGACGCCAACTCCAGTGTTCGCGTATTCTTTTCTCTATCTGAAAGGACGATCTCTTCGAAGAGGAGGCCAGCTGTGGTGTAGGCTCATCCGGCCAAGAAGCCCCTTGTAGAATCCATTGCTCGAAATCCGACAAAGTTCTTTGACCCAACTTCTCCTTCGGAGGCATTTGAAAATCGGGATCGTCATAGCGAATCGCTTGAATCAGCAAGGACTCCTCCGGTTTTCCCTCTACGAGAACAGGTCCCGAATCTCCTCCGCGTTTCATGAAATCAATATGATCGAGACGCAAACCGCCTTTGATTTTGGCCGCCTTCGCACTGTGACATTCGTAACACTTTTCAGCCAAAACTGGGCGAATCCTCATCTCAAAGAAGGAGTGATCGTTAGCCACAAGCGAAGATTCCGCCGTCATCATGGCAAGACTGGCAGACAATGCCCGATGATAGGTGCTAAAGCTTTTCATGCCCATATCCATTGTTAGCATTTCTCTTCTCTTGTCAAATTTTGCAAATCGTAACAATCATGACTTTCGAAAACAGGTAGAGAGGAGATTTTTGATTTGTTGAGAAAGGCTTCAGGATATGTGAACAGTACCAAACATATATCCTTAAATCGCCCATTTATGAATGCATATCCTTGACTATCACATATCGATTTTTGACTTTATCGAACATCAGATGCAGACGAAGGACAGCCACTTCTCAAAACAAGTCACCGATGCGCGACAAATCTTCTTCGGCATGCCCCAGGAAGCCCCCGAAGGCCTAAGAGTCGTCAGCGTAGGGTGCGAAAGGTGTCTTCCCGAATATCTCGTGGACAGGAAAACTTTCCCACAGCATACCATGGAGATGGAGAATCTGGGTTTCACCACGTTTGATTTCGTTATGGAGGGAGAAGGTTCCCTTACCCTAAACGAAAACCCGTACCGATTAAAACCGGGCTCTATCTTCATTTACGAAAGAGGGATTCCGCACCGCATCGAAAACTCGGCAAAAAAACCTATGCTGAAATATTTTTTGGTCTGTGCCCACAAATCGGGTATTGGACCCTTGAGCGCTTTGGTTTCCAAACCCTTCGGAGTCTTGAAAATCGGTTCTCTGGGAGAAATCATGGATCTTTTCGAACTCATCCTCAGCAATGCGAACCTCGAGTCCGAACATGGAGACGAGATTTGCAATTCTCTGGCTAACGCGCTGATTCTAAAGATTTGCGAAAAATCGAGCGGTTTGACCCAATCGGAATCGCGTTCCTGTGAAACTTATCATCGCACCTTGCGTTACATGCGGAGAAATTACTTTACCATCAAATCCATCGAACAACTTGCAGATGAAGTGAATATCGACGCGGCTTACCTTTCGAGAATTTTCAGAAGGTTTCACAAGGACACACCCTACCGGTTTCTCATCCGGCTTAAAATGGGTCATGCCGCATCTCTCCTTTTGAACTCCGGGAAACTGGTGAAAAACGTCGCCTTCGAACTCGGCTTCGAGAATCCCTTTCACTTTTCGAGGGCCTTTAAGTCAGTCTATGGCATTTCCCCCGAAAACTTTGTCAAAGAGAGACAACGGGACAACCAATCCGATTATCCGATACAATGAAATCCTCAAAAACCCAAGCGGAAGCTCACCTCGTCATTGAATATTGCCCGGGATGCCGCTGGCTTCTTCGGTCTTCCTGGATGGCTCAGGAAGTCCTCACCACCTTCGAAACGGAAATCGAAC
>MDTE01046106.1_pt1 | contig 14595 bp, 7 predicted proteins | sample 811231 | NCBI WGS metagenome assembly MDTE01 (sample SAMN05326651, study PRJNA326480) | marine metagenome | isolation source: seawater | place: Indian Ocean: Red Sea | collected 2010 | reverse complement strand
TGAGCCTCGTCCGCTGTTGATCCACACTTTGGAAAAACGATTCCAATTGTGTCACATCCGCTTCACTACGTTTTTCAGCGGGTATTTCTAATAGTGCCAGAATAGCTTTATCCACTACGTCGCTGCTGTTGATGGCGGCGTCAACCAATTCTTCCAACGACTCCTGAATTGTCTGGTCCACTTTAGCAATTTGCTGGCTAAGTTCAGTGATCTGTTGATCGATACTGGCGATCCGGTCCTTCAAATCCTGCGGACTCAGATCAAGTGGTACTGCGCTGGCGCCGTGAAAAAAGGAATACAACTGGTAGTATTCTTTCTGACTTATGGGGTCGGTCTTATGGTCATGACATTGTGCACATTCCAGGGTTAACCCGAGAAAAACGGCTCCTGTCGAATTCACTCGATCCAACACTGCCTGCTCACGCACGCCCCCGTCCAACATTGCGTTACAGTGAAACCCTGATGCGATACGATTCTCAATCGTTGCATCAGGCAAGAGATCCCCGCCGATTTGTTCAATGACGAAAGAGGTTATTGGTTTATCCTGATTGATGGCCTGGATCACCCAATCGCGATAATGCCAGATCTTTCTTGGTAAATCTGCTTCATATCCACCGCTATCCGCGTACCTAGCAAGATCCAACCAATGTCTTCCCCACCGTTCACCGAATCTCGGGTCGGCCAATAATCGTTCAACCAACTGTTCATAAGCATCAGGGCTTGTGTCGGAGTCGAATTCTGCAACTTCAACAAACGTTGGGGGCATCCCAAGCAAATCAAAAAACAACCTTCTGATGAGCTGATGATTCGGTGCTCGTGGTGCTGGCTTTAAGTTTGCTTGTTCAAGCAAAGCGAGTACAAAGTGATCCACGGCATTGTGAGGCCATGTCCGATCACTGACCGGCAATAATTCAGGGTTGCGGATAGGCTTAAATGCCCAATGTTCAGTTTGCTTGACATCACGCAGGCCCTTAGCCCCCTGTTCCACCCACCGTGTTAGCACGCTGATTTCATGACTGGAAAGTCGGGCTGCTTCCTGAGGCATCCGTTCCAACTCATCATTTGACTTTACCCGCCGGAGCAACAGAGAGTGAGCAGGTTGTCCTGGGACGATCGCGCGACCACTATCTCCTCCCTTCAATGCAGCCGCTTTCAAATCAAGCTGGAGTCCGCCTTCCGCTCGCTGTTGATTGTGGCAGCGAAAGCACTTTGCCTGCAGGATCGGTAGCACCTGATTATCAAAGACGACGTCCTGAGCAATAAGTTGCCCGGAGGTTGTGAACAAAGTATTGACTGCAAACAGACAGCAGAGAATGACAACAAACGACCTAAGCAAGGGCAGCCTGCACGACATTGCCTGCCACATCAGTGAGGCGGAAGTCGCGTCCTTTAAACTTATAAGTAAGGCGTTCATGATCAATACCTAGCAAATGAAGCATGGTGGCATGTAAATCGTGTACTTCAACCTTATCCTTCGCAACATTGTATCCGAAGTCGTCAGTCTCTCCGATTGTCACGCCGCCCTTGATTCCACCGCCTGCCATCCACAAACTGAAACAGTTGGGGTGATGATCTCGACCATAGGAATTACCGCGGTCCTGACCATAGCTGGTACGACCAAATTCGCCTCCCCAAATGACCAGTGTTTCCTCAAGCAGGCCACGTTGCCTGAGATCTTTAATGAGTGCTGCACAAGGTTTATCAACCTGCCCAATTTTATTCTTAATATTCGTTGTCACATCACCGTGATGATCCCAACCTCGATCGTACAACTGAATAAAACGGACGCCTGCCTCAGCCAATCGTCTTGCGAGAAGGCAATTATTAGCAAAACTTGCATTACCTGGACTTGCTCCATACGCTTCCAGCGTCTCTTGTGATTCGCGACTGATATCCATCAATTCCGGGACGGAGGATTGCATCCGGTATGCCAGTTCATAGGCATTAATACGCGCCTCTATTTCAGGATCACCGATTCGCTTTTGCTTAATCTGATTAAGTTCATTGATACCGGTGACTAGATTCTTACGGTTTCGATCATCAATCCCTTCAGGATTGGAGAGATAGAGCACCGGATCTCCTTTAGATTGAAACTGAACTCCCTGATGACGGCTCGGGAGAAAACCGTTATGCCAGTACCGCGAAGGTACGGGCTGACCACCGTTTGACAACAGCACCACGAATTCCGGTAGATCTTTGTTCTCGCTTCCAAGTCCATAGCTAAGCCAGGAACCCAAACAGGGTCGTCCTGACAGTGGACTGCCCGTCTGCAAGAATGTTACGGCTGGATCATGATTAATTGGAGTCGAATGGACACTCTTAATCAGGCACATTTCATCCGCGATCGTCGAGATTTCCTTGAATTCCGTGTTCATCTCCATTCCGCTTTGACCGAACTGTCCCCACTGTTGCTGGGTCGCTGCAACCAGCAGTTTTGCCTGTTCGCGCGTCATGGTGGTAAGGCGTTGCTTCCCAATTACTGACGGCGGCAATGGCTGGCCGTGATGCTTTTGCATTTGTGGTTTGTTGTCAAAGGTATCAAGGTGTGATGGTCCACCTGACATATGCAAATAAATAACACGTTTGGCTTTTGCCGGATGATGTCGTACTGCCCCGGGCTTGATATTTCGTGCCGCGGACAGCAGGTCACTATCCTGAGCGATGGTCGCCGTTGCCAGCGCCCCCAACCCCATTGATGTGCGACTTAGAAAATTCCTTCGAGTAGCGTAATGCATTGTGATTACTCCCTTGTGACCGTTTCATCCAGATTAAGGATAATACTGGCAATTGCTGTCCAGGCAGCATGTTCTGTCTGCTCAAGATCTGAGGGCACTGGTGACTCACCTACAGAAACAATCTTCATCGCCGCCTCACTATCCTGAGAGAATATTTCGAGTTGTTGTTGCAACATTCGTTGCAACACTTCTGCTTCGGCGTGTTCAGGTTTTCTTGCGACGGCTAATTGAAACGCATAGTCGATTTTCGATTCGACCGAGTCACCACCTTCGCTAAGAATTCGCTGGGCAAACACACGAGCTGCCTCCACATACGTTGGGTCGTTGAGCAGTACTAAGGCCTGCAAAGGCGTGTTTGTTCGGGGACGATTCACAGTACAGAACTCGCGACTCGGCGCGTCAAATATCTGAAAGGCCGGGTAAACGGTCGTCCGCCTCCAATAGGTATATACTCCCCGTCGATAAAGATCATCACCTCGGCTTTGATCCCAACCGCGTCCAATCTTATCTGAATAGTAATCACCTGGCTGATAAGGCCTGACACTCGGACCACCAATCTTCTCTGTCAGCAACCCACTAATGGCTAAGGCATTGTCTCGGATTTCTTCTGCCGACAACCGAAAACGTGATGCTCGCGACAACAGACGGTTATCCGGATCCACATCATCGTACATGCCTGTGAATTGAGAATCCTGTTGATAGGTAGCCGACATCAACATGAGCTTTTGTAAGTGTTTGACATCCCAGCCGGACTCGATAAATTCAACGGCCAGCCAATCCAACAACCGGGGATGACTTGGCCGCTCTCCCTGCGTTCCCAGATCTCCAAGTGTCTTAACAATGCCTGTGCCAAACAACTGTTTCCAAAGTCGGTTGACGACGACTCTAGCCACAAGCGGATGTGCCGGGTCGGTCAGCCAGCGAGCAAGTCCCAACCGGTTGCGTGGCTGCTTTGCTGGCAGTGGTGGAAAAATAGATGGAACATCAGGTTGAACCTGTTCCCCCGGATCCTGAAAATCACCTCGTCTTAATACAAACGCCGGATTAGGCTCCGTTTTCTGAACCATGACCATCGTTGTCGGCAGAGAGCTTTTCAGGGCTTCGATTTTCCCTTTCACCGCCGACAATTCCGCTCTCAGCTTTCGCACTTCAGGATTGGAAACCAAATATTCGTTATCACGATAAAACGCAAACACCTTGTTAGCTTCCTGCTCAGTCCACTCGCCTCGCTGCTTCTTGCTAATCGCGGCAAGATCATCCGGATAAGCTGCCTTAGCTGATTCGATTCCGTACTTGCCCGACAAATACCGAGTGATTCGTGTAAGTTCAGTGTCCGTGAGTACTCGATTAAAGAGCATCACTTCGGCAAAATTTCCATAAGTTTTCTCATTGCCGGCATTATTAGCTCCAATCGTAATGGGGTTCGAAGCCAGGTCATGGATCGAGACAATTCCCGGAGTTCCTTCACCTCCGGCCTCACCATTCATATAAATTCGAATCCGTTTGTTCTGCTGAGTAATTACTCCGATATGAGGTTTATTAAGTTCAATGGGCTTGGTACCTACAACGTCGGCAGCATACCCGTTAAAACTCAGCATTTGTTGGTCGGCAACTTTCCACATAGACCGACGCTTCCCTTTCGACTCTGCTCCCCACATAATCGCCATCTGATTAGCCACCAGATTGTCATAAGAAATCACGCTGACGATGGTATAGTCGTCGTGAAGGTTTTCACCACCATTTTCAGTTCGCAGATAATCAGTTGTGCCGTTGAGGTGAACCGCAGGATTTCCGTTAACGGCATCTGCTACGAACAGAGGTTTTCCCGTGGACATAGCATGCCGCCCGTGTTGAGAACGATCCTTCCAGACTGCGACTTCCTCAGGCGGAGAGAACTCCTGCTGGCTATCGACAATTCCGTCGCCGTTGATATCATCCGCGGATAACCACAACTGTAAGTCGTCGGAAAACGAGTCGGCTGAGGATCCTCCCTGTTGAAAGTCCTTAAGCCACAAGGCAAATGACTTCTCGATGAGAGGCTGATCAGCTTTGAGCTTCGCGGTGAGTTGTTCTACCCGCTGGTTCACATCAGTCGACTGTTTGTGAAGATTTCCCAACTGAGTTTTGTAGTCTTCGGTTTCTACCGAGAGCAGCGGCGGAAGCGGCTTATTGTGATATCCAGATGCCCCACCCGCTCCAATTTCATCCTGTACACTGTTAAAGAACGCGTACAGCTGATAGTACTCTTTCTGACTGATGGGATCATATTTATGGTCATGACACTGAGCACACCCTACCGTGAGCCCCAAAAACACCTGCCCTGTTGTATTCGCGCGATCCACCGCATAAGTCACATAAAACTCATCCGGGTCTGCGCCACCTTCTTCATTGAATGTGACGTTTCGATTAAATCCCGAAGCGATTCTGGTCTCCTGCGTTGGATTGGGAACCAGGTCCCCCGCAACATTTTCGATAATAAATGTGTCATAAGGTTTGTTGTTATTAAATGCATCAATAACATAATTCCGGTACAACCACATATCACGGTGGCTATCAGCGTGATAGCCGTTGGTATCTCCATAGCGGGACAGGTCCAGCCAATCCTGTGCCATGCGTTCTCCGTAGTGCTTGGATGACAGCATCCGATCCACCATCAATTCATAAGCATTCATGGAATCATCCTCAAGAAACTGTTTAATTTCTTCGAGTGACGGAGGCAAGCCACGGATATCCAAAGACACTCGACGTATGAGAGTACGCTTGGTGGCCATGACCGATGGGCGCATCCGCTGCTGATCCAATTGTTCTTTAACAAAGTAGTCTATGGCGTTTTTGGCCCAGCGTTTTTGTTGAATACGGGGAAGCGCAGGCTTTACCGGCGTCGTCCAGGCCCAGTGGCCGTCTATGGAAGCTCCCTCTTTGATCCACTGTTTTAGCAGAGCGATCTGTTCTGAGGTCAGTTGTTTTTTCGAGTCAACGGGAGGCATCTTCCGTTGTTCGTCATCCGTAACAAGTCGTTGCAAAAACTCGCTTCGGCCGGGGTTTCCAGGGGCCAACAATTCTGTGAAATGATCATTGGCAATATCGAGACGAAATTCAGACTGCCTCGTATTTTCATCCGGACCGTGACACGCAAAACAGGTCTCACTCAGAATGGGCTGGATATCGCGATCATAATCCAAACCTGGCTTCGCTGAGACTTGCTGGCATAGGAATACTGCCAGTAGCAAACTAAGATTACACTTCCACATATTCTTGATCAACTTTCAGTATTTCTTCTCATGGACACTCTCCTTCATTCTAAAGTACCTCACCCTCGTTTTGCATCTGCCGAATCGTCGAATTCGATACAAGAATGTGCCCTGCAAATTGATTAGAATTAGAGAAGTAATTCATCAAGTTCAAAGTAGTGGAGACCTCATCTCATGAGACTTAGCATCATACTCCTGTTTTTCTTTACAGGCATAGTTTCGGCACAGGATCCGATCGTTCCCAAGGACGCCAAGTTAGAGAAACTATTTACCGGCATCATGCTAACCGAAGGTGTGGCTGTGGCTCCGGACGGTCAAGTCTACTTCAGTGATATTACGTTTTCACATCAATCCACTCTGGAAAACGGTCAGATTCATGCCGGTCACATTTGGCGTTTCGATCCGACAACCGGTAAGACTTCGGTATTCCGATCTCCAAGTGGCATGTCCAATGGAATCAAATTCGATGCCAATGGCGACATGATTGTCTGTGAGGGAGCTGACTACGGAGGACGCCGTGTCACACGAACGGACATGAAAACCGGTCTTAGCTACATTGTGGCCGGGATGTATGAAGGGCGCAAGCTAAACTCACCTAATGATGTCACCATCGACCTTCAAGGGCGACTGTACTTCAGCGACCCGCGTTATCTGGGGCATGAATCCATCGACCAGCCAGTGATGGGAGTCTATCGTATTGACCCGGATGGCTCGATCACCCGCATTATTTCAGATGCCGGCAAACCGAATGGCGTATGTATCTCACCTGACCAAAAAACGTTATACGTGGTCAGTAACGCTAATGGTGCCACTGGCTTTGAGCGATTAGGTACTGCCGACGATGCCAAAGGCCCGGTTGCCATTGCCGCACCTTTGCGAAAAGGCCACATGGCCTTGATGGCCTACGATCTGGATAAAGATGGCAACGCATCTTATCGCGAGACATTGGTGGATTATTACCCTGAAGACGGACCGGACGGCCTGATTGTTGATGCCAAGGGAAATCTTGTCGTTGCTGAACGATCTGAAAAACGACCTGGAATCGCCATCTACTCGCCAGAAGGAAAAGAATTGGGGTTCATTAAAACTCCCGTACCTACCAATGTTGGGTTTGGTCGTGGGAAGGACTCCAACCTTTTGTATATTACTGCCGGTGCGGATCTGTATCGAATCCGACTGAACACCACTGGTTACCAGTTACCGCCAGCTAAGCAAAAACGCCGGTAACAACGACTCTGCTCTTACTCGTCCCTACCAATTTCGTTCGAATCGAACATCCAAATTCACTATGAAAAACCGTATTGTCCTTTGTTCACTGACCTTGTTGTTGCTCCACAGCTTCTGTCTCGGCCAACAAGCCGAACAACAGCCCGTTGATCCTGCCCATGCAGCTCGCATGGCCAAAAGTCAAAAGTTGTTTAAGGCAACCGTCAGGCATGCGCTTACAGCACACTGCCTCAAGTGCCACGGTGGTGACAAAACTGAGGGTGAATTTAGTCTGGCAACCAGAGCGTCATTTCTCAAAGGTGGTGCCAGTGGTGAGACGATCAAAATTGGTCATGCTCACGAAAGCTTTCTCGCAGACATGTTGCATCACCGAGTCGAACCGGCGATGCCGCAAAACAGCGGAAAGTTAAGTGAAGCTTTAATTGCTTCGATTTTAGACTGGGCCGATCTGGGAGCAGCCTATGATCGGCCGCTGCTTGATCCCGAAGAGTCTGAAGACGCCTGGACAAAACGACGCATCGATCCGTCTCAAAAGGACTACTGGGCTTTTCAGCCGTTACGTTCTGTCAAGATTCGGTCAGATTTGCATCCTGCTCCACAAAACCCGATTGATCACTACATCGCCGGGACAATTGCTACTCACAACCTTCAAGTCTCTCCCAAAGCAGAAACGACATCCTTAATTCGCAGGATATTCCTCGACACACTAGGTATGCCGCCAACCACGACCGAGTTGGAAACTCTAACTGCACATCCGGAACAAGAAATCTTGAATGCCACTATTAGTTACGTTTTACAAAGTCCGTTTTATGGTGAACGTTGGGCAAGACACTGGCTGGATGTTGCTCGTTTTGCTGAGAGTCACGGCTTTGAACATGATTACGACCGGCCCTTCGCATTTCATTATCGTGATTTTGTGATTAAAGCTTTGAATCAGGATTTGCCCTATAACGAATTCACTCGTTGGCAACTGGCAGGCGACGAAATAGCTCCCAAAAATCCACTGGCTATGATGGCAACGGGATTTCTGGGAGCTGGAGTGTTTCCCACTCAAATCACCGCTAATGAAGTCGAACCTTCAAGATATGACGCGTTGGATGACATGGCTGCTACGACCGGCACAGCGATGCTGGCTTTGACCATCGGGTGTGCACGATGTCACGACCATAAGTTTGACCCCATTCCTACAGCAGACTATCACCGTTTCACGTCTACCTTCACAACCGCCGTGAGGTCCAATCAGGAACTGTTATTGAATCAGCAGGAATATGAGGCCCAGAAAGAGGAGTTCGAAAAAGAGCATCAACCTTTCCTGGACGCCATCGAAACCTACGAACAGACGACATTACGTGACGCTTTCACTATTTGGGATGAAGCAAATCCTGAGAAAGATCTTCCTCAATGGTTCACGATGAAATTCTTTGATGTTCAATCAGAAGCCAGTTCTGTGATTAGACGTCAGGCAGATGAATCTTTCCAGGTTGAACGCGCGACAGTCCCGAATCAGGACGCCTATACATTTGAATACCATACGCATCTGCCGAGTGTTAAAGCATTAAGAATTGAGGCCTTTGCCGACCCATCGCTCAGTGCAGGAGGCCCTGGTTTGGCATCCAATGGAAATTTCCAATTGACGCAGATTACAATTGGCGCAGCTCCGCTGAAGTCAGCAAACAATCTACAAAATGTAAAGTTTAGTGAAGCTCGAGCAACATTTAATCAAAATGACGCGAACCTACATGTTCGAACCGTCATTGATGGAAAGCAGGATACCGGCTGGGCCGTCGACCCTCAATTCGGGAAAGATCATGCAGCGATCCTAACGCTGGCAGATCCGTTGGAAGATCCTTCCGGCCATCGACTTCGAATTACTGTTTCATTTAAAGGCAATACAAAGCACATCATGGGGCGATTCCGGATTTCAGTATCCGGTGACGCTTCCTTACCTTTACTTTCCAATACCATCTCAGAAGAAGTCGCCCGTAGCCTGAGTAAGCCTGCAAGCGAGCGTTCAGAAGACGAAGTCAAACAAGCTGTTAACTGGTACCGCACGTCCGATAACAAATGGAAAGAACTCGCCGCTCAAGCTGCTGAACACATGAAAAATGCTCCTACTGCAAAAGGGGAAACGGTCATGATTGTCAGCGAAGGTGTGAAACCCATTCGTCATCACTCACAAGGCAAAGACTTTTTTGACGATTTCTATTTTTTGAAACGCGGCGATATTAACCAAAAGATGGGCAAAGCATCCCAGAGTTTTCTTCAGGTGCTGATGCCAGACGAAGATTCCATTGAACCCTGGCAACAGACTCCGCCGGCAGGAGCCACCACCTCATTCCGGCGAACAGCACTTGCCAACTGGATGGTCGATACCGAACAAGGGGCTGGGCACCTGCTGGCCCGCGTCATCGTCAATCGTCTATGGCATCATCACTTTGGCCAGGGAATCGCCAGCTCGACCAATGACTTTGGGATTCAGGGGCAACCACCCACTCACCCAGGCCTTCTCGACTGGCTGGCATTACAGTTGATTGCAAATGACTGGAGCTTAAAGCATATCCATGCCTTGATCCTCTCCAGCTATACCTACCAGCAATCTTCTGAATTCCATGACGACAATGCTCAGATTGACCCCGAAAACAAATACCTCTGGCGATTTAGCCCTCGCCGACTTGAAGCCGAGGCAATCCGAGACTCGATTTTACAAGCCACCGGGCAATTGGATGAAACGATGTTCGGCAAAGGAACACTAGACGAATCCATGAGACGCCGGAGTATTTACTTCACGGTCAAACGCAGTAAATTGGTCCCCATGCTTCAGGTATTTGATGTGCCCGAACCTCTCGTCAGTCAGGGGAAACGGCCAACAACCACGGTCGCTCCGCAGGCACTGCTGCTCTTAAACAATCCTCATATTCGAAAGTGCTGTGAAGATAGTGCCATGCAACTGGTCGATAAAGACATGAATGAATCGGCTCTGGTTAACTTGCTTTACCACCGTTCCCTATCCCGAAAGCCATCGGCTGGTGAAGCTCGGCGAGCCACTGAATTTCTGAGAGCACAAACTGCTTCATATAGCCAAACAGGAGTTCAGGACGCCAACACCCAGGCAACCGCTGACCTTATCCAACTTATGCTATGCCTGAACGAATTTTGCTACATCTATTAGTACTCAAACCATCAAGAAACAATGAATCACATTTATACTCGTCGCGAACTTCTTCGAACCTGTGGAGGAGGCATGGGCGCTCTGGCGTTACATTCTCTATTAGCTCAACAGGAAGCCGACGCTGCTAAGAGTCCCTTAGCAGCGAAAGAACAGCATTTTCCCGCGAAAGCCAAAAGCGTGATCTGGCTTTTCATGAACGGTGGCCCCAGTCAGGTCGACACCTGGGACTACAAACCCGAATTGGAAAAACACGACGGTCAGGAGCTCGAAGGGTTTGACAAGAATACCGGGTTTTTCACAGGCAATGTAGGGCCCATCATGAAGTCCCCGTTCAGTTTTCAGCAACACGGTGAAAGCGGATCCTGGGTATCGGAAATCTTCCCCAATATAGCCCGACACGTCGACAAAATGGCGTTTCTGCACTCATGTTATACCGAGTCCAACAACCACAGCCCGGCTCTTTTTATGATCAATACCGGGATGAAACGTATGGGGTTTCCCAGTGTTGGGTCCTGGGTCACATATGGACTTGGAACGGAAAACCAAAACCTTCCATCGTTCGTGACGATGTCAGACCCTCTCAATCGAGGGCTACCGAAAGGCTATGCACAAAACTGGGGTGCCGGATTCTTACCGAGTGTCTATCAAGGGACCTGGCTAAAACCTCAGGGCGACCCGATCGACAATCTAAAACTACAAGGTAAGAAGAATCTGAACCAACAGCGTGCGTTGTTGGATGCTCTTCAATCACTAAATCAGGAACACGCTCTCACACGCCCCGAAGAATCAGACCTTGAAACTCGTATTAACAGTTTCGAATTAGCCTATCGCATGCAGCAAGCTGCACCTGAAGCTCTCGACATCGGCGACGAGACTCAGGAGACACACGATCTGTACGGTATTGATGTCAAAGAGTGTGATCACTTTGCCAGGCAATGCCTGGTCGCCAGACGGATGGTTGAACGAGGCGTCCGATTTGTGCAAATCTACAGTGGTGGCAACGAAAATGCACGAAGCTGGGACGGCCACAATTCCATTTCCAAGAACCACGGTCAGTTTGCCGGTGAGACCGATCGCCCAATTGCCGGTCTATTAGAAGACCTGGATCAGCGTGGACTGCTGGAGAGCACACTGGTGGTATGGGGTGGCGAATTTGGCCGTTTGTCGATCGTCCAAAAAGGAGGGACAGGAAGAGATCATAATCCTCACGCCATGACTTATTGGATGGCAGGCGGAGGAGTTAAAGGCGGAGTCCATTATGGCGCCACGGATGAGATTGGGAATGAAGCCGTTGAAAATAGAGTTAGTGTTAACGATCTCCATGCCACGATCTTACATCTCTGTGGCCTCGACCATCAAAAACTGACTTTTCATCTCAACGGTCGTGATTTCAGACTGACCGATGTGGCTGGTAATGTGGTCAACGATATCATCGCGTAACCTACCACGAGAATTACAAGCTATTCAAAAACATTAGCGACCACCAACTGGTGGTGCACGGCACTGAGAAATGTTTTCAAAAAGTGCTGGCCGAGTTGTTCGTCAAGGTTGTTCGTCTTCGCATTCATAAACAACTCGAACAGCATCTTATTTAACTCGTGGCGATTGGCAAGCTGAGAGGCATCTACAAACTGTTCAAACACCAGTTGCAGTTCCTTTTGTAAACTGCCCTCTGCCGGAATCGTGATTGTGAAGCCACCCTGCCTCTGATCCATCAGATTGAAACTGATATAAATATCCTCAATCTTTGGATTGGTTGGTGAGATAACAATTTGACCGCCGGAACGACAGTCGACTTCTTTCGCTAACTTATGGCAGTGGTGCAAATCAACCACTTGAACAGTGGCATGCTCACACGAAAGCGATGTATCCACATAAACTGGAAAACACTGTTCCGAGGAATGTACCGCTGCCGCCTGCTCAGGATCCGACGCGGCTGTGTGAAGAACCCCGTTGAAGCGAACCAAACCTCGCTCGGTTAGTGTTTGTTTAATCGCTGCCTCTGACTCCCTGGCTGTAGCCTCATAATAGCTGGAGAGCGCCTGTGCGCGTTGATGATCCTGATAGGCAAAGTAGCCATAAATACCACCTGCCACGATGAAACAAATCAGTAGACCACTGACCGTTTTAGAGAATTGACCTAACAACAAAACCCATCCCTGATGTTGATGGATCCCGCACTCCGTCAACTACGAATAATAACCAATCGATATAAGTCTCTCATGGTAATTTCCGCTACACCAGTGCCAATGGGAGGTAGCCACATTTTGTCAATTTCTCGTTCGATTTTTACAAAGGTATACGTTGCCCCTGAATCTCAATCATTACTCGTTTAATAATTTCTTAACGATGGCTGCCAAATCTGCGTAGGAATGTAATCCAACCAGTCGGTGCCGTACTTGGCCAGTCTTGTCGATAAACAGAGTCGTCGGGTAGGCGTTAAAGTTGGGAACCTGTTCCTGAGTACTATCGTCACCTAATGCACATGGATAGTTGATTCCTTCGCTGGAGACATATTTCTGCACTTTGGCAGTATCCGCATCCGGCGATCCCCCTTCATAATTCAAACCAATCATTTGAAATCCCTGCTCTCCGAATTCGTTTTGCAGTTTGATAAAACTTGGAATTTCTGCCCGACAAGGTGGGCACCAGGTTCCCCAGAAGTCGACGATGACAACTTTGTCTTTATAATCTGCCAGCTTCAATGGTTTGCCTTCGATAGACGTCAAACTGAAATCGAATGGAAAGTTCACTTCGGCAGGAATATTCTCGGCCGCCTTTCGTTCAGCTACCTCGGCCATTTCAGAAGCAAATTCCTTAAACTCCGCTGTCGCTCTAAGGTTTTCCAAATCAGAATCCTGCATGGTGTGTTCGACATCATCCCAACCGTAGTCAAAAGCAAGTTGCAGCGTCGTCAATGCTTTTTCGACATCACCATCCAGACTGTAGGCACAGGCACCGTTGTAAAGAACGCCATTAATATCTCCTGAATATGGCGTCAATTCTGTTTTGTCGTAGTCTGCGATCAGCCCCAACACCATATCACTAGCTGTGGCAAATTTGTCGTAATCAACGTTCCCGCTTCCAAACCTATATTCCCGAAGTGCTGCACTGTTGAGTCCCTCAGCTTCACGCAGGACCTCTTCGATCGGTGACAAATCGCCGGAATCCAAGCTTGAAATGCCGAAATCGGAGTTGTCCTCTTCTGCTTCTTCTATCGCCTCTTCCAAGGCTTCGGCGAGACCTCCGAACAATTCCTCCACCATTTCTTCCGCTTCTTTTTCACGCTGCCGTTCGGCCGCTTGACGATCGGCCTCCGACTGACACCCCAGTATCAGTACGCTAAAGATCGCTATACCGCTTAAGTACATTGAACGAATCATTATTCTGCCCTTCGCTTGAATATGTTGAAGATTGTTGTCGCAACGCCTCAAAATTGTGATCCGTTGTGACCCTGAGACGCCCGGACTCGAGAGACTCCTATTTAATAGGTGCACATACCGTAACATTTAGGCGCACAAAAACGTATCTACAACAATGTAATTGGTTGTAGCCGCTACTTGCAGAAGGAGATTTTTGCTAGGCAAGCTTTACTTAGCAGGCTCATTTAACAAGCGTTTAAAGTTTGCATCATGGAATTTGAGGATCTTATCACCTCGTAATTCATAGATTTGCCGCGCGTTATGTTCGATCCCCGGGGCAATTAACTTTTGGTAGGGAATTTCCAATTCCTTGAGATAATCCATGAATTCCAGATTGGATTGATAGTTGGCTTCTTCGCTGCCAACCCAAATCAAAATCCGCAGGTCCGGTGCATTTTCCCGATCAGCATATCGCTTAGCCAGATCCCAGGCATTGTATCCCGGAACAAATTTTACAAACTCAGATTCGACTCCGTTGTTTTCCTGAATAATCTTTTCGGTCGCATAGCCTGATCCACCCGGAGCCACCGAACCAAAGAGTTCGGGATACTTAAACATGATCCGAGTCGTGCCACGACCACCCTGCGAGTACCCCTGTAGTGCCCGCCCCTCGCGTCGAGCAATTGTTCGGAATTGTTGATCGATATGAGCGATCGTCTCTTTGACAAAGACATCCTCACCTTGACCGTTTTCGAATTGAGGGTAGTTATACCAACTCATCGGGCCGCCATTGGGAAACACATAGATGACCGGTTCAATCTCACGCTCCCGAATGGCCTCATCCACAAAAC
>MDTE01015841.1_pt1 | contig 14595 bp, 13 predicted proteins | sample 811231 | NCBI WGS metagenome assembly MDTE01 (sample SAMN05326651, study PRJNA326480) | marine metagenome | isolation source: seawater | place: Indian Ocean: Red Sea | collected 2010 | reverse complement strand
TTGACCCATATAGTTCGCTATCATTTAAAAAAGAAAAAGATTTAGAATTTAAGGATACTGTTGTCACACTTTTAATAGATAACTCTGGCTCGATGAGAGGTAGGCCTATTACAATTGCAGCAATATGTGCTGATATTCTCTCAAGAACATTAGAAAGATGCTCAGTAAAAGTTGAAATTTTAGGGTTCACTACAAAAAATTGGAAGGGCGGACAGTCAAGAGAATACTGGAACAAAAATAATAAGCCAAAATCTCCAGGAAGATTAAATGATCTAAGACATATAATTTATAAAGGTGCCGACACACAATGGAGAATATCAAAAAATAATCTAGGTTTGATGCTCAAGGAGGGATTATTAAAAGAAAATATAGATGGTGAAGCTATAAATTGGGCATTCAATAGATTAAAAAAGAGAAAAGAAGAGAGAAAAATTCTAATGGTAATTTCGGATGGAGCTCCAGTTGATGACTCTACCTTATCTGTAAATTCTGGCGATTTTTTAGAAAAACACTTAAAACAAACAGTAAGATATATTGAAAATAAAAGTGACATTGAAATTTTGGCCATAGGAATTGGACACGATGTTTCAAGGTATTACTCTAAAGCTATTAAAATTACAGATGTTCAGGAATTAGGTGATGTGATGATTAATCAATTAAGCGTATTATTTAATAAGAAAAAAAAAAATTTAATTAATTAATTTTAGATCTTTGTTTCTCCAATCTATTAAAACCTCAGCACCACCTGTTAATTGAGAATTTCTAAATATAACTGTTGCATAATTTTTCTCTAATAATGTTTTTCCTATAAAAGTGCCTAATCCTAAACCTTGTTTTGAAGAAGTTTTTCTATCAAACGTTCTAATATAGGGTTCTCCTAATTTATGCTTATCTATTAAATCTTTTGGAAATCCATTGCCATCATCAACTATTTTTATACATGTCCTCTCTTTATTGTCAGAAATAAATATTAATATTTCATTTTTGGAAAACTTATTTGCATTTCCAATAAAATTACGTAATCCATAGATTAGTTCTGAGGACTTTTTGATTTTAAATTTATTATTATATTTATCAAAATTCACAGTAAAACTTTTGTTGCTTATTTCCTCAAAGGATCTAACAATTTCATTTATATAATCAATAAATGTAAGATCTTTATTTAAAAATTCGTCATTAACACTTGGGTTGAGAGATAATTTTTTTAATATTTCGCTACATCTATTACTTTGAGAAACTAAGAGTTCTAGATCCTTATTCATTTTGATATCATTTTTATAATCCTTCTGCATTTCTTTTGCGGTTAACAATATTGTTGATAATGGTGTTCCTAAAGAATGTGCTGCAGCTGCAGCCTGTCCACCTAATGAAACAAGTTCGTTTTCTTTGGCCATTAACTCTTGTATTTTCTCATAAGCAGTTTTTCTTTTACGGCTTTGTTCTCCAAATTGAACTGCAAAATAAACTAAAAAAAATAAACCAATAATTATCGATAAAGGTATCGCATAAAAATAATAATTTGGAGCATGAAAATGTAATTCTCCGGGATGAGGTAACTCATAATGATAGAAAGTTAAAAATATCAGAATTAATACAGTTGCCAAAACTAAAAATATCGAACTTTTTATCGTTAAAAACTGAGAAGAGAATACTGCTGGAATAATTATTAAAAAAATGAAAGGGTTTGTTATGCCACCTGTCAAAAAAAATAATAAACCTAACTGAAAAATATCATAAAAAAGATAAATGCAAGATATAAAATTATTTATTTGATTTTCATTTATTTTAAATTTTAAATAAAGATTGGTAATTATGCCAAAGCCTATAATCTGCAGACAAAGAATATATTTAAAGTCAAAATTTAAAATAAATTGTACAAATAAAATTGCAGAAATCTGACCAATAAATGCTATCCATCTTAAATTTATATAGGTTGATTTATTAAACGAATAAAGTTCTGAGGCTTGAGACAGTTTCATTATATATCAAGATTCTGTACATCAATGGCATTTGAAACAATGAAGTCTTTCCTTAAAGCAACATCATTACCCATAAGTTTATGGATAATATCAAGGTCTTTTTTAATATCTTTAGAATATTCAACTTTTAATAAATTTCTTGTATCAGGATTTAAAGTTGTATTCCATAATTCATCTGGATTCATTTCACCAAGACCCTTAAATCTCTGAATGTTAAATTTTGATTTTTCCAAATGATAAAATTTTTCGTAATCTTTTGATCCTTTTTTTAGTTTTTGCAAATCTTTAGAGTTCTTTTGAATAAATTTTTCAAGTTCGCTTTCGTCCTTTATATAGTTTACTTTTCCTGACTTATTAATTTTAAATAATGGAGGTTGAGCTAAAAAAATATTTCCATTTTCAATTAATTTATTAAATGGTTTATTGTTAAAGAATGTTAATAATAAAGCTCTTATATGTGATCCATCCACATCGGCGTCTGTCATAATTATGATTTTTCCATATCTTAAGTTTTTTATATTAATTTCTTCATCTTTTGGATCCAAGCCTAGAGCGTTTATTAAAGTCATTATTTCATTTGAAGACATCATTTTTGATAATGTTTTAGTTCTTATTTCATTTTCCCCGTTCTTTTTACCATTTGTTGAATCAACATAAGTATTTAAAATTTTCCCTCTTAAAGGTAGAACTGCTTGAAATTCTCTATTTCTACCTTGCTTAGCTGAACCACCTGCTGAATCTCCCTCTACAATAAATAGCTCGGTTTCCTCTTGAGTTGAATTTTGACAATCAGCTAATTTTCCAGGTAGTCCAGTTAGTTCAAAAGCTCCTTTTCTTCTTACCGTTTCTCTTGCTTTTCTAGCCACATCTCTTGCTTGAGCAGCTTGAATAATTTTTGCAAGAATAATTTTTGAAATGGATGGATTTTGATCAAACCATAAAGATAATTTTTCGTTAATAATTGTTTCTACAATATTTCTTATTTCTGAAGATACTAATTTATCTTTTGTTTGAGACGAAAATTTTGGATCAGGCATTTTAATAGATAAAACACAAGTTAAACCTTCTTTTATATCATCACCGGAAATTGATAATTTATGTTTTTTTAGTAAATTTAACTCTCCAGCATATTTATTGATAACTCTTGTTAATGCACTTCTAAAACCTAATAAGTGAGTCCCTCCATCTTTTTGATATATATTATTTGTATATGGAAATGTATTTTCGCTATATGTAGCATTCCATTGAAGTGCGCACTCAATTTCTATATTACCTTTTTTCCCTTCAACATTTATAGGTTTTTTAAACAACGCATTTCCATTCTTATTCATTAACTTGTCTTTTTTATCGTCTAAATAGACGGCATATTCAATTATTCCACCGTCAAATTTGTAATTTGTTGTCTTGGCTTTTTTTGAAGATAAGTCTTCTACAGTGATACTCACGCCTTTATTTAAAAAAGCTAATTCTCTCATTCGTTTATGAATGATACTTGGTACAAATTTGGTCGATGAAAAAATATCTTTTGATGGTATGAATGTAATCTGAGTTCCAGTTTCTTTCGTTTTTCCGATAATTTTTAATGGTCCAATTGCGCTTCCATTTTTGAACTCTATAAAATATTTTTTGCCATCTCTATAAATTTCAAGTTTTAGATTTTCAGATAATGCATTAACAACTGAAACACCAACTCCATGTAATCCTCCTGATACTTTATAGGAGTCGTGATCAAATTTACCACCAGCATGAAGTTGAGTCATTATTACCTCTGCTGCTGATTTTTTCTCAGATTTATGAATATCTACTGGTATACCTCTTCCATCATCTTTGACAGTGATGCTAGAATTTGAATTAATTTTTACCTTAATATTTTTACAAAATCCAGCTAACGCCTCATCAATTGAATTATCAACAACCTCATAAACCATATGATGGAGTCCAGTACCATCATCTGTATCTCCAATATACATACCTGGTCTTTTTCTTACAGCCTCGAGACCCTTGAGGACTTTAATAGAATCAGCTTGGTATGATGAATTTGTGTTTTTTTTTGTCATTTTAATTTTTTTGGAAAAATTAATTATACCATTTTTATTAAATTAAATAAAATCTGTCCTACAAGAAGTGCTCTAAAAGCGTTGATTGGCAATGATAATCTTACTATTTTTTTATTAAATTTCTATTTTCTAAATATTCAACAAAATAGCTAATATAATTTACCATTTAATGGTGTCACCATTAATATTTAAAAATTCACCCGACAAAGCAGCATCATTTTTGCTAATAATATTAATTATTTTTTGGGCTGATACTTCTGCTGACATAAGCCCACTACTATTCATTTTTGTTTTTACACTTCCTGGATGGATACAAAAGACGTTTATGTTATTTTGCTTAAGTTCTAATGCTAAATTTTTAGAAAACGAATTTAGTATTGTTTTTGATAATCTATAATAATAAAAACCTCCTTTTTTATTTCGACTTATACTTCCCATTTCACTAGAGATATTTACTACTTGATTTAAATGCTCGCCTAAAAATGCATATTGAGAAATTTTTAATGGAGAAAAAAAATTTACATTCAGTATCTTATTAAACTTTTGTGATTCCAATTTTATAAAGTTTTGCTCTTTTGGTCCAAAGGTTGCTGCACAATTAATAACAATATTTGGTTTAAATTTTTTTATTTCACTTATAAAGTCCTCGGGAAAATCATCGATTTCTAAATTTTGACTAAGTGTTTGTAAATTATTATTTTTAATTTTATTTATCCCGTTTGAATTTTCATTTGTTATAGAAATTACGACATTATCATTTACTAGCTCTTTAGTAAGCTCTAGGCCTATTCCAGAGTTAGAACCTGTTATAACAATTTTTTTATTTTTAATTTTTGATTTTTTTGAAAGGTTATGTCTCATTTTTATTAAAGTTCTGTTTATTACTTTTATTAAGCCCATAATTTAAATTGTATAAATTGCATCCCAAGCCAATGCTATTCTATCCTCATTTGATTCATACTTATCTATCCCATGTATCATGTATGAGTTAAAAACAATCATATCTTTATTATCTGGTATAAAATTAAATAACTTCTTATTAAATAAGTTTGTTTGTGATCCATTTTCCTCAAATAGTTTAGTCTCTTTATTCAAAATTTCTTTATAAAAATCATTCATTTCATATTTTTCTCGATTCAAATTTGGAATTAACACTTTTAGAGCGCTACTGGTTTCATCTTTATTCACTCTTAAATAAAAAACACCTGTAAAAGCAGATTTAGGATGGCTATGCATATTGTGAGTGGAATTTTTTTTCATGATAACAAACCACATACTTTTTAATTTAAATTTCCCAATAGTCTTTTTTTTAAATACTCTACTTTTTAATTTTTTGTTAAGAAAATTCTCAATTTGAATTTTTATATTTTTAAATTCAGGTTTAGTTTCTATGTCATGATTAGATTGATAAGTATCATTTATATTCGACATGTATTTTGTAATTGGGTTTTTTTCTGCATATTGGTAAAAATTTTTTATTTCGAAATTGAAATCATTAATTTTAAATAAAAAAATTTTCGGTGAAATAAGATCAGATAAGTTAATTCTTATTATTCGGCTAAATAAAAATTCCCAAAATTTTGATTTATTACTTTTTTTTAAAATATCTATTGCCATTCAGTACCCTATTATAAAACTTTAGTTTAAAATTACACATATATTTTTACAAAATATAATCCTGTTAAATAGTGAAGAGGAAGATTTAAGTTGCTTAAATGGCGGAGAGAGTGGGATTCGAACCCACGAAACGGTTTCCCATTTACACACTTTCCAAGCGTGCGCCTTCAACCCCTCGGCCACCTCTCCTATAAGAAAAAAATTCTATTTTAAAAAATTTTTAAATTTATTTTTATATCTATTAAATGTTTTTACTTGTCTATCTATAAATCTTAAAATTAAATTTTTTTTTTTATCCCTTTTTGCGATAATAGGGAATTTTTTTAGATGTAGGAATGTTCTGTGTTTATTTTCGTCAAGGGCCCACTCGGATTCATAAGCAGAAAGTAATTTACAATTTGCTAATTTAACAATTATAGACAATACGCTTTGAGAATGTCTATGTTGTATAAAGCCTTCTCTTGATTTCTCAATGAATTTTGAGGGCTCATCATCAATTAGGTCAAACCTATTTCTAGTGACTTCAAAATGTTCTTCCATCATTTTCATCGATTTATCGGTTTTTTTTACGAAAAAAGAGCCCCCCCAAACTTGTGGGGTATGAGTAATTTTTGAATTAGTCTGAACATTGAAATATTTGAATAAGTCTTCTTTTGTATAGTAAAATTCAGGAAGTACAGGAAATGTATATTTTGAAAAATTGACATTATCTAGACTTTTATAATCAAACCCAAGAAATCCTATCTCATCTTTGGAAACTATATTTATATAATCTTTTAGTCTTTGTTTTCCTTTTGTGTTAAAATGACAACCTATATCGCACCAGTGATATATATCTCCCTCTTTTAAATTCGAGAGAACCATTTGATGAATATGAGTTTGCCAAACCCAGTATCCATAGCCTTTTTTTTTCCCTTTTTTTAATAAATCTTTTACATAAAGCTTAAAATCTTCATTCAAATCTTGATAGCTAAAAACCTTAATGCTGTCGTATATACCCATTTGAGATGCCTGCTTAAAAAATCTTTGAGCAGATTTTTTTAGGTCCGGACTATAAAAAGATGCCAGATAGATTTTCATTTAATTAAAGAAATTTAATATTTACTTTTTGTTTTATTGTTTTAATAAACCTTGCTGGATTTCCGAAAACAAGTTGGTTTTTTTTAATATTTTTAGTAACAACTGCACCTGCTCCAATATATGCCCCTTTTTCAACTACTATATTTGGCAATATTGTTGCATTCATTCCTACAGTTACAAAATCCTCTAATTTTACATTTCCACCTATTACCGCACCAGGCATTATATGAACACCTGAACCAATTTGACAATCATGTTCTACTATAGAAGAAGTATTTAAAATTGAGTAATCTCCGATTGAGCTATTTTCATTTAAAATTGAACCCGGAAATACTTGTACACCTTTGCCTAATTTTTTTTTGTCATATACGAAAGATTTGTTACTTATTATTTTTAAAGGTATGAGTTTTTTTTCCAGTTTTTTTGAGATTTCATATCTTGCCATTCCAAATTCATTTCCTATACATGTTAAAAAATATTTTGAATTATTGATAAATTTTTTTAAGTCATTTTTTTTGTTGGAGAAAATTGCAGTAGACTTAAATTGGGGTTTTTTTAACCAAGGATCAAATAGATATGTAACCTTCAATTTTGGATTAATACCAACAAGTTCCTTTTTTTTTATGTAATTATATATAATTCCTGCTTTAAATTTAGCACCCCAAAAAAAAATGTTTTTTTTCATCTAATAATAGTATACCAGATTTAAATTTTTAATATGCATAAAATACTAGTATTAGGTTCAGAAGGATATTTAGGATCAGTTCTTATACCACATTTAGATAAACTAAATTATGAAATAACTGGAGTTGATAAATGTTTTTTTGGAAAATTTAATAAAAAATCAAGAAACGTTAAAATTATTATTTCCGATTATGCAAAGTTAAAAAAAAATTTTTTTAAAAATTTCGATATAATTATAGATTTAATTAATATTTCGAATGATCCTGCATCTGAATTAGATAAAAATTTTACAAAAAAAGTAAATTTTCAAAACAAAGTAAGGCTTTATAAAAAAATAGAGAATTTGAGTAATATAAAAAGATATATTTATATGTCTTCATGTTCTGTATATGGAAATAATAATAAGTTAATAGATGAAACAACCATGCCTAGGCCTATTTCTCTTTATTCCAAATTATGTTTAGAATATGAAAAATACTTAAAAAAACGGAAAAAAATTAATTTTACTATATTAAGGCTTGGAACTTTGTATGGTTGGTCACCAAGAATGAGATACGACATAGCAATTAACAAAATTATAAGAGATATGGTTTTCACTAAAAGAGTTGAAATTTTAGGAGGAGAGCAACTAAGGTTTTTTTGTTATAATACTTTTGCTTGTGAGGTTATTAGTAAAATACTTAGTTCTCATAACAATAAATTTAAAAATTTGATTTTAAATATTGGAGTTTTCAATACAAATATTATTGATTTAGCCAAAAGGATTTTAAAAATAATTAAACTTAATAAAATAAATTTGATACATGAAAAGCATAATATTGATAATAGATCCTATGAGGTTTCATTAATTTCTGTGAACAAAATTTTCAAAAAAGTTTCTTTTAATAATTATGTTAATAAGTCAATTTTAGAAACATTTGATAAGATAAAGAAGGATAAAGCTCCTTTTGATAAAAAGAAAGTAACTTTAAATATCTATAAAGATTTTCTGAATAAAAAATGATTCCTTTTTACAAACATAATTTAAAAAGTAGAAATTATATAAAAAAAACACTTAAGAGTTTTTATTTAACATCTGGACCAAAATGTGAGGAAGTGGAAAACATTTTAAAAAAAAAATTTAACAAGAAATTCTCTTATCTTACAAATTCTTGGACTAATGCAGCTATCTCAATTTTATTAGCTTTAAAAATAAAAAAAAATGATGAAATAATTATACCTGCATGTACATTTGTAGCCTGTGCAAATATTGTTGAGATTGTTGGTGCAAAAGTAGTATTTGCAGACATAGATCCAAATACGAAGTTGATGGATATAAATGATTGCTTGAATAAAATTACGAAAAAAACTAAGGCTATAATGCCAGTTCATCTTTATGGAAATTTGTTTCCTACATTTAAACTAAAAAAAAAAATTAGAAAAAATATTTTTATAATTGAAGATAGTGCTCATGCTTTTTCAGGAGAGTATAACAACAAGCCACTTGGGTTTTACTCAGATTTTTTAATTTTTTCTTTTTATGCAACTAAAAGTATTACTTGTGGTGAAGGAGGAGCAATTCTATCGAATAACAAAAAAACAATGGAAAAAATAAGATCTATTGCAAATAACGGTATGTCAAAGCCAGCATTTAAAAGATTTGAAAATAACAAATACAAACCCTGGGATGTTGAAAATTTTGGCTTTAAAGCTAATTTGAGTGATATAAACGCCTCTTTACTGAAAGATCAAATAATAGGATATAAAAAATTAGCAAATATAAAAAAAAAAATATATCTCAAACTTAAAAAAAAATTATCTAATTTAAAACAAATAGAATTTCCAAAAAATTTGAGAAATAAAGATAGGGATTACTATCTATTTCCCATTGGAGTAAATAAAAATATTAGAAATAAACTAATTGAATATTTAACTTCAAAAAAAATATTTGTTACAGTGAATTTTAAATCAATCACTAATTTAAGTTTTTATAAAAAGAAATATAAAGTAAAAAATTGTCTAAATAGTATTAAATGGGGAGAGCAGACTTTAAGTTTACCATTCCATGCAAAACTTAAAGAAAAAGAGATTAATAAGATTTATAAAGAGATAAATTTTTTTTTAAAAAATAATTAATAAATTGGATAGTTTTAAGCTAAAGATTTTTACTTAATATTTTATAAACACATTTATATAGTTTTTTATATCCTGCTTCATTTGGATGTCCATCGTAGGTATAAAAATTACTAGCATCATCTTCAAATCCACAATAGAAATGTTTATCAGTTAAACTAGTAATAAATTTTTCTGCATAAACCGAATTATAATTTTTCCTATTATTATAAATTTCATCTAATGTCTGTATTTGAATAAAAATAATATCTTTTTTATATTTCTCAATCAAATTTCTTATAGAGTCAAAGTTTTTAGAAATTTTTTCATTTTTTGATTTATAAAATTTATATTTTAAAAATTCGATAGGCATTCTCACTATATTAAGATTAGTTATAGAACTTCTTATTTTTCTTCTAATTTTTTTCCAAGAGAACTCATTTAGCTGATTAACCCTGTACTTTTTTAATTTTCTAAGAAAAGGTATTGGATCTTCTTCCATCAAAGGAAAGCCATAAAAATTTTCTGGTCCTTTACATAAGTCATAATTTTCAAAACATTTTAAATTTTGTTTAGAAAAGTTAAACGGATCTCTAATAATATCACTTCCTATGTAAAGAATTACAACTTTTTCTAGATCATAAATTTTATCAATATGTTTTTCCAATAATTCAAATTGTTGAGGACCTGTTCCAAAAATTCCACCATTTATTAATTGATATTTATTTATTTTACCACCAAAAAAGTTTATCCAAGCTGGTGCTCCCATACCTTCTGTAAATGAGTCCCCTAATAACAAAACTGATGGTTCATTAGGATAAATTTCATTATCTTGGACTAGTCCAAAATTATTTGTCTTTATCTCGTAAGAGTATTCCTTTAAGAATTCATCTTCAATATCAAAAAAAACTTCATGCCTTATTGATAAATTTGGTCTATATTTAAAGAAATTATTTATATTTTCAAATATCTTGCCTTGCTCCCAAAGTCTATACTGAACGGAATGATATTTATATACATAAGGTTTTGGTAACACAAAACTTAAAACTACTTCCAGAATAATTAGGGTAGATATTATGCTAAAAATTACTAACCAGAAATTTTTATATTTAGACATTTAAATTTTTATAATAAAAAATTAGTTATCAATAAATTTCCATGGCCACTCCAAATACTTAGTTTTATCTTTAAACCAAAAAGATAAATATCTTTCTGCTAAATAAGCATATAGTCTTTGAGAGTCATAACCACTTAAATCATTGAAACCAAAAGTTTTTTCACAATCAGATAGCCACTTAAATAGATCTGTAAACCATTCATCCAAAATTTTTGGCTTTGAAATTACCATTATATGAGGGTTGTAAGTGTTGTTAGTAATTACATATTGCTTGAATTTATAGCGTTGTTTTTTATCTAGAAGATCAATTGCTTTATCTAATTTGCCATACCCATGGTGCATATCAAAGTGAAGTTTAATTGATTGTTTATTTTCATCAAAGAGTAAACTTGGATCCTTTAAGACGTTACGCCAACCTCTCTTTATTATCTTTATTTTTTTTGCACCAGAAACTTTTATTGGCTCACATATTAAAGACTCAAAATTATTCCATGATTTATCAGCATCAGTGAGTATATGCTCTAAAAGATTCTCCTTAGTAATATTTTTATTAATTGATGTTTTTTTTATCCAAAATCTTCTTTTTTGACAAAAACCAACCCAGTCATCTTCATTACAATTTAATAAATTTTTCCAATACCAGTAATGAAATGTCAATTCAGAATAATATTTTTCTTTATTAAAAATATTTTTTTTTGTATTTGAATTTAAATAATTTTTGCTTGAAAAATCTTTACCAACTGCACATAATTCATAACTAGACTTTTCCAAAAATGGAAGCTTTTTATCGGTTACGCAGTATATTTTGAGTTTATTCATATAACATTATAATTGCAATTTTAGTTGTAGATATTACTAAATTTTAATAATAATTCTATTTATACATGACATCAAAATTATTAAAGAAGATAGTTGGTGCTTTAGGTTATAAACTTTTTGATAAAAATTATATTGAAAATACTAGACTAATAAGCAGAAATTCATCATTAACTATAAAAACTTTGCTAAACTTTTTTTTTGAAAATAAATGTATTGATAACCTAATTCAGATCGGAGCGAATGATGGAGAAAATTTTGATGAATTATCAAAATTTATTCAAAATTACAAGATTAACTCAATTCTTGTTGAGCCCATAGATGAGCACTTTCAAAACCTTAAAAATGTATATTCAAAGTATAAAAATGTGATCTTTGAAAATGTAGCAATTTCTGACGACGATAAAAAAAAATACCTTTATTCAGTAAAAAAAAAAGTAAGACAAAATTATGGTTCTCATGCAAAAGCAATAAGCTCATTTGACTTTAATCATCTTACTAAGCATGGAATAAAAAAAAAACATATTGAAAAAGTTAGAGTTAATACAACCTCTATTAAAAAATTAATTGAAAAACACAAATTAGATAAAGTTGACCTATTTTTTTGTGATGCAGAAGGGTATGATGGAGAAATTATTTTAAGTTTCTTAAACTGCACAATTAATTGTAAAATAATTATTTTTGAATTTATTCACGTTGAAAACAAAATTTTAAAAAAAGTAATTAATAACTTAGAAAAAGAAAATTATCAATTATTTCCAATAAATGAAAACCTTGTTTGTGTAAAAAAAAATATTGAAGTTCTCTTAAAAGATTAATCTAAAATATAGTCTTTATACTTAAATTGGTTATCGATTAAATACCTAGGAAGATTCCCATCTAAAGAAACTTTTTCATATTCATGTCCTCTTTCAAAAAGATCTATTTTTTTTTCAATTTTTTTTTTTATAGTTTCAACCGATGAGTATTTAATATCAGCAAATTCTGAGTGAGCAAAAGTTCTTAATTTTAATGATATTTTTTCAGGAGACATTACATTGTTGAAATGCCATCCACCATCTCTGAAAATTTGAATACTTTTCTCCTTATCAAACCGTAAAAAAGAGTAATTCGTATTTTTTGATTTTATTTTTTGTCTCATAAAATCAATAGATTTAAGATTTTTTTTCATACAAACTCTAGTACCCTCCCATGGAGTCTCGTATTTATTAAATAAATTAAATTTATAATTAAAACAATTTTGAAAAAAAATTCCGTATTTCTTTTTTAAATAAAAATTTTTTAACAAGTAAGGATTGGGTATTTCGTCTGGATCTGAAAAAAAAATATAATCATTATCTTCAAAATTATTTAATTTTTTTAATAAATATTCTCTTTGAAAAGCTTGATTTTGCCAAATATTATTATTTTCTGGGAATGGTTCCTCTAATAAAAAGTATTTTACTTTTTCTTTGTTAAAATCGTTCTGATTTATAAAATTTTTTTTTTTTCTTCTATTCCTATGATCGTATTGAGACTCGCATATAATAAAATAGTCTACAAAATCATTTAAAATCTTATATCGAAGATTAAACATAAAATTATTATCAAAAAAAGTTATGCAATCAATAATTCTACTTTTCATTAATTAAGCCATTCATTCATTATTTTTGTATTCAGAAATGTTTCGTCAAAATTCATCCCTGGATATTTCACGTTAAGGTTATTTTCTAAAATATTTTCGGAAAATTTTTCAATTTCGTAAGCATAAATACTTTTATTAGAACTTATATTAAACACCTCATTATGCTTTCCTTCTAAAAATATTTTTGATGGTTCGCCATGCCAAGTATCCTCTATTTTTATGGTTCCATCCTCACCTTTTATGACCGTATTTTTTCCTAGATTATTTTGAAAAGATGTTCCTACATAAGATACAAAACCATTATCAAAATTAAGTGTAGCAAATGAATTTATATCCACACCAGTTTTATAAAAATCTAATTTTTTGTCTTTTACTTCAACTTTTTCAAAATTAGATTTTAGAGATGCTATTAGAATACTCATAGAGGATGGATAACAGCCAAGGTCTAATACAGCGCCGCCACCAAGATTTTTATTAAATAATCTATCGTTTTTATTTATTGTTTTATTTTTATTGAAAAAAAATAAAAATTTTTTTTTCATTAGATTGACTCCATAATACGATTTCATCTCTATCAACTTACCAATATAATTATTCTTTATTAATTCAATTACTTTAGTCAACTGGGGGTGATACCTATACATAAATGCTTCAGCAAAAAATATTTTTTTATTAAAATTATTTTTTAAATTTTTTATCTCTTCTAGGCTTATCACAGCAGGTTTTTCTGTAATGACATTTTTGTTACTTTTAAAACATTTTAAAATATTTTTATAATGCATAGAGTGCGGAAGGGTAATATAAATAATATCTATATCATTACATTCAATTAAATCATTATAATTTGAAAAACAATATTTTTTATCTAAATTAAATTTTTTCTTAAATTTATCTAGTTTGTCATTATTTTTACTGGCGATGCCTTTTAGTTTTGCATTTTCTACGTTTTTAAATCCTTCGATAAAACTTTCTGCAATATTGCCTAGACCTAGTACTCCCCAGTTTATTTTTTCCATTTCTATTCTTTATTTATTTTTAAAACGCCTATAAATGCTTCTTGAGGTATTTCAACTTTACCAAATTGCTTTGATCTTGCTTTACCTTTTTTTTGTTTGTCTAACAATTTTCGCTTTCTATCACGCGCTCCTCCCCCGTGTATTTTGGTCAATACATCTTTTTTAAAACCTTTTATTGTTTCTCTAGCAATAATTTTTCCCCCTATCGCTGCTTGAACTGGTATCATAAAATTATGTCTTGGTATCAAATCTTTCAGTTTTTCACATACTTCTCTGCCAATAGTTTGGGCAAAATCTTTATGCACCATCATTGCTAATGCATCTACTGGCTCTGTGTTTACTAGTATTGACAATTTAACTAAATCTCCCTCTTTATGATCAATTATCTCGTAGTCAAAGCTAGCATATCCACTTGTTATTGATTTAAGTCTATCATTAAAATCAAAAACAACTTCATTAAGAGGTATTTCATAATTTAAAACTGCTCTATTTCCTGAATAATTTAAATTTGTCT
>MDTE01094855.1_pt1 | contig 14598 bp, 3 predicted proteins | sample 811231 | NCBI WGS metagenome assembly MDTE01 (sample SAMN05326651, study PRJNA326480) | marine metagenome | isolation source: seawater | place: Indian Ocean: Red Sea | collected 2010 | reverse complement strand
TCTAATACTTCATAAAATTCTACATCAAAGTTTTTCTTTTGAAAGAACCCATTACTCTCACCAATTTTTATCATTGTATATAAATCCTCTTCAGAAGCTACTAACGCTAAACTAGATAAGGCATCTTCAGACTCTATCTCATCGACCTCTAAATTATCAGTTCCTATTGATTCATATTTTATCTCAGAGAAACTCTCTATTTGAGGTATAAACACTGTTCTTGTACCACCATTTTTTTCAACTATTTCAAGATGATCACTAGATCCTGATATCTTACCATTTAAAAATTGAACCGCCCAGGAAGGGACAAACTCTGAATTTAAATCCATTGTTCCAATTGGATGTGGCATAGAATTAATTTTTTCAGCATCTCGCTGCAATTCAATTGCATAAGGTGTTTCTTCTCCTGATAAAACTAAATTATAATTTGAATTAAATTGCTTTTCTGTCGACGAGAAACATATTTGTGGTTTCATTTTTGGTGTTTCTTTAATTCTTTCCTGCGCTTCATTTTGCCTCTCAACAACACCTGCGTTTGCGCCGGCATATATAATATCATCATCAAAAAAAGCATAATATTTTGGATTGAACTTTCCATTTGATAGTTTATGTCTGCCAAATTGAGTTAGTTTTATATCAATAACATCTTGTTTTTTATTAAAAAATTCCATTATTCAGCCACCTCAAATTGAATGTCAATTTTTGCTGTTTCTATTAAAGAGAAGTAATCGTAAGGCCAATTTGTACCATAAGCTTCTCCAACTGTTTTATTATGAAATCTTTGTGGAGTGAAATCATTTAATACAACTTCTTTTCCAGCGCCATTGGGTTGATCATTTAGCAGTTTATTGCGAATTGTTTTTATTACTTGTCTTGTTTTATATGAAAAATAATCTTTTTGAGATCTTTGTTTTATTTTAAATACCATAAATTTAAGATTTTCATAAAAACCTTTTGCTGATTTACCATATGGAAATTCATGAGGTTCATCAGAAAGCACACTACGTTGTTCCAGGCCTAGACCGCTGGTTTTATTGTTGACATAATTATCAAAGAGAACCAGAGGCAAAGGTGACAAAAAGCTAGCTAAATTTAGTGGCGCTAAAGACAATGACTCTTCTAAAGTTCCATTTTCTTTAGGAAAAAATCTTGGTATAAAAGGCAAGTCGTCACGTTGTAACATATTTGGAAGAGAAGGATTAATTGAAATTTCTGATATTGCTTTTTCTGCATGCTGAGTTGAATATGGCATGCATCCTTGATATATATCAATTAATTCTTGCTTATTTAAATCGTGACTAAATGGTAAAATAATCATCTGAAAAGGATCAATATTCCCGTGAATAAAATCAAACTCTGGCGGTAAAGAAAAACCAGCCTCGCCAGTTCTTCTATTGCCCAATAAGTTTCTAATCATGGCACCAACATCAGTTTTTAAAGCAATATTACCAGGATCTGTCCCGTCTGGTAAAAGTTGCCCACATATGAGATCTGCTCTTTTTGGGTGATTAAATTCATAAAAGCTTTTCATTAACGCGACACTCAATATTCTATCAAATACAGCTCGTTGAATTGGTAGAAAATGCTTTCCAGGAATTATTTCACGTGTGGAAAACAATTCTTGTCCTGGAAATTTTATTTCTTGAGCTGTTGTGTGCTGCTCGCCATAATAAAGCGCGCCGCCATCTCTAAACTTTATATCAATTCTTTGATCAAAATAAGGTATAATAGCAATTGCTTCAGTGACTGTTTTAGAATTTGCAAATTTTCCTATGGTATATTTTTTATTTTCAAAGCCTAGCTTTTTAGACAAGCCAAAATCTTCAACTGTAGCTGCAAGATTGCTTGTATCTCTAGACACAAAAAATCCTTTGTCAGAATTTATGCCAGATTCAAATGTCGCTTGTGTATTTTCTTGTATTACACCCTCTTGTGAAGTTAATGGATTTCTAATTTGCATATACAAGCCTTTATCTAAATCTTGTCTTTCATCTTCACTTAGTTGTAGCTCATCATTAAGTTTTGATAATAATTGTGGGTCGTATATGTCGGTGCCATAACCACCCCACAAGCCTCTACCAGTTCTAATATCATGAAAAGAATTAGTAACTACAGATAACACTTCTTGTTTTGTAGAGCCATTATAGCCATCAACACTTTCATATGGTTTTATAGCTGCAATTGAAGATGAAAAATCTAAAACGGGACATATCCATTTTGGTGTGATGTACCACACATTTTCCACTATTTGTGTTAGCCCTGAACCATCAGCCGGTTCAATCAGCGCTAAATCATTAAAAATATCTAAGCTAGCTTCAATCTTCATTCTATGTAAAGAGCCTGAAGATGCTGAGCTTGTCCCTGGCACCATTAAACATCCAGAGCCAGTATTGTATTGTTCAAAATAGAATGAGCCAGTTGCATCATCTACTACGTCTGAGAGGCTTATTTTTCCGTCATAATTTAATAAACTAGCATCTGTGCCATCACCTGTTGCTAGTTTAACAATTAAACTACTATCGCCATAAAAATAGGGTGGCGTGTAAGCTTGATAAGCTGGATCCTGCAAGTTAGTGCCAAGATAAATATCTGGCATATGTGCAGGTATTTTAAGCTCGTGGAAAGCCACTTGTTGTACTTGGCCAGCTTCATTAACATCAAATGATGCACTAGTTAAATGTAGACCATTTGCATCGATAGCTGACGCCGGGGTGAATGGTTGATACCTGTGACTGTGAACACCATAAGATGCGCTTATAAGGCCAACAAAATGTCCAAGAAGATAAAGAGCATGGGCGCGCTGGTCCGCTGGGGTTGGTGATGTATCATTTCCACCTGGTAAATCTCTTGACCAAGCATATCTTGACCAAGATCCAGTTGCACTAGCAATCTCTAATGGTGGCCCATAAATATACCCTCTCATTCTATGGTGCTCATTTAACCATTTTGCATATGTAGCCCCGCCGCGATGATTTTGATCTCCGGCGGGGCCTGAACCATTAGTTTCAAAGTTTATTCCCGTATCGATACCAGCATGGCGGGGGCCCTCACACATAACGTGGTCCTTGCCCATTACTAAAGATATGTCCATGTAGTATGTTCTATTTTTTTTAATTTGGATTGAATTTTCAGGAATTATTTTTGATGTTGCAACTGGTAACTTTACACCAGGAATATCATCTTGATCTGCTAGAAAGAAATCCATCATCTCTGACAAAAAGTTATTCATTCCAGCTTCATAAATATATTTGTTTACAGATGCAAGAGTGCTAGGCTTTAAAGTTGTTTTAACTCTAGGTCTCATAAATGGGCGCGCCGAGCCAAATTCAGTGGTCATATTAATGAAGTTGGAGGTGCCATCAGCTGAAGAGCCGGTTCCAAAGTCACCATCATAAAAACTCAATGGATATGGCTTTATATCCGAACGATCGTAATCTATCCAATCAGTTACTAGACGCATGCCCTCCTCTAATTCATCTAAAAAGTCTAATTTTGATGTATCATAAAGCGCTTCAAACGGTATTCTTCTATTTGGCGCATTTTCTAATATCGCTGGTATGCCACGTGAAGCACCCATAGCCCAGCCGCCTCCGTAGTTAAACGATGAGGAGAACTGAGCGTCTAAGCCTTGAACACCAAGCTTTCCAAGAAAAAATGTTGAGAAATAATAAACTGGATCATTTTGAGTATGCACAGGATAATCAACAGCGATGCCAGATTTAATTGAGTTATATAAAATCCCAGGCGCCATGAGAGGCTCTAAAAATGCTTGCAGTGCAACATTTTGTTTTCCTGGGCGATTAATGGCGCCGGTAACAGTATTAAAGTTGGTGGTATTATCCAATATTCTACCAAAAGCTTGACTTAAATGTGAGCCAAGTTGTGTTGTTCTATTCATTGGATAAAAACCATTGTATGGCAAAAGTTTCTTTATTGCATGTGCTTTGAATTTGATTTTTGCCGGTACTGTATCTGTTCCAGCAGCAAAATATATTGTAGTTTTTGCAAAATTAGTTGAGCTGTCGTCAGTGTGTGAATATCTTTCATAAAATTTTGTCGCTGTATCTGACCATCTCCAGCTTTTTACAGATGAAAGAAGATCATCTTCATCTTGATAGTCAGCGCCTGGAACATAAGTGCTGTCCCATCGATTCTTTGAAATGTGATTAATTTTTCCTTGGGTACTAGAAGAAAGGTGAGTTAAATCAGCACTTGATGTGACTGTGGCGCCATCTAATATTAAAAAGTCTAATTTAAAAAGATTTGAATTGTCTAAATTTTGTGGTCTGTAGACCCTTTTGATAAGATTTTTTTCAGTACGTCCATCATCATCAGACAATATCATATATATTTTAGTTTCTCGATCTGTGGTTTTATCTAAAACTGATGTGCCATCATAGTAGTAAGCTAAATTATCAGATATTCTATACTCAGGAATTATAGAATAATCTCTACCTATAAATTTTAAATTTTTTGCAAATTCTTCATATGAATTGTAAAAAGGATCAACACCTCTAATTCTATTAGTAGCATAAAAAGGCGTGTTGTAGGGGAATGTGTGTCTATTGTACTGTAAAGAAGCAGTAATTGCTCTATATCCATCAAGGTTGTGTTGAGCACCTTTAAAACTATTTAATTTTGGTGCAACTGGTTCTTCTGCAGAAGCAGTTGACCTATAATAAAAAATAGTTGGCTTGGTGCTATACACTAGTTCGCCAGCGGTGCCAGTTATTAAAGAATTAATTCTGTTTTCGGCGCCGATTGGATCGCCGGCTGGATGTGTTGTCATTGATTGTGACATTACACCACCAGTTATACTGGCGTTATCAATGTATGCATAATGTGGGGTAAGACCAATATGGATTCCTCGGCCACCTAGACTAGAAGTAAAAGGTCTATTAGCAGTACTAGCAAGACTATAGCCTCTGTAAACCCATTCTGCTGGATCTAAAGGCCACATACTTAAAAGTGCTATATCATGAGGCTGATAGGTTGGATAATTTGTAATGCAAGTTTGATAAGGGAAGACACTTGGGAGTCCACCAGATAAAGATGATGTCATTGTGTTTCTCTGATAAGCTATAATTCCATTTGGCCACCAATTCCGAAGTGTATGCGCATCAGCTGTTGTTGATGCAGTCAAGATTAACGTTCCAACATTGTTTGGTGTTTGGCCTCCCCAGCTTATTGGCTGGCTGCCTGTACCAACTCCAGCTGACGAGTCAAACTCTATTATTTGTGAAATACCTTGTGAGTTTATGCATGGTGCAGGCCCAGCAGTATCTAATCTTCCATATGAAGTTCTTCTTCTGGTAAGACCAGAAGGATAAAGTATGCTAGGTGATGCGCTGCTAGTTTCTACAAAGTTACTAACACCTTGTGTTTGTCGCCAAAAGCTTCTTGGGTTTTGTCTGTCAAAGCCATTAGACTCTAATCCAACCTCTTCCTCATAGTTTGCTTTTTGAAGTTTTTCTGGACGATATGCATTTAGAGATTTTGGCCACATTGTTTCAGAGTATAAAAAATTAACTCCATTGACTTGACTACCTTTAGCTAAAGTGATTGTTTTTCGAATAGGTGATTCTAAGGCACTGACAGCGGTGCCAAAGCCACCTGGAACAGCTTGTGCAAAAAACTCAAGTTCATTATTCATTGTTGCTCTTGCTGTAATAACGTTTTCAGCGTCTTGGAGCGGAATATCATATATTAGTGGCTTGTGTCTACTTGTCACCACTGGTTGATATATAAGCAATCTATGAGATCTTCTTCTGTATGGAGAATTATTTAAAGTGCTAATTCCATCAATAGTTGTCTCACTTGCCCACTTGCTTTCAACTGCATCGTTCGAAGCTTTTCTGGATTTAAGATTATGGCGCGGATTTGTTAGCAGCGCTGGATTAGTTTCTGGCATCCCACTATTTTTAAAAGGTCCCGCTTGCGCGATTGACATTGTATTGTTGAGTCTTTGTTTTCTGGCAATTGGGTGCTGTGCGCCTCTAATTTGTTTGAAAGTTGGATGTTGATATGGTCCGTTTCTATTTAAAAGTATATGATTTAGAACATTAGCTCCTGAATCTAGATCCTGCAATTGTGTATTGTCTGCAGTATAAGACAATAAATCAAAACCATACTGACCTTCTGCAACATCATCAGGCACTTTATCGTATCGGTCAAGAGAAGAAGTAGCATGAATATCTTGCACAATTATTGTATTCATACCAACAAAGTTCATTCTTATATGCTGACTACCAGTCATACTAGAACTCAAAAAATTTAACGATCCGCTTATAGCCATTTTTTACCTCTTCTCTATCAAGTAAATAGATTATAAATTAAATTAGAGATCCTGTTATCCATGTATATTGTTTCTCTGTTCTTGGAATCGTATGTGCTACAAAACCATTATCAAAAAATGAAGCAGTCACTGCATGCATACCATAAACATCTGATGCTGATCCAGAAAGCTCTAATCTTTCAATATTATTTCTGTGATACTTGTGGGCCGCGGCATCACCCGACAATTCATAATCAGCAGATCTTATTGCTCCAACAACTTCAGAACCATAAACTCTAGCAGTAACAGAGCTTCCAAATTGTTTGTGTGTGCTAACACCAAATTGACCGCAGTGTGCTTGTAGTTGAGTGTTGTTTATCTGTCTAGCTGAAAGGTTTCGAAAAGTCATCGCATTATATACAGAAAAAGTCTCGTGCTCTGGATCTAAAAATCCTCTAGAAGTCACCTCAAAGCCTCCGGGAGAGCTAAATCTAGTTCTTATTCTAGTTCTATTTCTTACTGTGCCACTTAAAAACGAACGATCCGGCAAACCAAAATCTACGTATTGTATTGAAGTGCGTAAAGTACCCGGTGCTTGATTTAGTAAATCTTCAATTTTTGCTGTTGTTAATCTTTCTGCAAAAGATGAAGAAAGCTTAGCATGGTTTTTAACAAACCAAGGATCATTTGCCTCAGGACTGACTGTATTTACATACTCATATCTATCTAAAAAGTTTCCTGCCTGTGTTGGCGAAGCGCCAGACATGTGTATGTTTTTAATATTTAAAGGTCTTTTAGCATATTCAGCACGAGTTAAAGTAGCGTATGGGCGCTTATGATCGTCATATGTTGGATGTAAAAGTTTAAATGTGTCTCTAAATGTATTTTCACTGTATACGGCAAAAATATGTATGCTGTCAATCGCAACATCACTTAGGTGCGACACACCAGCAGTATAGAAAAACCTAAAATAAATACGTCTTCCAATTAGTCCAGCTAAACCATTTCCATACGCTCTGCTAGCAGCATTTGCTTGAAAAAATGCGTGTGAGGCAGCAGTTTGCTGTTGCCCGGATAGTGAAGTAGCTCTGCCAGCTGGTCCTCCAGAGCCATCCCAATCAACTAAAATATCTTCTACTCCAGTTTGAAAACTAGGATCACCTGAAGCTTGTACTTTTAGCGTACCAATATGCAAGCCATACATGTGATAATTAAATCTTAAAAGTATATAAGCATCTGATTCAAATTCAGTTAAATCAATCAAAGGTGTTACCAGTGAAAACGTTTGACCAACCTTAGATGGTAAAACCTCACAATATGCGTAAGTACCTGCATCTGGACCAGTGCCAACTGTAGGGGTCGTGCCATCAAAAAATGTCCATTTATTATCTGCGCCTACACCATTAGACCAGTATTCATAATTACTTGGCTCGCCGCTAACATTTCCAGCTGGTATGCCAAGTATACTAGTATCAGTGGTTGCAGTAGAAGTTGCGCCAGCAAAATTTTCTAGTAAAATAGTTTCACTAGCAGTGCCAGCAGCAACATTTAAAAATTGCTCTAAGTGCCAGCCTTCAGCTCTGTTTGTTCTAGAGTCACTACCTTGATTTAGTTTAATATGTCTGTGTTGCATGCCACCAACATATTTTTCTGCAAAAGGACCTTGAAGTGGTATTTCTGCTTGATAGCCATATTTATCCTCGTGGATATTAGCAAACGTTGCAGGAAATTCTGTGGCAAAAACACTTTGATAGCCATCTGTCACTGACGACGAGTAAATAGAAAATGGTAAGCCGGCTGTGCTCTTAAGATCATCATATCTTTGATCATTATGTCCAGTGCCAGCAGCATTAGAATCTTCTGTCTGATTTGCTGGCATTCTTAAAGTTTTTATTCTAAATTTTTTCTTATTTATTTCATCAGGAATATCTTTATCATTGCAAGATAATGGCTTAAGTTCGTTATCACGATCAATAAATAGAAAATCATCATCGCTTCCCCATTGTATCGTGCCTTTATAAAAATCATGTAAATTAGTCTCTAGGGGATTGCCACCACCTTTTAGTTTCATACTCTTGTGAGATACTATATCAACTGGGCGCGCTAGTGACCTGTTATAATAGTAGCTTCTATTATAAAAAGCGCTCGCGCCTTTGAGCATTGGGCCTGCTCCGGAAACTTCAGTAACTATTATTTTTAATAAAGCATCTTTGTCTGAATTGACATTTGCTATATCTGCTGCTGAAGATGTTAGTAAATTTGTTCTACCTGCTCTCTCCCTCCACCATAAACAACTTGTATCCTGATTAACGTTTTGATCTGGATTGAGGGGAGCGTGACCAAATTTCCAATTGTATTTTAATTCTTCAATTCCCTTCAATGAAGTAATTGGGTCTCTATTTTGTACCTCCATTGTAGGAAACTTAGCAAAGTACTTATTTCTCTCTAGAATGTGACTTTCTACCATATTTCGTAAAAATTCTAAACTGTTAGAAGAAACTGGTATTAACTCATATATCATCATTGTGACTGCATCATCAATCCACTTATAAAATTCTATAAATTTATCTAAATCAGGTGACTCTTCAACATTTTCAAAAAACAAATCTCTCATTTTCTCAATGTCTTTGTAGTGCATACGGTATCTGTTAACTGGCTCGCCAATTAAATTGTTAAAATCTGCCACTGTGGCAAACATCCTTAACATTTCTTCAGATATGGTCTGATACATGCTTTTTTCAATAGAAAGCAGATGCTGCACATATGTTGTATCTCGTGTAAAAATAACATCATCTTGCTTATTAAGCACTTTGATCATATCGTCGCTTCCCACGACTTCAGGTAGTTTTTGTTTTGCTGATTGAACAAAATTAACGTCTATTGCTTGATCTCTATAGTCTATTCCAGTTGTAAAGAAATCAGCTCTACCACCATAATTATATTCTGTAATTTCACTTACACCAGGGTATCTAATGTTTGTAATCTTATCTGTAGCAGAACCAGTGCGGCCTCCATAATAAGCTGAACCAGAATTAAAATCATCTATTAAGAAACGTCCAGCTGCATCAGAACCAGTTACATTATCTAGAGCCCAGTGAAAAGCTAAAGTTTGTATTTTTGGTATGTGTAAATTATTATTAAAAAATAGATTTGAGTTTTTATATGGATTTACAACACCATAAACTTCAGAGCTTCTTGCATGTGCTTGAATTGTTTCATCGTCTAGGTAATCTGTCCAATATCTAATAGAAGATATTTTTATATCAGATGGTGTCTCGACTGAGCCAGTAAAATTGTGTCTGGCGGCGCCGACAAACAAACGTCTAGGGTTTGCAAAAAACTTTAAGGCCTCATGCAAGTCAATTGTTCCGCTTAATGAAAACTCAGATTGTAAAATATCTGAAACATAATTGACTCCGTATAAATCATAAGTGTAAGCTGAGCTAGTTGGCTCTAAACTAGACGTTACTAGATCTGCTAGTGGATACTTTGTTGGCCTAAGTCTAAAAGCTAAATTCCATTTTTCATTGTTATAAACATTTCTATATGTTGTACCATTCGTAATATCAGGAAAAATAGAAGATCCAGAAGACAAGATACAAAAATTTACATTCCTTTGATCTTCTTCATTCTTGACAGCCATGATTCTAAAGTTAACATCATTAGACGGATCAACAGTAAAATCACTATCAGAAGGTTCACAACCACTTAGTCCAAATATAGATGATGATAGACTTGGAAAAAGTTTATAATTTTTATCACCCACTGGTGAGCGCTTAGGAAAAATAACTTCCACTTCAATTGTTGCGGCGGAACCAGAAGCAGATCCCGATTCAATGGCGGGTATATATGAAATTGAATTATCATCATTTGGTGTTTTAAATTGATATGCTGTTGCTTCATATGAATTGTCATAAAGCCCAGTGTCTAAATATCTTGTCTCAGCGTCATCAAAATCTATATATTTTTTTCTATGTGAAGTGTGGCTATATGTATCTTTTAGCTCATAAGTGTCATTACTAGAATATATATTAATTTTTATTAAGTCTTCATCAACTCCATAACATCTTAAGAAGTTTCTTAAAGATTTCATTGTTCCTTTTGATTTTTGAATGTGACTTAAGTTGTTGTATATATTTTGATATATCGTATTTTTAACTTCGTACAGCTTCTTCTCAAACAATAGCCGCTCATCTCTTTGCAAGTAAGAAGCTAGAGCACTTGCATCAGAAAACAATTCTGGTACGTCAAACCCTCTAGACGAAAGTAATCTATCGGCAAACGGCAGAGGGCTTTCATTCTCTGTATCATACGGATAGTTAATATCTTTCAATCTAGGTAGTGATTGTATTTGAAGATATGCATCATCAAAAAAACTAGCAATAATTTGACATAAATATCTTAAATGTCCTGATGAGCTTTCATCTTCCTCAGCAATCCAGCCGGGTAAAGATCGGTATATTGATACTGGGTTCTCGTAGTCATGCATTGAGCCTGAAGTTTTTTTGCCTTTGATAAAGCTTTGCACGTCTGGATGATCAACATATATAATTGGGTCTTTAAATTCATACTTAGCTGCTTTTGAAAGTACAATAGCTGAGCCGGTGCTTCTGCTTGTAAGGGCGCTATAATTTACAAACGTACCATTACTTATTCTTCCAGAATAATCTAGTACAGTTTGATCAATACTGGCGCTGCCAACAATACCCTCATTAAACTTATAGTATACACCTAAGTCTACTTTATTTGTGTCATCATCATATTTTACGTTATCAGTATTAGTGCCGCCACCAACTTGATCTCTAAAAAATCTACCAATTTGTTGTGCTGAGCGCTCTGTTTTCCAATATCTAAACTCATCAAAAGATGAAGACACAATATTACCCCAGCCGGCGCCTGCATGCCAGCTCAGAGCAGAGGATGAAACCTCACCAGCTAAAGCACCAATAGCAGCTACCATTGTCCCTGTTATTGGATTCCAGGGACCGTCAGTGTCAACCAAGCGTGAAACATGTGTTCCATCAACATACAAATCAGATATCGTATCAGTGGTGCGATTTTTTAAAGTTAAAGCATAATGATGCCACTTACTATCTGCTATATTAGACAGCCCAGTGTCATGCGCATAAGTTAACTGAGAGGATCCGCTAGTAGCAAAAGCACGTATTAAATTAGTATTGGTGCCATCAAAATCAATTCTAAGAGACCCGTAGTCGCCATTAGCTGCAGATTCGGCTGCACCTGTCGCATGGTTGTGGAATAATATTTCGGTTTGTAAGCCAGAAGTTTTTGCCCAGCCATCTTTTTTTAGCCAAAACTCCACCGTAACGCCTTTAGCTAAATCAAACTCTAAGTTATTAGATCTTTGAGAGCCAGTGTGATAGATATTGGCTTTAGATATATTTTTGCTTTCTGGACCAGCAGAAAAATCTTTTTTATAGTTACCATTTGGATCCGCGTGGGGACCACCAAAAAAAGAAATATATTGAGGTAAGCTACTGGAATATATAAAGTTAACATTAGTGCTTGTATACGTACTAGATCCGCTGTTTAATATAATATAGCCATTAACTCTTGGGTATTCTTTTTCAAAGATATGAAGATCCAAGTAGGTGCTATTGTTCTCCCATTCAAGCTTCTCAGCTTGCGAGCCATCGTAAGGATATGTTTTGTATATCCTATTAATTGATGTTTCATAATAATCTTTGGCGAGACCAAACCGAGCAAAATTGGATGCTGTCAAAAAATTTACATTTGGTAGGAACCTATTTCTTTTTTGAGAATATGCATCAACATACCTAGAAGACTCCAAATCCTCGCGGACGTCATCTCTAGTCTTATTCTTGATTGTTTTTATTGAATAGCCTTTATCGAATAAGTCTTTAATGCTCATTATTTTACCCAGGTATATACTTAATTATCTTCAACTCTAAATTTAAACACCTCTTCTTGCTCTCTCCACTGTCCGGATGAGTAAAAAGAAAGCTTAATGCCATACATATACCCCGGTTCTAATAAAGACATGTCAAGATCAAAATAGCTGCCTGAGTTATCATACGATAGATAAGTGTGATAGTCACTACTTCCCGTAGAGTTATTAATCACTGTCTCTTCATCAACCATCCTTAATATCTCAAAAGAAGCACTAGGTATTATAGTCTTTTCTATTTCATTACTAGCAACAGTGTAGATTGTTGGATCAAAATTTCTTGGGCGTGTAAACACTCTCATTCTAGCCTGTTCATTTTTAACATATTTATTTTTTAAATTAGTTATCTTTGTAGTAAATTGACTAAAATCGTCTGACAATAATACACTGGTGTTGTTAAAGTTTTTAACACTAATCGATCCTGTCTTGTACTCGCCCCCAATAGACCCTGACCAAACATCATGTATAACTGATGAAGTAGTATTTAAAGCAATCGATGCCTTATATATACCAGTGTCAATTTTTGTAGCAGTCGCAGAGGTTAAAGATCCACCTGCAGGCTTGTCATCAGCGCTATCATAAAGCTTTACAGTTACTGTTTCTGTATGAGGTATATCTACCAGCCTACCACGAATGTAATTGTATAAGTAAAGATTATTTAAATTGTCTTTTGCGGGTGCTATAGAAGAACTAGAATAAAAATTAGCACGGTCATCTGTAACTCTTGAATCCCACCTGGCTTCTAAAACTGGCTTTTTGAAAAAGAATTCACTTGATCTAGAAAAAAATCTTTTTGTATAAAAGCTTAATTTTGGACCGTCAGTATTGATAATATTATAGCTATCTGAAGCAGTTACATTAGCTTCAAAGCTAGATGTCAAGAATAATCCAAATCCATAGTTTGGTTGTCGATCTGCGATCCATTCTTCAACTGCTGCTGTGACATCTAATAATACGTCCTCATTGCCTTTGTTAAAGGTATATGTGTAATTAGGCATTGTAGATCCAGATGTATAAGAAGAGGAATGGTATACACCACCAATGGTGCCCCAAGATCCTGTTTTATTTCTGTTTGTCCAGCTTGATCCGTCGTTAACATCTAATAACTTATCAGTATAGCTAACCATATCAAGACCAGTGCCTTCAGACCAGGACTCTGAAACAGCTAGCACATTTATCGTAAAATTTTCTGGCAATTGCTCAGAGTGCCTAGCATTAAAAACTCTTAAGTAAAAACTTACACTGCCTGACTCTGGTATCACACCGCTATCGCGATCTGAGTGTATGTCTGGTATTGGAAATTCTATTAAGGTGCGTGCCAGTTCCACTGATGAGGTTATTGCTGCTTGCCCATATATAGAAAATATTTCTAATATATCTGCTGCACCCATGTTCGAACCAGTTGATCTAGTATTAAGATCAATACCAAAAGCATTAGTTATAGTGTTGTCTTTTGATGCTACATATTTCTTTATTGCCATTATCTAATAGTCCCCTCTATATCTAAATTAGGGTCTTTAAGTTCATAAACAACGTTATCTGGTGCGTATAGTATTCTGCCATCAGCAGAAATATATTGATTTATAATCAATGTTTCGTCAGAGTACCTTCCACCGGTTTGATTTTCTATCTCAACATTAACTACATCAACAATCTCTGGTAGATTATTTAACTTATCATAAATTTTTGTTATATAAATTGGCTGTCCTATATCTAATTTTTCATTAAACATTTTTTGTATTTCAGTAATCGCTACATTAAGTGCATCAAATTTATCTTGCGAATAATCGACAACTGCTGAAAAATTAATTTTTATATTAATAATTTTTGGATCTAATATGTCAATAGTATCATTAATCATCTTATAATGACCCAACCAAGTTTTAACATTATTTTTTAGAGTGCTGCTAGCAGGCTTTAAATTGGTGTCTGCATCTTCACTTACAATGTACAGATTTAAATTTCTTTTAAAGGAATCTTGATCTCTAATAATCGCAGCTCTTTTTACCTTACCAAACTTAGAAGGCATTCTATAAATTAAAGCTTCGTAGTCTTCTGCTGTTACAGCTCTATTTTGACTAGCAAAAATATCATTAACTCTTTGCTTAAGCTCTGTGGCAGATGGTGCACTGACATCGCCTAAGATTGGCTCTTCATTTATAACCTCTAAGCTGTCTCTTACAAAACTTATTTTTTCAGGGGCAGTAGCTCCACTTTTAAAAGTTAACAGGGGATCGGTGACTCCATTAAGACCACGTGTTGCAACATTAACATTAGATGCGGTGTTTGTTCTATAGACGATACGCAGTGTTGTGTTAGAGGGCGCAATTCCAAATTTTTCTGTTTCTAATAATTTTGATGGATCAAAATTAGTTTCTTTTTCATAATCACGACC
>MDTE01188117.1_pt1 | contig 14600 bp, 7 predicted proteins | sample 811231 | NCBI WGS metagenome assembly MDTE01 (sample SAMN05326651, study PRJNA326480) | marine metagenome | isolation source: seawater | place: Indian Ocean: Red Sea | collected 2010 | reverse complement strand
TTATCTTTTAAGACTTGTATGCCTTCCTTCATCGGTTGATTCGCCATATCTTTGTGACTGATGCGACAAAAATACGGAATATCGCATAGACAACACAGCCAACAGATGAAAGGGGTTTTATTTGATTTAGATGGGGTTTTTTATGTCGAACAGCAATTGATTCCTGGCGGGATTGCATGCTTAGATTGGTTGCGTGAGCAAGGCATCCCATACCGCTTTGTGACCAATAACACAACCTTATCCAGAAAAAATTTAGTATCAAAACTGAAAGGTTTGGGCCTTCCTGTGGCAGAACATGAGATCATAAGTGCCAACTATGCAGGCGTGCTTTTGCTCGCACAGCGGAACCTCAAACGCTGTCGCTTGGTTCTTCGTCCAGAGGCACAACTGGACTATCCCCCCAACTGTTTGGAACATCCAGACGCGATTGTCATTGGCGACATCGGGAATCGATGGGATTATGATTTGCTGAATGCCTTGATGAATCAAGTCTTGGACGGAGCTGAAATCATCGCGCTTCACAAAGGTCGTTATCACGAGGGGGCAAATGGGCTTGTTCTTGACAGTGGCGCTTTTGTGGCAGCGCTCGAACACGCCACAGGAAAACAGGCCATCGTTGTTGGAAAACCCACCCAAACATTCTTTGAATTGGCTAGTCACTCTTTCGGCTGCAAATCAGAAGAACTGGTTATGGTAGGAGATGATCTTATCAATGATATCAAAGGAGCACAACAGATGGGAATGTATGCGATAATCGTGCAGACTGGAAAATACCGTAAAGCCCTCGTCGATGGTTCAAGCATTCAGCCAAATGGCTGTATTTCTTCCATAAAAGAATTGCCAAAATATCTCCAAAACCGAATAAGGTAACTTCGCCTTAACACTCTCCAAGAAGTAATTTGTTATTTTTGCGCAAAATGCGCTATGAAAAATTTAATTGTCATCGGTCATCCCGATCAACAATCCTTTTGTTATAATGGGATCTTTTCTACCATCAAATCCGAGATTGAAGCCAGTGGACAAGAGTTGGAAGTCATCGATTTGTATCGCGATAGCTTTACGCGTCCACGAACTGCTGTTATTGAGAAATACAAAAAGCTGGTCACATGGGCAGAGTGGATTTATATCGTTTCGCCCGTCTGGTGGTTTCGATTGACTCCTCGTACTGAAATTTTCTTTGATGAGGTGATGACGCCCGGTTTTGCCTATCAATTTGTCAATATCACCAAAACATACGCCTACCCCAAGCCATTTTTGAAAGACAAAAAAATCAGAACCTATGTGACACATGGTGCGCCTTCACTTCCTGTGCGTACACTGTACTTGAATTCCGTTAAGCTTCGATTGGTCATGGGGGTATATAGTTTTGTGTTTGGTTGGCGCTGGTCGTTGTGGTTTAAAACCAAACAGTTTTGGTCAGTGCCTTTTGTATCTCACAAAAAGCGAGAAAAATATTTACGCATTGTTAAGAAAGATATACAAAGAGATTTGAAGTTAGGTTCAAGTAAATAATCATCTATTTTAAATTTTGTAAATTAGAACGATGAAACGATTTCTAGAAAAATACTACCCGATCCTTCTGGCTTTTTTCAGTTTTTTATATTCTGTATTCCTGTGGTTTTCGGGTAATCAATTGGAAGGGATTTATGTGGGGCTTTGGCCCATCACAATTCTTGGCTTTGCACTAGCGATCAGACAACGACGAAGGGATGACAAATAAGGTGATGTTTTTTATCGGGCTAGCGATTTTTATCGTCTATGTCTACTTCTTGCTCCGCATAATCAGTCGGCAGCATCGCATTCAGCGAAAAGAACATGCCAATGCTTATGATCAAGTTGATCTTGATGGGATGGGTAACCAAGGTCGAATCCCAGACAAAAAGCCCAAAAACCGCGCCTAAATCACTCAAGCGAAAAGCGCATGCCAAAAGTCGCAAAGTGATATCCTTGCTTTTCGATAGCTATTCTCCCTTCATAAAAGGGATCCCTAGCTGGATTCGTATGGTTTAAATGAATAAAATAAATTTTATTTTTTTCTTCTATAGCTAGCGATTTAAACCGTGTGATACTCTCCTCTACAAAAGGATGTGGTACTTCTGACATCGGTCTAGGAATTTCGCCATCCTCAAAAAAAGTGGCGTCAATAAATGCATAATCAACCTGAGTCACTAAGGTATTGATGTCGATATCCCATAAATCCCACTTATCAATGTCAGGAAGATACAGTGCACGTTTTGATTGACCCACAATAAGGTAGCCAACCGTTTCAGAAAATTCATCTCGATGAGGTACAACAAGAGGAGTGACTTTCAGTCGGGGAGATACAAAAACAGGAGTTTTGTTTTGTATTGGCTGAATCGAAATGTTTTCGAGATCTATCAACTGACTCCAAGGGCCATTGTTTTGTAAAAACTGAACCATTCGAGGCATAGCATAAACTGGTATTTGATTTGTGTTTGCTGATTCTTTTCCCAAGTGAATAAGCCCTGCGTAATGTCCCATATGAGCATGAGTCAAAAAAATCTCCAATTCCTTTGCCGGGGATATGGACTGTAAATAATTGGTTTGCTCAACAATATCAGGAGAGGCGTCAAAGAGAAGATGTTTGGACTCGTCGATAACCCCCAAACTGACCACATAATCATTGGGTCTTTCCGTAGCACAACAGTCTTTTACACAACCCATGTGCGGAGAACCACCATCTTGAAGCGTGCCCAAAACGACCAAAGTTTGGGCTTCAGTTATATGAACTATTCCAATAAATAACAGAAAGTGAAGCGTTTTCATGACCAAAAGATAGTCAATCCTGATTGTATATAATGTATTTCAACGCTGAAAGTAAACGGGTTCATGTATAAACAATGAAATTAATTTTTTAAATTTAAAAAATGAAAAGTGTATTTTTTTCTGCCGGTCCGTTCCTAACTTTTTTTCTGTTTTTTGGATGTAATTCCTCCCAAATGACGTCAAACGACCCAGATGGTTTTGATTTGACCCCAGGTCAACTGATCACACAAAACATCCTTCACAACGGAGATGAACGTGAGTACCAATTGTATCTTCCCAGTTCCTACAATGAAGGAACAGCGTATCCTGTGTTACTAAATTTTCATGGGTTTGGAGGAAATGCAAAAGATTATTTTGCATATGAATCTAACTTTCAAGAAGTCGCTGATCAGGAGGCCGTGATTTTGGTCTACCCTCAAGCTTTACTGTTGTCTGGTTTTTCGGTTTGGAATGCAGCGCCATTTGCAGAAGATAATAAAACAGATTTTGATGATATTGGCTTTATAGAAACCCTTATTGTCAAACTACAAGATCAACTGTCAATCGATCCAGAGCGTGTTTATGCTTCTGGATTTTCAACTGGAGGAATGTTTAGTTACGCCTTGGCCTGCTTTTGTAATGAACCCATTGCAGGTGTTGCTGCAGTTTCTGCTGCACAGCTTAACCTTGTAGATTGTGCCCCCTCACCTATCAATGTATTTATCGCACATGGCACTGATGATGATCTTTTGCCATATTATGGCTCTTCCGATATCGCTAGTATTGACGAGGTGGTTTCGTTTTGGACTAGCGTAAATCAAACCTCTACTGTTGCACAAGAAAGCAGTTATGCTTTCGATAAAGAAACAGTTTATCAATATACCTATTCAGAGGGAATCAATAACTCTCAAGTGATGCTTTATAAGGTTGAGAATGGGAATCATGGGTGGTTTGATCATGAAATCAGAGGGCAATCATTTACATACTTGATTTGGGATTTCTTGTCAACTCAAAATTTTAGTGGGAGCAAAGATTAATTTTGATTGTTCAGCTTAGCTACTTCCAAAGCCGAAGTGCGTGTACCATTGACATAAGCCACAATAAATGCCGTTGTGAAACCTTTTGAAATCACATGTCGCTGTGCGATTTTGGCCTGTTGGTAACTCGCTGTAGGACGGTAGAGATATCGATGAAAATCTCTAAACTTTTCAGTCGAAAGTCCACTTAATCCTCTAAAAACCCTGTTATTGACATCTTTTCTATTGATCAATGCAGCAATTTGTACAACATAAACAATATCTGCATCCGCTAAGGCCTTTTGGGCGTTGAAAGACGATGAGGAATTGTGCTTTGCTTTCAACTTGGCAACAATCGTATCTAAGGTGTCTGCAGGCGCATTTTCATTGGGGAGATTTACTGGCTTGGTTCCGGTGTTGGTCGATGCAGTGGTAAGTGTTGATTTAGACGGTTTTGAATTGGCTGACTGTGTTTTATTTCGGTGATTTTGAAGGATTTGGAGAGCTTCTTCGGCTGACCGAACTCGTGGAGAAGTTATCGGTGTTGTTGTAGAATCTTTATCGGGAGTAGGTTTAACTTGGACTTGAATAACAATGGGTTGTGAAGCTACTGGGGGCTGTGGAGTCGTTGGTGTCACTTCCTCATTTTGATTGCGGTGACTCTCCAAGATTTGAAGAGCCTCTTCAGCTGATCGAACAGGAGTTTGTTGCTCATTTTTACTTTGTGAGCTTGAATTTGGTCTAACCTGAATCACAATGGCGTCTGGCTCTTCTTGTAACTGTGGCGTGCCTTGTAGTGGCGGTGAGGTCTCAACTGGAGACGTGCTTGTCACAACTGGAGGGATTGTGCTCGGCGTAGTGCTTACCCGAACTGGTGGCACTACTGGTGCGGGTCTTTTTGGGCTTGTGTTTTGAACTCTAGGGACTGTTGTTTGCGTGACTGGAGGTGGCATTACTTCTTTAGTCGGTGTGTTTACATTAGGCGTCGGCACCTGAGAATGATTTTGAATGGGGCGATTTAGTTTGTATGTTCCACTCCCCCCCGATAAAATCTGATAGTTTTCGATAATAAACATCGAACGGCGATTAAGCTGATGCTCTGCTTCTGTACAAGGGACCCCATCAGCGCAACGGTTGATGAGCTGACTTTCTCCGTAACCCACTGCAGACAAACGTGTGGGAGCGATCCCACGCTGAATCAGCCAGTTTCTGGTCGAGGTCGCTCGGTTTTGTGAAAGACGTAAGTTGTAGGATTGTGGGCTACGTGAGTCGGTGTGAGACTCGATGCGTATAATTAGCTCTGGGAACCGGATCATCGCATTAAAAACTTTGGTCAATTCAATTTCTGCATCTGGACGAATAAAATATTTGTTGAGATCAAAATAGATGGGGTTTAGTCCGAGTAAACAACCCAAGTCATAAGGCGGGCAATCCTGAGAGAAAGTTTCAATTTCCATATCTACACTGACACTTTGTGAGGTAGTCGGGGCAACAAAAGTTGTCTCAGCAATGGAATATGCCAACCCGTTTTCTGTAATCAAATAATATACTTGCCCGCATTCAACTTCTTCGGGAAAAGAGTAACGAGCATCTTGCTGCACGATTTGCTCCGCGATCATGTTCATGCCCATATCGAGGAGTTTTACCGTTGCGCCTGGCATAAGATTGCCAGTCTTACTGTCTGTGACAATGCCTGTGATTTCAACCACACATTTACTTGGCTTGAAGTAGTAAATTTGATCGGAGGCACTTCCCCGATTACCGTCGCGATTGGAAGAGATATAACCCGTATTGGTTTCGGTTTGGATCAAGAACCCAAAATCATCCCCAGCCGAATTGATCGGAAGCCCCATATTTTCAGGATCACGAGCAATTCCCGAGTCGCTCAACTCTGCTTTAAAAATATCAAATCCACCAAACCCAAGAAGAGCATCAGAGGTGAAGTACAAGGTGCCATCGTCAGCGATATACGGAAATGATTCTCGCCCTTCCGTATTTACTTTTTGACCTAAATTAATGGGGTCTCCGTATGAACCGTCTTTGTAAATATCAACATACCATAGGTCAGATTCACCAGTTGTGCCTGGCATGTCTGAGGCAAAAAAGAGTTTCTTTCCGTCCAAACTCAAAGCGGGATGTGCCACAGAATAGTTGTCATTGTTAAAAGGCAGTTCCTCCACATCACTCCAGTTGCCATCGTCATCGACATTGGCTGTCATCAATTTTAAGCGCACTGTGTTTTTGCGATCGGAGCGTTTTTTCCCGTTTTTGAAGTTGTTGCGTGTAAAATAAACTGTTTTTAAATCTTTTGTAAATACGGCAGAGGACTCGTGGAAGGCTGTATTGATGTCCCCCTCAATTTGCTGGGTGTTTTCGAGTTGCCCCTCTTCGCCGATATCAGCAATATAGAGATCTAAAAATGGTTCTCCAGTCCATTCATAATCTCGTTGTCCACTGGCTTGATAAGTCGATGAAAAGACGAGTTTGTCTTTGCCAAAAAAGGCCGAGCTGAAATCCGACTGTTCAGTATTGATTTTGGTTGTTTCCACAATATACTTCGGACGCAGTTCGGCAATGCTATCGAGGTAATTCAAGTCTGTAACATACAAATCTTCAATAACGGTCCCTTTTTCCATGCGAAAATACTGTTGCATATAGCGGTCTGCAATGGCATAATTTTCGTTGCTTCGAGCACTGATAGATGCTCGTAGATAATAAATGGGTTTGATGTCTTCAGGATAAAGAGAAATCAATTTTCGATACCAAGTATAGGATTGGTTGTATTGACTGTTGAAAAAGTAGGTGTCAGCAAGAGATTGAATCACTTTCTTGTCGGTAAAATCTGCATCGTCACGAACCAGTTTTAAAAAGGCGGATTGTGCACGGTTGTATCGAAAGTCATTATAGTCTCGATCGGCGTCGAAAACATTATAAGGTTCCTTGGGAATCGAATCATTTTGTGCGATTACACCAGAAAAAGCCAACATAAAAAATACAATCCCCAACCAATAAATTGATTGGTTGTTACGAAGTGTTCCTAAAGATGTGAATTGTTTCATTTAGAAAAATCTTGGGGTTAGTATACGTTCTCCTTTGCGCGGAATCGTGAATCGTAAAATCATCTCGTATGACCCTGAGCTAAATTTTTGAATCGCTGTGGTCTGGTAATCATAGGCAAAGCCAACAAAGGCTCTGTCAGAAAGGGCAAAACCAGCGATTGCGCTGATTGCTGCATCGAGTCGATAGGCAGCCCCAAAAGTAATCTTTTCGTTGAAGTAGATGTTGGCAGATAAATCCATCTGAATAGGTGAACCACGGACAATTTTGATCATCCCAGCCGGCTTTAGTTTGATCGCATCGCTTACATCAAACACATAACCCGCAATCAAAAAGTAATGCATCCGCTCCTTGGCTTCTGCCGAAGCAAACACACTTCCATTTACCTCATAGTGCTTGGTTTTCAAGAAATTTGGAATGGAAAGTCCAGCATAAAACCGATCGTTGTTATAATAAATTCCTGCTCCAATTTGAGGAGAAAGCAGAGAGGTGTTTTCAGAAAATTGATCGTCGCTCGTATTGGCAAGATTGAGCAAAGAATAATCAACTTGTAAGTTGCTTACCCCTGCTTTGAGTCCAAGGGTTATCTTGGACCCATAGTTGTTAAAAAAGGTATATCCGTAATCCGCTGTCAGACTTTGCTCGGTTGTCGGGCCAATCACATCGCTAACAATAGAAAGTCCCAATGCTGTTTTGTTTCTGCGCCCAACAGGCGAACTGATGGTAAAGCTGCCTGTTTGAGGTGCGCCTTCAAAATCGACCCATTGTGTGCGCGTCAAAAACCCAAAATTAACTGCTTCAATTGACCCTATATAAGCGGGGTTTACCACTTGAGTATTGTACATATGCATGGTGTATTGTGGGTCTTGCTGAGCGTTGGACTGCTTCACTGTGCCAAACAGAAAAACCAACAGCCATAACCCTGAGAACTTGGCTAGTGTAATCTTCTGTATGTGTATTGTCCTACTCATCACTCTCGATTTATGTATAAATAGCCCATATATCTTTCTCTACCTGGATTCTCTCCTTCAAATTCAATCACATAGAAATAGGTTCCCGCTGGTAGCTTTTGATTCTTAGCAATCGTAATTCTTCCCTCTGAAATCCCCATAAAGAGTTTATCTCCAAGACCATATCCTTTTGCCTCATAGACAAGTACGCCCCATCTGTTAAAGACCTTCACAGTATTGTTTGGATACTTTTCAATTCCAGCGATTTTGAAGTAGTCATTGATTCCATCATCCCCAGGAGACATTCCGTTGAAGACTTCGAAGTCTCCGTCCACTGGGTCTTGGAAGAATGTCAGAACCGTTGGGTCATTGGTAGTGTTGCCATCTGTATCATCCCCATCGTCAGAAATGTCATTGACTGGCACTCCTGATGAGTTGATTGCTGAGGCTGATGCGGTGTTAGAAACCCCTCCTGCATTGTCAGCTTGCGCATCGACAACAAATGTTGCTGTATAGGTAGCTGTTTCACCAGCCAATAAGGTTCCTTCACTAGAGCCAAGGTTTGCACTGACAAATATTGGTCCTGTGGTCAGCGTCAGGGCATTCCCGCTTAAGTCGCTAAATGTATCGGTTACGTCCAAACTACTCAGAATAGTATTTCCAGTGTTTTCAACTATAATTAGGAAGGTTATTGTGTCCCCAAGTCCTGTTGTACCATTGCCATTATCAGTAATTGTAGCTGTTTTTGTGACTTCTATAGAAGACTGTGGTGTCACGGTTGATAAGAGAGTTATTGTCGGATCATTTGGTGTACTTGTACTCGGGTCATCACTGGTGTCTGTCACTGTGCTGTTTGTACCTTGTGCCGTCACTGTTGCCGTGTTGGATACCCCACCAGCGTTCATCGCCTGATTGTCAACAATAAAGGTTGCACGATAGGTTGCTTGCTCGCCAATTTGTAAGCTGCCTTCAGCTGAACCAAGATTCGCGCTGACAAAAGTCGGCTGCGTTGTGAGAGATAAGGTATTTCCAGTCAGGTCTGATAAGACATCTGTAATCACTACACTACTCAACGCGTCGTTTCCAGTGTTAGTTGCCACAAGAGTGTACGTAATCGTATCGCCCAATCCAATACTGCCATCTCCGTTAGTATCAGAAATACTGGCTGCTTTAGTCAATACAATCGACGATGATGGTGTTACTGTTGTTGTTCTCGTGATTGTTGGGTCGTTTTGGGTGTTTCCATCCGTATCGTCACCATCATCACTTATATCAAAAATGTCATTTGTTTTGCCTGGGCTACTCGCCACAACAGTAATGGTGTTTGATACGCCTCCAGCATCAATTGCTTGTTGAGTTATGACAAAGCTTGCCACATAGGTTGCTGACTCCCCTTGTCTGAGTTTGCCTTCCGTCGACCCAAGACTTGCGCTTGTAAAGTTCGGTCCAGAAGTGAGTGTGAGTCGGTCTCCGTTGAGGTCACTGATTACATCATCCAACACCACATCGCGAAGGTCTGTATTCCCTGTATTTGCAACTGTAATGGTATAGTTTATGGTATCGCCTAAGCTATTGGTGTTATCTCCATCATTATCAACCACACTAGCTTCTTTGGTAACCTCAATTGAAGAAACTGGTGGCGCATCCATCAATACGACTGTCGGATCATTATCAGGGTCACCGTCTCCATCATCATCTGTTGACGTTCCGTTATCAGAAACGTCTTCAATCCCATTAAAGTTTCCAGGAATACTACCAACTGCTTTAGCCGTATTGGTAATCAAGCCTGAGAGTGCTGCTTCTTGGCTGATGACATATAAGGCAGTGAATATTACTGATTCACCAACTTCCACTGTTTGTGGTTGCCAATAGTCTGGGCCTGAAGAAAGGGTTAATAAAGTCCCATTTCCATCCGTTAGCGTTTCTGTTTGGATATATACATTCTCTAGAGTAATATCGCCTGTATTGGTCACTTCAATTGAGTAACGAACAATATCTCCTGCACCAGTTAGCCCATCTCCGTTGTCATTAACAAATGCGGTCTTGATGACTTCCATTGCAGGATTTGGATCAGTTTGTACAATTGTTGGGTCATTGGTTGAATCACCATCGCCGTCACTATCACTTGGAAGACCATCATCCGACACATCAATGACATTGTTTGACTTTCCAGGACTGCTAGCTGTGAATGTAATCGTATTGGATACTCCTCTGGCATTTACCGCTTGCTGATTGATGATGAATGTCGCTTGGAAAGTAGCCATTTCTCCCACACGCAGCGTCGTAGGCGATCCCCCTATCATGTCTGATCCTATATAATTAGGTCCGGAAGACAAATTGAGTATATCGCCATTGAGATCTGTAAACGTATCGACAAAACTCAGCCCTGTCAAGTCTGTATTTCCAGTATTTTCAACCGTAATCGTATACGTGATGGTGTCCCCAATTCCATTTTTATTATCCCCATCGTTATCGGCAACATTTGCGGTTTTGACCACCTCCATACTTGGGATTTGATCCATCTCAACCACTGTTGGGTCATTAAGAGGCAAGGTGTTCGGATCATCACTAGTGACCGAGATTGGATTGCCACTTGGGTCCGTACCAATAGCTGTCACGGTATTGATAACACTACCGCTGTCAGCTGCCGTTTGACCGATCACATAAATCGCAGTGTATATTTCGGTATGACCAGGTGCGATATCTCGAACAAGCCATGCGCTTGTGTCAATGCTGAGCATATTCCCGTTGCCATCGGTTAAAGTGTCTGTAAGTTGAACCCCTTCAATTGTGACGTTTCCTGTATTGGTAACTCGAATTGTATACTCAATCACATCTGTTGCCCCTACAAAGCCATCATCATCACCAATGATTGTCGCGGTTTTGGTTACAGTCAACTGTGGATCCTGTGCAATTGTTGTGATTGTTGGGTCATCATCTGTGTCTCCAACTCCAATATCCCCTACATCAGAAATATCACTGACTGATCTACCGTCTGGCACAACCCCAGTTGCGGTTGCCGTATTGGTAAGGCCGCCTGCATCGACAATTTCTTGATCGATGAGCTTGTATACAATATAGGTTTCTATACTTCCTGGGTCAATGGAACGAACAGTAGATAGAGTTGTCGTTCCTGAGGTTAATGGCGTTGCATTTCCATTGAGATCTTCTAATTCATCCAACAGAGTCACATCGAGGGTTAAGTTTCCAGTGTTTTCAACCGTAATGGTGTACTGTACCACATCGCCAACACCGTCCTCACCGTCTCCATTATCTTGAATGGTCGCAGTTTTAATCACTTCTAGGTCGAGTACTCCACTGATTGTGGTAATTGTTGGGTCTTCTGTTTCTGTTGTAGTTGGGTCATCACTGACAGTAGAAATCGTTATTCCACTAGGGGTGATTGCCTCTGCTGTGGCTTGATTTGATACGCCGCCTGCGTTGATTGCATCTTGAGTTATCGTATACTCGACTGTGTAATTTGCAGTTTCTTCTGGTTTCAAAATGCCTTCTAAAGAACTAGCGGTCGCATCGACAAATATTGGTGTCAATAGCTCTGTTCTGCCTCCACTAGTGTGAGATAAAATATCCGTCAGCTCGATCGACTGTAGGGTTACATTTCCGTCATTAGTCAAGGCAAGATCATACGTAATGGTATCGCCAGCATCTAAGTTACCATCAACCCCTGGATTTGGAGTAGCTGATTTTATCAGCGAAATCGCAGGCGTTTGGGTAAAGCTGGTAACAACAGGCGAATCGATACTCTCAACTGGTATTGCTGTATCACTTGGCGTGAGTGCTGTCATAGAAACAATGTTTTCTACACGACCACTGTCGATTGCTGCTTGATCGACAGCATATACTGCCTGATAAGTTGCGGTATCCCCAACACCTAAGGCGGTCAGGCTCGTTTGTGAAAGCCCATTAACTTGAGTAAGTGTTAATACACCCGAAAGGTCTGTCGTGTTTCCATTGCCATCGGTGAGTGTGTCTGTAAATGCGATGTCGTCTAGTGTTACATTTCCAGTATTGATAATTTCTACCGTGTATGTGATGTTGTCTCCTACTATAAATACGCCAGAAGGTGGTGATGCTGTTTTGGTGATTTCAACGTCTGGCTTGGCTTCGATGTTCAATATCAGAGCATCGTTGTTCAATGTACCATCACCATCCGCGTCGTTATTTTCGTCATTATCATGATCAAAATAGTACGTTCTCACATCTCCTGATGCGTCAAGAGTAGCCTCCACTCGATTGTATAATATTCCCCCATCCACGTCAGACTGGGTTAAGATATATGCCAATGTAAAGAGGGCGGTTTCCCCTTCTACAATTGTTCCTTTGGGTGATCCTCGATTGTTATCTGACCATACAACAGACGGAGTCGATGGAATTGGTGTATTGGATTCATCAGATAGGGTGTCTATGATATCTCCATCCGTCCATGTTAAGGTAATATTTCCAGTGTTTTCAATCGTAATGGTGTAATCTACTGTATCGCCAGCGCCAATCACCCCGTCTCCATTTGTGTCAGAGACATCCTGAACTTTTATGATTTCCGCAGATGGGAATGATCCCATGGTTATCCTTGTCACATCATCTACAGTATTTCCGTCAAAGTCGTTTCCATTATCAGAGACATCTTCAATTCGAATATTTGTACCCTCAATGTCTCCGTAGAAGGTCACTGTATTTGTCGCCTCTCCAGAGTCATAAACATCCTGTGTGATGGTATAATAGGCGTGATAAGTGGCTGTTTCTCCTGCCTTGAGTGTTCCATGGGCAAGTGTACCATTATCTGCACTTATCCATTCTAAACTTCGTGGATTGTTTGGTGGGTCAAAAGACAACAGGTTTGCAGGCGTACTTCCGTCCAAGAACGTATCATCGTAGCCAATATCTGTGAGCGTAACATTGCCTGTGTTTTTTACCGTAATGATAAACTTGACTTCATCCCCGACATTCGCAATATTATTACTGTCCAGATCATTTTCAAATACCCATGTTTTGGTGACTTCAAGATCTGCATCAGCCCCCGTACTTACATCAGCAATATCACTGGCTTCAACGTCTGACCCTGTAGGAGGTGTTGCGGTAACAACTACTGTGTTGCGTACCAATTTGGTGTCTGCTACATCAGATGTGATAACGTATGTTGCCGTGTAGGTAATCTCGTCTTGTACTGCTAACTCAACCGCTGTAAATGCGGGTGTAGTGGTGAGTGTGACCACGTCTGTTCCAAGTGCATCAGAGATTGTGTCAGTAAGACTCGACAAGGTCAAGGTTACATTTCCTTCGTTTTTGACTGTAATGCTATATTCTACCTCGTCACCTGTTCCGTTGTAGCCGTCAGGAGTTCCACTAGGGTTATCTGTAATGTTTGCAACTACTTTTACGACCGTCAATGCAGGTGCTGCATCAATCGTGGTTACCGTCGGATCGTTTGTTGGATCGGAATCTGTATCAGCATCCGTATCCAAAGTTGCATCCCCATCATCACTCTTATCATTAATCGAATTTCCAGCTGGACTATCAGCAGTCGCTGTGACGCTATTCATTACTCCTCCTGCATCAATCGCTTCTTGCGTCACGACATAACTCGTTGTGTAGGTTGCCACCTCTCCAACGGCTAGGCTTCCGTCAGCCGAACTCTGGCTAGACGCTAGGTGTGTTGTTGTTAATGGAGACTCCGCCAAAGTGGTCCCGTTGACATCAGTTATGCTATCTACCAGAACGATGTTTTCAAGCGTAACATTTCCAGTATTGGTCACTCGTATCGTATAGTTGATGGTATCGCCAATGTCAATACTGCCATCTCCCCCATCATCGACTTGAGCTGTTTTGATGACTTCCATTTCTGGGCTTTCAGCAATCAGGGTGATTGTTGGTGTATCAAGTTGGTCCACAACTGGAGTTGTGCTTCCAGGTGCAAATGCGGTAGCAGTAACATTATTGATTAAGCCCCCAGCATCAACCGCTTGTTGAGTGATCACAAAGTACGCTTTATAGGTTGCTGTTTCATCTACCTTTAATGATCCGTCGGGCGAATTGGCAGTCGCTCCTACAAAGAATGGGGCTAGGGTAAACGTCAATTCTTCGGAATCATTGTCGGTGAATATATCTTCAATACTCAAATTCTCTAATGCGATGTCTCCCGTGTTTTCAACGGTAATCGTGTATTCAACGAAATCACCTAATCCGTCGACTCCGTCTCCATTGTCATTGATAACATACGTTTTTGCTACCTCTAGTCTTGCTATTGCCGAAATTGTTGAAGACACAGCGTTACTGTCTTCAGAAATACTATCGCCAGCTGGAGTTTTTGCGGTTGCCGATGCTGTGTTGGACAGTCCGCCAGCGTTAATCGCTTGCTGATCAACCGTAAAGGTCGCTGTGTAGGTCACCGTTTCGCTCACAGACAAGATGCCGTCGAAAGTACCCGTTCCACTAAAGGTAGGCCCATCGGTGAGTGATAAGGACTCTCCTGCTAGGTCAACCAAGGCATTGTCCGTCACAACCACATCTGTCAATTCGACGTTTCCAGTGTTTTCGACCACAATGGTATAGGTAATCGTTTCGCCAAGATCTAGACCGTCATTATTGTCATTTTCAGTTGCCGTCTTGGTCACCGTCATTGCCGGTTCTTGACCCATAAGCGTTATGATATCCTCAGATGTTGCTATCGGTAGGGTCGTTCCAGCAGGCGTGCTGCCCGTTACCGTGGCTACGTTGGTTACCTGACCACTATTCATCGCTGTTTGCGTAACTGTATAGGATACGGTATAAGTCGCTTTGTCTCCTACTGCTAAAC
>MDTE01017072.1_pt1 | contig 14600 bp, 10 predicted proteins | sample 811231 | NCBI WGS metagenome assembly MDTE01 (sample SAMN05326651, study PRJNA326480) | marine metagenome | isolation source: seawater | place: Indian Ocean: Red Sea | collected 2010 | reverse complement strand
TTCACCTTTAAAGTTTAACTTAATATTAAATAATATATTTTAATGTTATCTATTAAAAGACTTAATCTTGATTCTTCTTGGTATGTTGAATATGGAAAATCTAATTTCATAGTAGACCCATGGCTAATTGGATCAGAAATAGATGGATTCAAGTGGCTAAACGAACAATGGCACATTAAAGAGCCAGTTAAAATATCAGATTTACCAAACTTTGAATTTTTATTAATATCTCAAAACTATGAAGATCATTGTCACCTAGAAACTTTAAAAAAATTATCTAAAAATAAGCCGATTTTAGCTACAGATAAAGCCTTTAAAAAATTAAAGAAAAATTTTCCTAAAAGAGAAGTTATTCTACTGAAAGAAAATATTGTAACAAATTTTGGTGACCTATCTTTTATATCCTTTAGACCAGATAAAATACTAGACCCAGTATACTATGCAGTTGTAATAATAAATAGTAAAAATGAAGCAATATTTTATGCTCCTCATGGTTTTGCACTAAACAAAGAACAACTTGACCTCATAAATAAATACTCTGTCTCATTGCTGATTACTACGTTTACTGAATTTGAAATTCCAAAAATAATGGGTGGAAAGGTAAATCCTGGAATGGATAACGTATATGAATTATTTAATCAGATAAAACCTAGAAATACTATAAATACTCATGATGAAGAGAAAAAAACAAAAGGTTTAGTATCCGCACTTGCTAAAATAAAATATGCGGACTATGATAAAATTGAATCTAATAATTCTATTAACTTTATACGTATAGACAACTACGATAAAAAAATCATAAGGTGATTGTTAAACTTCTATTAATACTATTTTTCTTTAAAGAATCAGATGAAGAAGTTGCTATTGAAAATTTAGTTGGAAATTGGGAAAGAGTATGCCTTGAAAATGATGCTCTTGGTTTTCAAGTTTCACATTGCAATTTTTTTGGAGATAGAGAAATGTACATAAATGAATGGAACTATATAGAGATGACTTTTAAAAATGGAGAAAGAAGATTTTATGATTTTAAATTAGAAGGTGATAAAATGGAAATTTTTCATAAGTACAATCAAAAGATTGAAAATACATTATCTATAGATGGGGACACCCTAATTATAGAATCTGTTGAAATATATAATGAACTTATGAACAGAAAATTTGAGGCAAATTTTAATAGAGTCTATTTTGTGAAAAGAGATTAAATGATCTGCATTATCATTATATAATGACATGCAGAACCACCCAAAACAAAAAGATGCCAAATTACATGGTTATATTTAAGTTTATCGAGAGAATAAAAAACTGTTCCTATAGTATATAGTAATCCACCTATCACCATAAAAAATATTGAATTAGATGAAAAAGATACTATTACAGCATTAAAATCTATAACAATTAACCACCCCATAAATAAATATATTATTAATGAAGCTTTTTTAAAGTATTCAAAAAAAAAGATCTTATGAGTTATACCAATAAAAGCTAATAGCCAAATTATAATTAGAATTTCAAAACCTAAACTATATTTTAATTTAAGAAGTAAACCTGGAGTATACGATCCCGCTATTAACAAATAGATACTGATATGATCCATTTTTTGTAATATATGAGAATATCTAGAATCGATATAATAATGATAAATAGTGGATGAGGCATACATTACTATTAATGAAATACCGTATACTAAAGAAGAAAGAAAACTAAAATTATTTGGATTTAGTATTGATTTTTCAATTAAATAAAATAAGCCTATAACACTTAATAAAAGTCCAATTCCATGAGTTATGAAATTCAGTTTTTTTTCAATTTTTGTTTCTATTCTTTCACTCAAAATATTATATATTTTGCTTAATTATTATTTACTGATTTATTTATATTTATATAACCCAATTTATGAAAATTCACATTACTATTTTATTTCTTTTATTTATTAGTTTTAAAAACTATTCTCAAAATAATATAAGAGCTAGGGATTTAGGTATTCCTTTTGAAGGAAAAATTGGAAAATACAACTCTATAACTGATGTTAATGGTGTGCTCATTGGTCACGAAACAATAATTAAGGGTAATGGAAATTTAGTAGTTGGTAAAGGTCCAATTAGGACTGGCGTTACATCTATTCTTCCTAGAGGCAATAAATATGACCCAGTTTTTGCAGGGTGGTATTCATTAAATGGTAATGGTGAAATGACTGGAACTGCTTGGGTAGAAGAATCCGGATTTCTTGAGGGACCTATTATGATAACAAATACACATAGTGTCGGCATAGTAAGAGACGCTGTAATAGAGTGGCAATACAAAAACAAATTCTTTAATACTCTTTATAACATAGAAGATTTATTCTGGGCCCTTCCAGTAGTTGCAGAGACCTATGATGGATCTCTTAATGATATAAACGGGTTTCATATAAAAAAAGAACATGCCTTAAATGCTCTAAATAATGCTAGAGGAGGATTTATTGAGGAAGGAGGAGTTGGAGGGGGGACTGGAATGATATGCCATGGTTTTAAAGGAGGAATTGGTACTTCATCAAGAAAAGTTAATATAAATAATAAAGAATACACCATTGGAGTTTTAGTTCAAGCTAATTATGGAAGTAGAAATAATTTAACAATAGCAGGTGTTCCAGTAGGTAAAGAAATTAAAGACTTAATGCCTAAAATTAATCATGGAGAAAAAAAAGAAGGGCTTGGTTCAATCATAGTTGTTGTAGCTACTGATGCTCCTTTCCTTCCAAACCAACTAAAAAGATTGGCTAGAAGGGTACCTATTGGAATATCTAAAGTTGGTGGGTACGGATCAAATGGATCTGGAGATATATTTATTGCTTTTTCCACAGCTAATCCAGATGCATCAAATAGAGAAAGTGAAAGAAGTGTAACGTTTTTACCAAATGATTTAATGAATCCTTTTTTATTATCAACATCACAAGCTACAGAGGAAGCAATAATAAATGCATTAATTTCTGCTGAAACAATGGTTGGTATTAACGATAACACTGTCTATAAACTACCTCATGATAGATTAAAAAAAATATTAATTAATTATAAAAGAATTAATGAGTAGAAGAATAGAGAACTTTATTAATGGAAAATTTCAAAAATCAAAAAATAGTACCATACCAGTATGGAGTCCGCAAGAAGGAAAAATAATTGCTGAAGTAGTAGAATCAACAAATGATGATTTAGAAAAAGCAATAAAATCAGCAAATTCTGCTTTTAATAATTGGTCTAAATATACATTGAAAGAAAGAGCAGAAATATTTTATGAATTCAGAAACCATTTAAAAATAAATATTGAATCATTATCTAATTCTATATGTAAAGAAAATGGTAAAACTTTTGAAGAAGCTAAGGCAGAAGTTTTAAAAGGTATTGAACTAATTGAATTTTCATGTTCTATGCCTCAAATAATTAATGATGAAATACAAGAAGTAAGTAAAGGAGTTGAATGTAGATCATCACACATACCTATAGGTATTGTTTCTTCAATAGCACCATTCAATTTCCCAATAATGGTTCCATTGTGGACAATTCCTAACGCATTAGTTTTAGGAAATTGTATGATATTTAAACCATCAGAACAAACTCCAATAGGTGCAAATAAAATTGCAGAATTATTAAAAAAATCTGGCTTACCAGATGGTGTTTTTAATGTAATTAATGGTGGAAAAAATATTGTTGAAGAAATATGTGATCATAAAGATATATCTGCTGTTTCATTTGTAGGATCAACTAAAATAGCTAAGATAGTTTATCAAAGATCAACACAAAATTTAAAAAGATGTCTGGCTCTTGGAGGAGCAAAAAATCATTTGATTGTATTGCCTGATGCAAATGAAGAAATGGCATCAAATGATATTTTAGCTTCTATGTCTGGATGCTCTGGACAAAGATGTATGGCTGCTTCTGCTATGGTGGGAGTTGGAGAAATTCAATCAATAATTGACAAAATAATAAATAAAGCAAAAAATATAATTCCAGGAAAAAACTTAGGTTCTGTAATATCTAAAAATGCTAAAAAAAGAATTGAAAGTTATATCGATGAAGCTGAAAAACAAGGTGCAAAAATTATCTTAGATGGTAGAGGTATCAAGGTATCAGGTAAAGAAAATGGATATTATGTTGGCCCAACAATAATTGACTATGTATCTCCTAATATGAAGATTGCTAAGGAAGAAGTTTTTGGTCCTGTTCTTGCCATAATTAGAACAAATGAAATCGATGAAGCAATTAAGATTGAAAACAAATCGAAATATGGAAATGCTTCTTCCGTATATACTCAGGATGGAAAAATGGCAGATTATGTTACAGAAAGAGTTAGTGCAGGAATGGTTGGAGTTAATATTGGAGTACCAGTGCCTAGAGAACCTTTTTCTTTTGGAGGATGGAATGAATCAAGATTTGGAGTAGGTGATATTACAGGAAGAAGTTCAATCAACTTCTGGACAAGATTGAAAAAAAGAACTTCTAAATGGAATGAAAATGATAAAAAAAATTGGATGAGTTAAAAATATTGTACTTTTAATAAAATAATTTGAAGAACATTACAAAACAATTTAATCTAGAAAATACAATTTTTGCTTGGTCTAACCAAAAAGGGCTAGACCCATTACATATCAAAAAAGCTGAGGGCTTATATTTATTTGATGATAAAGGGAAAAGACATATAGACTTCTCTTCGCAGCTTATGAATGTGAATGTGGGACATGGAAGAAAGGAGGTAACAGAGGCTGTAACTAAGCAGATGGAAAAACTAAGTTATGTTTGCCCTCCTTTTACAACAGACTCAAGGGGCCTACTTGGTAAAAAGATTGCTGATATTACTCCAGATAATTTGAATAAAACTTTTTTTACTTTAGGTGGAGCAGAATCTAATGAGAATGCAATTATTTTAGCAAGACTATATTCAAAAAAACATAAAATAATTACGCATTATAGGTCTTATCATGGAGCTACTATAGGTGCATTGACAGCAGGTGGAGATCCTAGAAAAAATGGAATTGATAATCAGCAAGTTCCAAATTGTATTCATGTAGAAAATCCATATTATTATAGGTGTCCATGGTATTCTTCTAATATTGAAGAATGTGGAGACAGGGCTATAAATAATTTAGAAAAAACTATTAATTATGAAGGCCCTGAAAACATAGCTGCAATTTTAATGGAGGGAGAATCTGGTACTTCAGGTTGTATTAAATACCCACCTTATTACTTAAAAAAAGTCGATAGACTTTGTAAAAAATATGATATTCTTTTAATAATTGATGAGGTAATGAGTGGATTCTGTAGGACTGGAAAATGGTTTGGTTTTGAACACCATGATATCAAACCTGATATTGTTAGTTTAGCGAAAGGAATTACTTCTGGTTACATACCTCTAGGTGGCATTGTGGTTTCTGATAAAATCATAAATACTTTTGATGAAAAACTTCTTCCATTAGGCCTTACTTATTCATCTCATTCTGTTGCATGTGCTGCAGCTTTGGCCGTTATTGATATTTATGAAAAAGAAAAGTTAAATGAAAATGCTTCTAATTTTGGAAAATATACTGATGATCAAATAAAAATACTTAAAGATAAACATCCATCCATTGGGGATTGGAGAAACACCGGTATGTTAGGTTGTTTAGAATTAGTTAAAAATAGGAAAACAAAAGAGCCAATGGCTCCATTTAATGCTAACCCTTCAGAAATGAAAGAAATGAATAAGGTTACATCTAAGTTGAGAGAATTAGGAATGTTTACCTATAGCAAATGGAATTTTATTTTCATTGCCCCTCCCCTAATTGCCAAAAAAGAAGAAATTGATGAAGGATTAGATATCATATCTAAAGCGCTCTCAGTTGCTGATGAATTCTGTTACTAATAATAAATGGAAATTAAGATTCTTATTTTATGTTTATACTTTGGAATTCTATTTTTAGTTGGCTGGTTTTCTTCTAAAAAAATAAAAGATATAAAAGATTACTATGTTGGAGGGAAAAAGCTTGGATTCTGGGTGGTCGCATTTTCAACAAGAGCTACAGGTGAGTCTGCGTGGTTGTTATTAGGGCTTACTGGATTAGGAGCTATTGCCGGAATAAGTGCTTTTTGGGTTGTACTTGGTGAAGTTTTAGGAGTATCAATAGCTTGGATATTGATGGCAAAAAAATTTAAACGAATTACAGATAAATATAAATCTATAACTATTCCAGATTATTTAGTAAGTCGATTTAAATCTAAAAGTAATAATATTAGAATATTATCATCTTTGTTTCTTTCTTTCTTCATTATAATATATGTAAGTGCTCAAATAGATGCAACTGGTTCAGCATTTGAAGCATTTCTAGATTGGAATTATTTTTTTGGAGCGATTGCTGGGTATAGTGTTGTTTTATTATACATATTATTTGGAGGGTTTATTGCAGTTGCATGGTCAGATTTAATTCAAGGCTCTTTAATGTTTATTGCTTTATGTCTACTTCCTATAATTGGATTTATGTCTCTTGATATTTCTGTGTGGGAAAAGATTGAAAGTATAGATTCAGGATTAGTTTCAATATGGGGTTCAGGAGGGTTTAATACAATTAATGTAGCTACAATTATTGGTTATTTATGTATTGGATTAGCTTTTTTAGGTTCTCCTCAAATTTTTGTTCGATTTATGTCCATCAAAAATGAAAATCAAATTAATAAGGGGAAATGGGTAGCCATACTTTTTACTTTAATAACAGATTCAGCAGCTGTAATGATAGGGATCCTTGCAAGATATTTTTTTACAGATTTGGGATCTGATGTTGAAGCTATTTTAGGAAATAATGGACAAAATTCTTTGATCCTTATGGTTGAACATTTATTACCAGTACTTTTTGTAGGAATTTATATGGCAGTAGTACTTGCTGCCATCATGTCAACTGTAGATTCTCTCTTGGTATTAGCCTCTAGTGCAATTGTCAGAGATATTTATCAAAAGACAATAAATCCAAATATTAAAATTCATCAGTTAACTAAAATATCAAGAATAACAACATTTATTATGGCTTCAATAGCTTTAATAGTTGCCATATTGGTTGCTTTATCAACTCCAGAAAGAACAATTTTCTGGTTTGTACTTGTTGGATTTCATGGTATTGCTGCAAGTTTTTGTCCAACCATTATTCTTTCTCTTTTTTGGAAAGGTTTTACTGAAAAAGGAGCAATCTCATCAATGATAGTTGGTTTTCTTGGAGTACTTTTTTTTAAATTTATTATGCCCAAAGTAGATTACATAGGAATCTATTTTGAAAAAATTGCAGAATTAGCACCAGCATTACTTCTTGGACTAATAACTGGTTATGTAGTATCTAAGCTTTATCCAGATAAGGAATTAGAAGATGAGTTCATGAAAATATCTAAATAAGAATTATATTTATTTCCTTAACCCTTAAACAATGAAAAAATTTAATAGAAGACAATTTATAGCATCTATTCCAGCTTTAGCAATGGTATCCTGCTACAAACAAAATCCAGATATTATAATACATAATGCAAATATCATAACCGTTAATCCACTCCAACCAAAAGCTGAAGCAATTGCTATATCTGGAGATAAAATAATTGCAGTAGGAAGTAATGAAGAAATACTAAATATGTCATCAGGAATAACTAAAAAAATTGATGTTGAAAATAAAACTATTACCCCAGGTTTTATCGATGCTCATTCTCACCCTGCATCATCAGGAAGATCTCACCTAAGAAAAGTTGACTGTGATTTAAGATCTATAGAAGAAATTAAAAATGCAATCAATGAAAGAACAAAGAATACACCTAAAGGTAATTGGATTTCAGGATTTAAATACGATGACACAAAAACTAGGGAAAAAAGATTTATAAATAATAAAGACTTGGATGAAGTTTCTCCAGAACACCCTGTAATTATTACACATCGTGGAGGACATACTGCTTATGTGAATTCTTTAGCATTATCACTTGCCAATATTGATAAAGATACCCCTAATCCTGAGGGTGGAAAAATTGTACGAGATAATGAAACAGGAGAATTAAATGGAAGATTATTAGAAACTGCTACATATCTAGTTGAAAGACTTGTTCCAAATGAGTTTACTAGAAAAGACTATCAAGAAGGAGCAAAACTTATTTCGGAAATGATGTCTAAGGCTGGCATTACATCTGTTACAGATGCTGGAACTGGAGCAAAAACATTGCAAAGCTATCAAGATGCATATAATGATGGTGAATTAAGAACTAGAATTTATTGTATGATTAGAGGATATGCTTTTGATGAGGTGAACGAATCTGGTAAAAAAACAGGTTATGGAGATGAATGGGTAAGAGTTGGTGCATTAAAATTAGCTTGTGATGGATCTATTTCTGAAAGAACAGCTAGATTATCTGAGCCATATATAGGTAGGCCTAATGACTATGGTATAATTATAAATGATGAAGATCAACTATATGAACAAGCCATAAATGCTCATATGCAAGATTGGCAAATTGGAATTCATGCAAATGGTGATGTAGGAATTGATATATCACTTCGAGTATTTGAAAGGTTGCAAAAAGAAAAATATAGAAAAGACGCTAGATTTAGACTTGAACATTGTACTGTTATAAATAAAGACTTAGTTCAAAGAATTAAAGAATTAAAAGCAATACCAAATCCTTTTTCGACCTATGTCTATTTTCATGGTGAAAAAATGAAAGAATATGGAAAAAAAAGATTGGAAAATATGTTTGCAGTAAGGAGCTTTCTGGATGCAGGAATAAATGTAACTCAAACCTCAGATTATCCGCCTGGTCCATATGAACCAATGATGGCAATACAATCAAGTGTTACTAGAACTGATTATAATGGTGAAGTATGGGGAGAAAGTCAAAAGATAACTGTTGAAGAGGCAATAAAAGTTGGTACAATTAATGGTGCTTATTCATCTTATGAGGAAAATATAAAAGGATCATTAGAAGTTGGAAAATTAGCTGATTTAGTAATTTTGGATAAAGATCCAAGAAAAGTAGATCCTATGTCTATTATAGATATTCCAGTACAAAGGACAATGGTAGGTGGAAAATGGTCTTATGAATCTTAATATGAATTCTTTGAAATATATTTTTCTGTGTTTTTTTTGTTTCCCTATTAAACTAGTTTGTCAAGAAACCAATTTAAATACAACTAATCTTGAGTGGAGAAATATTGGACCAGCAAATATGATGGGTCGAATTGCTGCAATTGACGCATCTAATAAAGATTATAGAAAGGTATTAATTGCTTCTGCCTCTGGTGGTGTTTTTAAATCAGATAATGCTGGAGTTACTTGGGAGAGTATATTTGATAAATATGGAGCAGGGTCAATAGGATCTGTAAAATTTGATCAAAATGATTTAAATACAATTTGGGTTGGAACAGGAGAATCAGCAAATAGGAATTCAAGTGCATGGGGAGATGGAATATATAAATCAGTTGATGGAGGAAAAACATTTAAAAATATGGGATTAGAATCTACTCATCAAATTGCTGAAATAGAAATTCATCCCAAAAATTCTAATATAGTTTATGCTGCTGCAGTTGGACATTTATGGGGTTATTCTGGTGAAAGAGGTTTATTTAGAACAGAAGACGGTGGAATTTCATGGGAAAAAGTTTTGGGTGGACTACCAGATGATGGAAAAACAGGTTGTACAGAGATTATTTTCCATCCTACTAATCCAGATATAATATTTGCAGGATTTTATCATAGACTCAGACAGCCTGCTAGCTTTGTAAGTGGCGGAGAAGAAGGAGGTCTATTTAAAAGTACTGACGGAGGTAAATCTTGGAAAAAAATAACAAAGGGGCTTGCAAAAGGTAAGAGTGGAATGATTGATATATCTATTCACCTTAATAATCCAGATATTATGGTTATGGCATATGAAGCAGATGAAAAAATTACAGATGGAGAACCAGGAACTGGAGTTTATATCTCATATGATGAAGGCGAATCATGGAATTTTTTATTAAAACATGCAGTTAGACCATTTTATCATGGTCAGATAGAAATTGATCCCATAAACCCTGACAATATTTATGTAGTTTCAAGAGGATTTATGATTTCAAATGACGGAGGTGAAAATTTTTATCCGAGAAGATGGAGAACTGATGGAGGAGACGATCACGACATGTGGATAGCACCTTATGATAATAAAATTATGTATTTAGCTACAGATCAAGGATCGAGGTTATCTGTTGATGGAGGTAAAACATGGCTTTCTCATAATAATATGGCTATAGGGCAATATTATGCAATTGGAGTAGATATGAGGGACCCTTATTATGTTGCTGGTGGATTACAAGACAATGGTTTATGGATAACACCAAGTAACAGTAGAGAATATAGGGGGATTTTAAATATGCATAGTACATGGATTGCTGAAGGTGATGGGTTTCACACTCAAATTGATCCTGAGGATTGGAGAACAGTTTATACTGTAAATCATGTTGGATTTGTTGCAAGACAAAATATTGAGACAAGAGAGTACACATTTATCACTCCTACTCCAGAAACAATAACAAATTTTTCTGATTTTGTAGAATATGATTATGATGAGACAAGAAATAGGTATACTATTGATCCTGGAGAACACTGGTTTTTTAGGGAAAGACCAGATAGGCCATTATTACCACCCCAGTTTAGATTTAATTGGAGCAGTCCTTTTATTATTTCATCAAATAATTCAAATAGAGTATTTTTTGGATCCAACTATTTATTTCAGTCTGATGACAGAGGAGATAATTGGAAGATAATTAGTCCCGACTTAACAACTAATGATAAAAATTTAAGAAATACGTCAAATGGTGGAGGACTTACAAATAGTAATACTGGAGGTGAAAATCATTTTACAATAATAACAATTAGTGACACGCCTATTGATAAAGATATTATTTGGATAGGGACAGATGATGGGAACGTTCAAATAACAAAAGATAATGGGGATAATTGGGAAAATGTTAGATTAAATATAAATGATGTTCCTTTAAAAACATGGGTAAGTAGAGTCGAGGCATCCAAACATAAAAAAGGCAGAGCTTATGTCACTTTTGATAATCATAGGTTTGATGATAATAAACCCTATGTTTTTATGACTGATGATTATGGAAAAACATGGAAAAATATTACTTCTAATTTGCCTATAGATTATTCAGTATATGTTATAAAAGAAGATTATATTGATGAAAACCTATTATTTGTAGGAACGGAGAAGTCAGTTTATTTCACTATAAATCATGGAAAATCATGGGAACAATTAGGGTCTAATCTTCCTAGTGTAGCTGTTCATGATCTTGTAATTCACCCGAGAGATGGTGATTTAATTGCAGGCACTCATGGAAAAAGTATTTGGATTTTAGATGATATTTCTGCTCTAAGAAATTTGAATTTAAAATCAAGTAGTATTCTACCCATAAAAAAATCAACAAAATGGATAACAATAAATACTGGAAGAAAACAACCTTATTTTGAGTTTAGAGGAAAAAACCCTCCATACGGAGCAATAATAAATTTTTTTGGTAATAGAAGTGAAAAAGGAACACTTATAATTTCAAATGATTTAGAAAGTAATTTTTATAGTACAGAAATAAATATAAGTAAAGGATTAAATCGGTTTTTATGGCCATTTAAATTAGATCGGAGTACTGAAGAGCTAGTAAATTATAAAAGAAAATTTATTGACTTAGTAAATGACTTTAGTGATATAGTTTTAGATAAGAAAAATTTAAAATCATATAATTTTCAAAAATTAAATTCTTTTGCAGAAGTTAATAAATTAAGAAAAAAATTTCTTGATGAATTTGGTATGTACGCAAATGGAAAAAATATTTTTGGAGATAAAGTTTACCAAACATATGATATTCAACCTGGAAAATATAAAGTGAAAATTGAATTAGAAAGTGGAGAATCATTTACAGATATAATTATTGTAAGAGATGATCCTATAAAATCTAATTAATATCTCCTTCAGAAAGTCTAATTAAAAAGTCAGCAGTAGCCTTATTTACTTTCATTTGATTATCAAACATCATAAAGTGATGAGTATCATCCACAATAACTAATGTCTCTAAATGAATATCTTTTTTTCTTAACCTCTGAACCAAATCCGTACTTTGTTTAAAATATACATTTCTATCATCATCAGCATGAATAATTAATACCGGAGATTTCCAGGTATCTACATCTGCAACAGGAGATGATTTCCACGCAGTTTCTCTTGCTAAATCATAATCTGGGGCTTTTTCATAATTAATTGAATTTAAATATCCATAGAGAGTTCTATCATGAACTCCATGTATATCAACTCCACCTGAAAATAATTCTGAATCTCTACCTAATGCCATTGCAGTAAGGTATCCACCATAACTTCCTCCATAGACATAGATTCTATCCTTGTCAATATTTTTTTGACTATTCAGCCAAATTCCTGCCGCTTTTATATCTTTATACTCAGATGCTCCTTTAGTTCCTCCGTCTATAGGGTTATGAAACTCATAACCATATCCAATTCCAAGTCTATAATTAACTGAAATAACAACAAAACCTTTGTTAGCTAAGTATTGATTTAATGCATATGCATTTGAATAATAAGATGAGTAGTGCCATCCCAATAACATCTGCCTCGGTGGACCCCCGTGAATATAAATTACTGCGGGTTTATTTTTCTTATTGTCATCTCTCTCAAATTTTGTTGCATATACTTCTATTCCATCAATAGATTTAAATTTTACTTGAGATGGAATCACCATTTTATCAGAAGGAAAATCTTCAGGAATTCTATCTTCAGATAATAATTTTATGTCATTTGAATTTAAATTCAATATCGTAGGAAGAGGAGGTCTAGTTGATGACGCACTAATATATGCTATATGATTTAAATCTCCCACAACTAATGGTGTCCACTCAAGACCTTTTCCATTGGTAAGAACTTTCATATTTTGCTTATCAACAGAAACTTTAGCAATGTGTCTTCTGTCTATATCATATTCATCTTTACCGGTATTTGCAGTAAATACCAAAGACTTTCTATCTGGAGATAATTTTATATACTCACACATAAAATTACCAGGAGTCAGTAAAAGTGGTTTACCTCCATTCTCAGGAATAGAATACAGATGTTGCCAACCATCTTGATAGGATAGAAAAACTATCCTTTTGTCTGCCCAATGCAAATTGGCTCCCCCCTGAGTCCTTGGGTATGAACCTCTTAAAGTCTGAGGTGCTTTCCATAGCTCATTACTTTCCATTGAATTTATATCAGACTTTATAATTTTCCATGGAACATGTCTTGCTCCTAATATTGAGGGAGGTTTTCCAGCTGCACCAGGTTGTCTTATATATACAATCTCATTTCCGTCAGGTGACCACCTTGGAGATGAGTCTCTATCAAAAGAGGGGTTTATCCATTTTATATTAGTACTCTCATTCTGGTAAATACCAATGAAAGAACGATCTGCTCTGTATGAAACAAAAACTATTTTCGATCCATCAGGAGACCAAGAATGAGATCCGTTTCTTCCCCTTGAATGAAATATTTTTTTAGGATCCCCTTCTCCATCTATAGAAGATACCCATATCTGTCCATCTTTAACGTATGCAATTTCATTACTTAATGGTGATATAACAGGATTAATTCCTTCATCAATCATAATTGGATTACCACCAGAAAAAGGAATACTCCAGATTTGAACCTTTGGAGGAATTGGATTAAATGTGGGGTTGACTGGAAGTTCATCATCCCAATTTGAACCAAAGTCTCCTCCTCTTATGTAAACTATCCAATTACCATCAGAGGAAATAGAAACACTTGATAACTCTTGACCAGTATCTTCCATATATGATGTCAACCTTCTTGAGATAAAACTAGGACCTTCAGCTACATATATATTTCTTTTACCTTCTTCATCAAATGCCCATGCAATTTTCGAAGCTTCAGTAGATCCAGTCAATTCGTTTGGGAAAGGATATGATTTAATTTGATCTAAAGTAAATTTATCTTGAGAGAAAGATATATTCGAAATTAATAATAGAAAAATAAAGAATCTCATACTACTAATATTTAGCAGGTGATGTAGGAATAGTTTTCTTAATAAAATCTCGAATGTCGTCGTTAGAATTTTTAAGATCTTCTCTTCGTAAATACATCATATGACCACTTTCATATCCCTTAAATGATAACCTATCTCTCATTTTACCGCTTGGATCAATATGCCACATAGTATATTTAGCATCGAAATATTGAGTTGCACCATCATAGTATCCTGATTGTATCATGACATTTAGGAAAGGATTTTTAGCCATTGCCTGCCTAAGATTATCCCCCGTTCTATCATTATCTCTATTCCAAGGCCTAACATTACCCCAAACATTATAATTCATATTTGTTTTATACCTTAGATCATTTTTTAAATAATCTTGCATTGCGGGAGTAAATGCATGATCCCAAGCATCAAGCTCAGGATAACTACCTACAGAAACACCTGAATTTTTCTTATCAATTCCTCTATATCTTGAATCTAGTCTACCCAAAATATAACCCTCATCATATAATAATTTTTTCCAAAAATATTGATCAGTAACATCTAAGTTATTATCTATA
>MDTE01034049.1_pt1 | contig 14601 bp, 11 predicted proteins | sample 811231 | NCBI WGS metagenome assembly MDTE01 (sample SAMN05326651, study PRJNA326480) | marine metagenome | isolation source: seawater | place: Indian Ocean: Red Sea | collected 2010 | reverse complement strand
GCTGCAATAAACATTCTCCAGAAAGAGATTGATACAGCATTTATATTTTCTAATGCTCTACCTATTATAGGTGATGTACTTACAGATAAAAGAGCAATGATAAGTAGTATAGTTATTTTAGTATTCATATTATTCAAAAATTAAAACATGTTATATTAAAAATGGCATAATATTTAATGATTTATTATATTATTATTAATAAAATTGGTTAAAAAATATGTTTACTAAATTTTTCAAATTACTTTTTATATTTTTTCTATTAAGTTTTAATCCAATACTACCAGATGAATTTTCAGAAGGTCCATACGGATTAAATTATTTTGATGTAGCAGAATCATTTAGTGTACCAGACTTAAATGTATCTTTACAGGGTGATGTTAACCTAGATGAAACTATAAATATTCAAGATGTTATTCTTTTGATAGGTCAAGTTTTAGGTAATACTAGTTTAAATGAATTACAACTAGAACAAGCTGATTTAAATAACGATAATGTTATTGATGTTTTAGATATTGTTAATGTTGTATCAAAGATATTATATCCTCAGGAACCGCAATGGAATCTTGAAAATAATTGGACAGGAAATGATTCTTATATATTTATACATTTTGATGCAAATGTAAGTACTTCAAGTGCCTTATGGGGCTCAAATACAAGAGAACAATTATTGTCTACATCGCCTGATAACGTCCACTACTTTTTTATTTCTAATAGGGCTCAATATGAATCAGATATATTACAAATGAAGGAAATTTATGATGAAATATTAGATGGATTTACTCAAGAACAACAAGATCATTGGAATGAACACTTACACTTTATAAATGAAAAAACATCAAATCTCAATAATTGGCTATCAAGTATTTTAGATGGTAAATTTGCTTTTGCTATTGATAGTTTCCAAAAAATAAGAGAAATTGGATATCTTGGTAATCCAGCAAATTTTTCTGGTACTTATATTCATTATTTGGCACATGAAGCTCTTTATTTTGATTATGAACATAATACTTTTGCTGAACCACAGCAAGACTATGAAGAGGTAACGATTTTTGAAAGAGAGCATTATACTGGAGGATGGGCTGCAAGTATATCACAACCTTTTGATATTCCAAACGAGCAGAATTTATCTTTATATAATAAAATGGAAGTTGAATTACTTAGAGGTTGTCCTGATACAAACATGAATTATAGTGATGCTGGCTGTGATGACTATGATCGTATTGCAAGATTATATTTGTGTGATTTAGATGGTTCTAATTGTTATGAAATTGCGAAATGGATAACACCTTTTGATCGCCAACCTCATTCTTTAACAGATATTAGTCCTTTCTTATCTTTGTTTAGAGAAAATGAAAATCAACAAAAAATATTAAGATTTCAAGAATCTGGATGGCCCAATAGTTTACTTACAATTAAACTAAGATTTTATCTTGGTGAAAATTTAAATGGTTATGCACAGCAGACGTACCCACTATGGAATAATACTGTTCAATTTAATCCTGATTATGCAACTAATAGACCACCTCAAGTATTTTCTGTTCCAGCTAATGCAACAAAAGTTGAATTTGTATCTTATATAACTGGACACGGATGGGGTAGCGCAGGATGTTTTAATTGTTGCGAATTTTGTAATACTAGACATGATTTTTCTATTAATGGAGGTGTTTATGAATTCAATCAATCATTTCCTGATGCCTCATCTAATAATCACTGTATGAATCCTGAAACAATTCAAACAACAGGTGTAATTCCAAATCAATATGGAACCTGGGGATATGGTAGAGCTGGCTGGTGTCCAGGAAGAGATGTAAAGCCATATATAATGGACATAACAGATTATATAATACTTGGTGATGATAATGTAATAGATTATAATGCTTGCAGAGTTAGTGGAAATTCATGTGTTTCTCCTCCTACATGTGCTGGAGATGGATATTGTCCTGAAATTGCAATGTCTTCATATATTATTATTTATTATTAAGTAAAAATTTATTAAATTTAGGTAGTATTTTTTTTAACAAACATGAAAGGAGGTAATCAATTGGACACGACGTATTTAAGTTTTGATTACAACCTTGGAGTTATTTTAAATTTCTAGATTTGTAATCTAAATAACTTAAATCAAGGTTTAGATGACTCTACATCTAAATTAATAAAAAGGGAACTATTTTATAGTTCCCTTTTTATTTAAATTTAAATTTCTTTTAGATAATCTAAACTAAATGGAACTGGCTTAAATCCTAAAGATTCATTGATTTTATACATTGGATTATTTATTTCATTATCCGTTCTGACTTCATAAATTCCTTTTTCTATTAACTTTTGAAAAGCTATGATTTTTAAAGCTGTAGCTATACCCATTCTTCTAAATTTTTTAATTACACCAAGAGAACCTGTCCATGCCTTATATGGCTCTGCTTTAGGATAGTATTCTAAATCAGTTGATGCTAAATATTTATTATTTTTAACGGCAATAATTTCAACTGCATAATAATTTTTTTCATAGTTAGCTTGATTTTTTAGGAACTTATCAAAAGGCTCTCTTTCTCTTTTAATACCCTTAGGCATAGGAATATCTTGACCATATACCCAACATAATTCTTCTAATTTTTGATAATGATTAGGTAAATCAAGCATTTCATTTTTTGAATCTAAAAATTTTATACCTTTTGATTCTAAATTATTAATAAGATTTTTGTATTTCGTAAAATCAATCTTTCTTATATCACATGAATATTCTCTATTGGTTTGGACTAAATTAAATTTTTCTTTATTTAATAGTTTTTCATGTTGTATATAATTTGGATGATCATATATTGTTGTATGAAGTTGATTGCAATTAAAAAATTTTACTCTACCTAACATTTTATTATATAATAATTTTCTATATCCATTATTATTATAGGCAGGATCTAAATGTAATGTATAAAAGCAAGTTCTTTTATTTTCATCTCTACCTTGTGAATAATAAAGGACACCAATTAGTATATCATTATTGTAAAGTAGTAATCTATCTCTAATTAAACTTTTATCTCTAATTTTCCAATCATTTTTATCATCATCTGGATGATTTATAGAATCATGATTTACAAGATTATCTATTCTTGCTAATTCTTTAAATTCTAAATCTGTTTCTGTAAAATTTTTAACTGTTATCATATCTTATAATAGTGATATTTTATATATATTTTTTTAATTTAAAAATATATATATGTTTCCAAAAATAAAATCACAATTTATGTTAGACCCTAAAATTATACATTTAAACCATGGGTCATTTGGAGCAACACCAAAACCTATATTTAATTCACTTGTAAATTGGCAAAAAAAATTAGAGCTAAATCCATCAAAACACATATATGACACCTTTGATTTTTTAAAAGAATCAAGAAGTTCATTAGCTAGTTACATAAATTGTAATAAAGATGATGTAGTTTTCACGCCAAATCCTTCAACTGCTTTAAATACAATTATTAAAAGTTTAGATCTAAATCCTGGTGATGAAATATTATCAACAAATCATGAATATGAAACTTTAGATAGAACCTGGAAATATATATCAAAAAATACAGGATCAAAATATATTCAAGTCCCAATTTCATTGCCACTGGATTCAGAAAATGATTTTATTGAATGTTTTCTAAAAAAAATAACAAGTAATACCAAAATTATTTTTTTAAGCCAGATAACAAGTTCTACGGGTTTAATTTTTCCAATTGAAAAAATATGTAAAATTGCAAAAGAAAAAAATATTTTATCTATTATTGATGGTGCACATGTTCCTGGACATATTGACCTTGATATTAAAACGTTAAGCCCAGATGTTTATACAGGGGCATGCCATAAATGGATGTGTTCTCCAAAAGGAACTGCATTTCTATATGTAGATAAAAAATTACAAGATATTGTAAAGCCACTTGTTATTAGTTGGGGCTATGATTCAGATATGCCTAGTCATTCTCAATTTTTAGATTATCTGCAATGGTATGGAACTGATGATATTTCTGCTTACTTAACCATGTCTGACACAATTAAATTTTTAGAAAAAAATAATTGGGACAATGTATCTAAACAATGTAAAAAATTAAATTTATGGGCAAGAAACGAAATAAATAAATTATTGAAGAAAGAGCCTATATCCGATGAAATATTTTTAGGCCAAATGAGCAGTATACCAATAGAATCTAATGATATTTTAGCAGATCAAACAGAGTTTTATTCAAAGTATAACATACAGATTCCAATATTTAAATGGAACGATAAAGAATTTTTTAGAATTTCTATTCAAGCATATAATACTAAAGAAGATATTTTAAGATTATTAGAAGCTTTGGATGATAAGTATAATTAAAGAATAACTTCTTTCCATTTCCCACTTTTAAGTCTCAATATGGTGAATGCAGCAATAAAAGTAAGATGTGATGCAAAACCAATCCACGCACCCCAATAGCCCATATTTAAAGTAATTCCTAAAAAATATACCAAAGGTATAAATAATAACCAGTGAGATAATATATCAACAAAAGCTAAAACCTTTGTATCACCAGCACCAGTTAATGCAAACCATAAAGTAAAGCATATAGCATCGATAAATTGAATATACCCAACAAATCTTAAACCAGGAACAGCTATATTTATTACATTTACATCACTTGTAAAAATTGGTATTATATAATCTGCAAAACAAATAAAGCAAATACCCATAAAACCCATCATTAAAAATGATCCTCTTAAACTTTCATAAATTGCTATCTCAGCTTTAATAGGATTTTTTTCACCTAAAAATTTTCCTACAAGTGTTGAACATGCTTGACCCACACCGATTGCAGGCATAAAAGATGCATGCATAATCCTAAAAACAACCTGTGTCGCTGCTAATTCAAGGATTCCAATAATAGCAATGAGTTTATAAAATACTGCTAAACTAAGAGCAACAAGTGTTTCTTGAATAGCAACAGGGGAGGCAATTTCTATCTGTCTTTTAAACATTTTTTTATCTAATTTTATATTAAATGCATTGAATTTTTTATTAATGTCATCTTTAAATAAATAAAAAAAATAATGAACAAACAACCAAATACATGCAACTAAAGTTCCAATTGCTGCTCCTTTAACACCTAATTCTGGAAAATTATAAAAAGACCATAGGTTTGATAAAAATGAAAAAGATGTTTTATCTAAATTTTCTATAATTTTATCTGTTCCAAAAATAAGCCCAAAATTCAAATAAAGATTAACAATATTTGAAGATAAGGTTGCCTTCATATGAATCTTAGTTTTTTCAATCCCTGTGTAAAATCCTTGAAAAACAAAACTTGCATATAGAAAAAATAAACTCAAAAAATTATAATAAGCATAGTCTATACTTAAACTATATGCAGTTATATTTTCACTACTTATAAATAAAGACATTATTAAATCTATATTATAGCATACTATATAAGTTAAAGGAAACCCTATAAAAAATGATAAGGTTAACATATTCCAAAGTGCGATACTACAGTGTAAGTATTTTTTTTCTCCAAGCCTTCTTGAAACAAAACTTTGAGTACCTGTTCTAAATGCAATACCTAAACTAATAAAAGTCCACCCTACCATTCCAGCAATACCAACTGCTGCAATAGCGTTAGCACCTAAATGACCAATCATAATCAAATCTACAACACCCATTAGAACCCTACTAGTATTACTGATTATAACCGGTAATGCTAAAACAAATATATATTTAAATAATTTTTTATCCTTCGGAAGGAGAAAAGAAAGCATTAGAAACCAACATCCATTCCACCACTTTGATTGTATCCTTTTTGTTCTTCACGCTTATATTTTTTCTTTTGGAAATCTCCAAATCGATATTCAAAATTTACTGATAAATTTCTTTTACCTCGTCTATTTTCTGCTATTAATACTTCTCTAGAATCAAAGATATCATCAGCATCTAAATCAACTAATTGATCTGTATTAATATTAAATCCACCAGTATCAAATACATCTTTAAGTTTAAGAGTGTAATTAAAACGTTTATTAACTTTTTTCTTATAAGATAAATCTAATCTTAATTTACTTTCTATTTCACCAGATGAAATAGTCATTGGTGATGAAAAATAAGAAAATAGACCTATTTGTTGTTCATTTTGTAATCTAATTGTTGAGTTAATCATACCCCAAAAACCATATTCATTACCCTGCTGATCTGCCTCAACTCCATCTAAAATATTATTCCAATAATTTCCATTTATCATTAAATCCCAATTAGGTAAGGGTCTTGTCATAAACGTAAAATCTATTCCTCTGTCAATTGATTTAGCAACATTATCCCATGATAAAACCATGTAATTTGTTTCATCTGAATTATCATCTGTATTATCACAAGTTGAGCCATAACAATATGTATCTTTATCTCTATCTAATTTATCTGTAACTCTTGAATAGTATATTGATGCTTTTAAAAATCCTATCGGAATTCTGTTGGAATAACTAAGCTCTGATTTATAAACATCTTCTGGCCTTAAATAAGGATTACCTTGCCTAATAAATCCAGCCTCCGCTTCTTCTAAATCTGGAATAGGATTTAAACTCCAGTGTGATGGTCTATCGATTCTTCTTCCAAATTCAAATTTAACATTGCCTTTCCCCTGAGTATCATATAAAAAATAAATCGATGGATAAGCTCGTTTATGATCATAAGTAACATCTAAATTTTCTCCGAGATTACTAACTAAATTGCCAAACAATGATTCAGAGCAAACACCATCGTTCCAATTACAAAAACCACTGGTTTCACAATTACTTTGGTCTAACAAAGAGCATTCTTCTTGATTAAAATCAATAACTGACTGCTTTTCTTGCTCCTCAAAACGAGTTCCAATTTGCATACCAAATTTTTCAGTAAAATTATATAATACATTTATATATGCTGCTGAGATTGAATTATCATAATCCCAATTAAAATCTTCATTTTCAATAACAGAATAATGTTTATCATCCTCAGTATTATGCTTAAATCCAACCTCATACTTAGAATCTTCGTTAAATTTATTATCAATTGGAGCGGCATAATCAAATCTAAATATTTTATCTACACCCTCATCTTGAATCACCTCATCAGTATACTCCGTTCTTACTTCAGAACCATCATGATCATCATAATCAAATTGTACAGAAAAGTTTTTTTTATTTTTTTTATCATCTACAAAGTAACCAATACCATAATTCAATGCACTGCTTTCTTCATTTTCTATAGTTACAAATGGATTTTCTAAATCTTCATCAAGAATAACTGTATTTGTATCTAACCCTTTACTTTCAATATATGTTAAATCAAAAGCCAATAGACCTATATCACTTGGGTAGTGTTCAACTCCAATTTTTAAATTATTTTTTTCTGGATATTTTTCAGAATATTCTTTAGAACTAAAACTAGATTGAACATTATTGTCTAAATCAAAATAAGTTGTTTCTCTTGACTTTCTACCCTGTCTATGTTTTTCACTTATACTATAAGATGAGAATATATTCCAATCATTTTTAAAAGAATTAAATGTTCCAGATAAATTTCTTCCATCTCTTTCAGCAAGATTTAAATTGAGATTTCCACTTCTTCCTACAAATTCATTTTTACTAAGAACTATATTTATAATACCAGCCATACCATCTGGATCAAACTTTGCTGATGGAGTTGTCATCACTTCTACTTTTTCAATCATATTAGCATTTATCATACTAACATTTAATTGTGATTTTCTTCCATCTACTAAAATTGTTACATTAGAATTTCCTCTAAGTGAAATATTTCCATCTGCATCTATTGTTATTGAGGGTAGTTTTTCTAAAATCTCATCAGCTGTTCCACCTTCTGACCTTGCTGTTTCAGCTACAGGATAAGTTGTCTTTGCAATATCTTCTATTATAGGGGCTAATTTATCTACAACAGACACTCCTTCTAGCATGATTGTTTTAGCATTAATTCTTATTTGGCCTAAGTCTACTTCCATTTTATCTGGAGGTCTAATAACAATCCCATCAATAATCATATCCTCATATCCAATATACTGAACGACTAAAAAATATTTCCCAACTGGAACTTTATCTATTAAAAATAACCCATTATTATCAGTTATTCCACCTGCAACAATATCGTCAGAATTTTCTTTAACTACTGATATATTAGCATAAGCTTTTTTATCTTCTGCTATATTATCAATTACACTACCTCTTACAATACCAGTAGATTTATACTTTTGTTTTTCATGATTGTGATTGTGATCATGATCATGCTCTTCACCATGACCTATGAGAATTGAAAAGACTATATATGTTGTTAAAAATATTCTAAATACCATAGTTAAAATTTACAGATTCATATGTATATCTTGCTAAGGGTATATATTTTTCAGATATAAATTTTAAGTAAGTCACCCCATCTTGTTGTATAGCATGGTGATAAGCTTTGTTGTTTTAATTTTAAAGTATTGTTATATCCTTGAACAGCATACCTTACAAAATCTCTTCCCATTTTTTTATTAATTAAATCTACTGTATCTAATATAATCTTACTTTTTTTACGATTTTTTTTATCAAATATATTGCATTGAACATGATTTGTCGGAATTATTCCACTTAAAATAACACCTGCTTTTTTATAATAATAACCCTTTTGATATACTTTTTTTAATACGCGTAAAATATAATTTAATATTTCACCTGTATCATTTGTTTCAACAGGAAACTGTATAGTTCTATAAATGATATTCTGTTTTAAATCTTTTCTAAATGGATTTGTCATAATAAATATATGTGCAATTTTTGCTGAGCATGATTGATTTCTTAATTTTTCAGCACATCTGGTTGTATACATTGCGATAGAAGACTGCAAGTCTGCATAAGATGTAATCATTTTTCCAAATGTTCTTGAAGTGCATATACTTTTCTTAGTTATACTTGTATTATCTATTTCATTACAAGAAATTCCACATAATTCTTTAACCATTCTCTCACCAGTAATAGATAAATTTTTACGAATCCACTTTAGATTACAATCCTTTAACTGCCTTGCTGTTATAATTCCATATTTTTTTAAAAAAAGATGAGTTTTAAAACCAACTCCCCATATTTTTTCTACTGATATATCTTCTAATAATTGATCATAATTAATATCATTTATTAAAAAAATTCCGTTTTTAGTTTTATTTTTTGCAATATGGTTTGCAACCTTACATAAAGTTTTAGTTTTTGCTATACCAATTGATACTGGAATTCCAGTACATTTTAAAACTTTAGATCTAATATTTTTTGCAATATTTAATAGCTCTTCACTTTTAAATTCACTTAAATCTAGAAACGCTTCATCAATAGAATATATTTCAATATAAGGTATAATATCAGAGATAATTGTCATAACTCTTTGGGATATATCTCCATATAAAGCAAAATTAGTTGAAAATACTTTAACATTAAACTTTTTAATTATAGATTTAATTTTAAATGCAGGAATCCCCATTTTAATACCTATTCTTTTTGATTCATTAGATCTTGCAATAACACATCCATCATTATTAGATAAAACAATGACAGGCTCTTTATTTAATTTGGGATTAAAAATTCTTTCACATGAAGCATAGAAATTATTACAATCTACAAGACCATACATATTTTACCTGCAATGATGAATAGTATGAGTAACTATTCCCCATATTTGAAAATCCATTTCATCTGTTATGGAAATTAAACCATACTTTTTGTTAGCTGGTATTAAAAATAACTTATGTTTTTTTTTAAATAACTTTTTAACTGTGAATTCACCATTTATAACGGCAACAATAATGTCATTAGATTTAGCTTCTAATGATCTATCTACTATCATAATATCACCACTATAGATACCCTCATCAATCATAGAGTCACCCTTTACATAAATATAAAATGTTGATGCTGGATGCTTAATTAAATATTTATTTAAATCTAAAGATATATCTAAATGATCATCAGCAGGGGAAGGAAATCCTGCCTCAATAGATGATGAATATAAATTAATTGATAATTTAGATTGATTTGAAGCTTTATATATTTTATTTCTATCCACTTAATTACTCGTAAGTTAGTCGTAAGTATTTTAAGCGAATTTTACTATTATATCAAACTATTTTTTACCAAAGGAAAATTCAGAGCTAATTACCCCTAAAACAACTATCATACCACCAATCCAGCCATACATTCCTAAAATTTCTCCTGCAAAAATAGTAGAAAAAAGAGCTGCAAAAACAGGCTCTAAGCTTAAAAGAACTGCCGTTTGACTAGCATTTAAAATAGTTTGAGCCCAAACCATAAACATAATAGCAACAAAAGTTGCTAAAAAACCTGTCACAAAAACAGCAACAAGAAGTCTTTGTGAGATTATTATTTCTGGGCTTTCAAACATAAAAACTCCAAAGGATGAAAACAATGATACAAACATAACTTGAGATAAAAATATTCTTGATATAGATGATCCTTTTGAAAGATAATAATCTTGAGCTATTACATGTAATGCAAAGGATAATGCGCATCCAAATGTTAAAATGTCTCCAATATTAATTTGTCCCCCTGATGGATTTAGCAATATATAAAGACCTATAGTAGCTAAAAAAACAGAAATCCATATCTTAAAATCAATTTTTTTTACTTTAAAAACTGATAAAATAATAGGCACTAAGATAACACTTACGCTCGTTATAAAAGCTGACTTACTAGGAGTCGTTTGCATTAAGCCATAATTCTGGAATGCATAACCTGCAAATAAACATAAACCGCAAACAAGGCCTCCAGTCATTTCTAAATGAGTTATATTTATAATACTTTTATTTAAATATATAAGACCAATAAAAAAAGCTAACCCAAACCTTAGAGATGCGAACATATATGGAGGAGCATCGTTTAAAGCTTCTTTAACCATAACAAAAGTTACACCCCAAATTATAGTTGTAATAACCATAGATAATTGGGCAAGCTTTTTTTGCGTCACGATTTAATGCCAGTATAAATTGTAGCAATCCCGAATGTGTAATCTGAGTACTCTACTTTTTTAAAACCAATTGCTTTCATTTTACCAGAAAGATCTTCTCTACTTAAAAAATAATCAACAGATTCTGGAAGATATAAAAAAGCATCTTTTCTAGATAACATGGCCCCTAGCAAAGGAACAACTCTATTAAAATAAAATCTAAACAGAGGAATGAACCATCCAACTTTTGGCTTTGAAAATTCTAAGATAGCTATTTTACCACCTGGCTTTAATACCCTATAAAACTCTGATAAACCTTTGTCATAATTACCTAAATTTCTAAATCCAAATGAAATTGTTAAACCATGAAAACTATTATCAGAAAAACCAAGATCTTCACCATCTCCTTGTATAAATGAAATATCCTGATCTTTTAAACCTTTCTTAACTTGTTTCAACTTAGCTAAATCAATCATTTTATCTGCAATGTCAAGTCCAACTAATCTATTTTTAAATTTTTTATACATACTAAAAACAACATCGCCTGTCCCTGTTGCAATATCAAGTAAATAGTCAGATTGATTTAAATTAAATTTTCTGACAAGACTATATCTCCAATATCTATCTACTCCAAAGCTAGATATTGTATTAAACAAATCATAACGCCTAGATATATCATTAAACATATTTTTTACATATGTTTTTTTATCTTCTCCATGATGAATAAATTTTGACATAATACTATACTTTCACATTAAAATACTTAAAATATACGTTCTATAGATGAACTATTTTAAATAGATTTATACATTAAATAAGATTAAAAAATGCAAAATTTCAAGTTTAAATCATTTTTAGAAAAAATATATTCAGATAAACAAAATTTCAATAAAAAATGTATTTTGAAATACGAATCAAATATTAATTGTAAGATTGACAATATCTGCGATAATAATATTAATAAAAAAAACACATTCTATATGAAATACCCATCTGGGACTAAGTATTTTGGCTATGGTAAAACCCTAGTTTTAGATATAGATACAAAGAACGATATGAAAATTTTAAAAAAATATGATTATGAGATATTAACAAACACTACTAATAAAGTAAATTTTTTTGGAGGATTATCTTTTGATTTAATTAAAAAAAACTACTCTCCTTGGAAAAATATTCCAAAAGGAAGATTTATAATTCCAAAAATATTAATTAAAGAACAATCTAAAAAAACAACCATAACATACTTTAAAATCATTAATTCAAAAACTCAAAAAAGTTATCTTTTAAGTGAATTTTTAAAAGAAAAACAAATTATAAATAATATTAACTACACTAAAGAACCTACTAAACCAAATATTAAAATCGGGCATGAAAATCCACAAAAAAATAATTATTTATTAAATATTAAAAAAGTTATAAACAAGATTAATAATATAGATTTATCAAAAGTTGTAATATCAAGAATGATAAAATATTATTTGAATAATGATTTAGACAAAAAAGATCTGATAAAATATTTGAATGGTAAACATAAAAACTGCTTTAATTTTTTTATTAATTTTAATAAAAATGTATCATTTATAGGTTCAACACCTGAAAAACTTATACGATTATCAAGTAAAAATAAATTATCAATTGATGCTCTTGCTGGAAGTTCAAAAAATAAGAATGACTTAAAAAAGATAAAGGAAATTGATGAGCATAACTATGTAATTAAACATATTAAAAATATAATAAATCCTCTTTGTAGTAAAATAAATATTCCAAAAAATCCTAAAATTTTAGATTTAAATTATATTTATCATCTAATAACTTCTATTTCTGGAATATTGAAAAATAAAACCCATATTATTGATTTAGTTAATAAACTCTATCCTACTCCTGCATTATTAGGTTATAAATCTAAAAAAGCAATTGAAATTATTAATAATTTTGAGAAATTTGATAGAGGCTGGTATGGAGGGTGTATCGGTACTTTTGATACAAAAGGAAATGGTGAATTCTTTGTACCAATTAGATCGTTTTTATTAATAAGTAAAAAAATATATATATTTACTGGAAGTGGAATAGTATCTAAATCTGATGCAAATAAAGAATGGGAAGAAACAAAGATTAAATCAGAACATATCCTAAACTATTTTAAATGAAGATATTTGATAAGTCACTCTAAAAGAGTGACTTATCAAAATATATGTACCTACTTAGAATCCATTTTTGCAGCAGCCCAAATCATTAAGCCAAATGCTGTTTTATTAACTAAGTCAGCTAAATTATAAACGACATTTAAAGATGCATCATCTAACCAATATCCGATTGGATAAATAGCCCATCCAAAGAGAACTATCATTCTCATTGCTTTAAAAGCAAATTGACTAGCTTTATTATTACTAGAATCATTTACTTTAGCTGCATCACCAACAAAAATTAAATATATAACACCAGCCCAACCTAACATTCCAACAATAAAACCGTAAAGTTCCCAACACTCACATGTTTCTCCTACATAACCACCAACAAGCATAACCAAACCTGCTATTAATAGTTTCCAAAAAACACGAGAACTTACAACAGTTACTGCTGCTAATATTAAGTAAAACTCTACTATTTGTAAAGGAACAGTTATAAACCAGTCTACATATCTATATGCTACTGGTGAAGTTCCTGCGGCTGCAAGCTGGCTCATTGTTAAATAATGCCAAAATGCAATTCCTGTAACCAACCCAGCAACAGTCATTGATGTTCTCCATTTAACGCTTACATCTGATCTTTCAACAAAGAAAAATACAGTTGAAGCTAGCATCATAGCTGTCGCTAACCAAAAAGAAAATATAGTGAAATTTGTTAAATCAACTCCTACCATCTAAAACTCCTTTATTTTTGTTACTTTCAATAAACGTATTTTATAAGAAAATATATGTTAAAGGCAACAAAATATAGATATTATCCTAATTTAGAATAATATTTACAACTAAAATAATATCTTGAATATTAACAGAGCCATCTGAATTAATATCTGCGATTTGAAAATTTGCAGATTCAAAACCTAAAACCATATTAACAAGTACAACAATATCTAGAACATCAACTGCCTCATCATTATTAATATCCCCAACAATACCAGATCCAGAAGTTATATATTCAATTAAAAAATCATCAATTGCAGCTTCCACTAAAGAACCTCCTGATCCAGCATCTCCTTTATTAAAAACATCTTCAGCTACAAACTTAAAAATAATATCAGAAGTAAGATTAATATGATCATTTAGTAGAAATCTCTGTTTAACCCAACTTGCATTAGATATCGATGTATTTTCTAAATCAATCCAGGAAGCACCGCCATTATTCGATACGCTTACAACCCATTTATCATTGTTACCATTATCACCAATATTATTTGTATACCACCTCCAATAAGTTAATACGGCTTTATCAACTGATAATAAATTAAAAGTAGGGCTAAACAATGTTGTGCTACCACCATCAACATCATCAAAACTAGCATTATTCTGGCCAGTACTAGGGTCTAATTCATAACCACTTCCAGTAAAAAAACATACCTGGCCATCTTCTGTGTGATCCAGACCAGGCTGTACTTGTAAACCTTGGTCATTAAATGAAGCTTG
>MDTE01013294.1_pt1 | contig 14602 bp, 4 predicted proteins | sample 811231 | NCBI WGS metagenome assembly MDTE01 (sample SAMN05326651, study PRJNA326480) | marine metagenome | isolation source: seawater | place: Indian Ocean: Red Sea | collected 2010 | reverse complement strand
TAGCTGTTTGGCGAAAAGTTTAATTTTAGATGAATTCATATTTTGAAAATATAAATATCAAGGTTTCAATTGTTATATTTGTAGTTAATGGGGCCATAGCTCAGCTGGTAGAGCACCTGCATGGCATGCAGGGGGTCAGCGGTTCGAGTCCGCTTGGCTCCATCATATTTTCTCTAGTTACAAATAAAAAGTTTCAATAGTAATTCTGAAAGAATTAAAAATTTTAGAACAATAATGAATTTCTTATTAATTTAAGATGCATATGAATTTATAAATTCCATAATTTCTTATTTCTTCGACGGGCTCCCATCCTGCATTTTTATATAGTTTGATCAATTCGGATCTGTCCCTACTATATCCATGAAATTTTTGTAAGGGTGAATCTATAGGCTTCAAATTAGGGTTTTGAAAAATTGAAATTAGTGATTTAAAAATATGTTTTATTTTTTCTTTCCGTGTCAAGTAACCTGCATGAAAATCTATTATTTCTTTTACTCCAGATGCTTTTATGTCTTTTAATAGATTTATAAATTGATCGTTATCCATTACATAAAAAGAACCAAATGAATAGACTAAATCAAATTTTTGATTAATATTTTGGAAAGAATCTTTAAAGAAATCAAATTCAAAAGTTTTAAATTCAGGAAAAAATTCAGTTGCTTTTCTAACTAGATATTGATCAAATTCAGAGGCGTATAATTTTTGATTTTTATTAAGTGTTAAAGATAAAAAGTACTCTATATCTCCACTGCCTGAACCTAAAGAAAGTATATTTTTATAATTTTTTTCACTTATTCTATTTATAAGAAATTGAAAAGGTTTAAATTTCTTCTTGAAATTTTTTTTTAGAGAAATCTTAATTAATTCTTTTCTAGAGTGAATTGATTTTTGTTTAAATTCTAATTCTGATAATTTGGAACGTTCATCTGAATTAAAAATCTCTTCTCCGGAAGATATATTATTTAGATCATTAAAATCTAACTTTGTATAGGATTTTATTTTCATTGTTATTTCTTCTAAAAATTAAACTACAATTGCAATATTAATTTATTTTGATTAAATTAATCAATTTTAAAAAATTTTTTGTGAGAGAACATAATTTTTGTCTACCCTTTTTAGGGTGACTTTATAGATTTTAGGCTATCAATAGAATTTGAAAAAATATCGGTAAAGAGAGTAATGATTCTTCTCTTTTTTACGATTAAATTTACGCTTATACTTTGCCCTGATTTAATATCATTTTCTTTGTCTTTATTAATTAATGACTGCTTTTCTAGATCAACGTAAACTGGAAATCTTGATTGTGGATTCATATTGTCTGCGGGAAGAACCTCCTCGCCAATATTTTTAACTATTCCATCAATAGATCCAAATCTAGTAAAAGGAAAAGCGTCAATTCTAATCTCAGCATTCATTCCTTTTTTTACAAATCCGATATCAGAATTATTTATAAAAATTTTTGCTTCTAATGTACCTTCTGGGACAATTTTTAGAAGTGTTTCTCCTGCGTTTGTAAAATATCCAGGACTTTTGGGAATCAAATCAAATACATTGCCATCAAGAGGAGAAATAATTTTTAAATCTTTTATGGCAACTAAAATCAAATCTATTTCTGACTTTGTTTTATATAAAGAGGAGCTAATTTCTAAAACTTTTTTTTCTATCTTTAATACATCAATAAAAGATATAGCACCAGAATCATAAATTTTTTTTGTTCTATCCAAAACTTCTTTTTCAATATTCAAAACTTTCATAAGATATTCTTTTTCTTTATGTAGACCAGAAAGTCTTGCCTTTAAAGAATCATCATCTAAAGAGATTAAAAGTTGACCTTTTTTAACTTTTTCTCCTTCTTCAACATAAATATTTGAAATTTTGCCAGAAATATTTGATTTAATAGGTCTTTCTGCTCCAAGAGCCTGCAACTCGCCCCTACCAATAACTACTTCGTCGATTTTAACTAAAAAGGCATAAACGAGTGCAAAGCTTAGTGAACCAACAATTGAAAAAATCAAAGTAGAGCTCCAAAATTTACTTTGCGAAAACTTTGAATCATCTATATCTTCTTTTTGGTTGATCCCCAAACTAAATTTTTGTATTAACTTTTTAAAATTAATCATTATTTAATTACCAAATTCATTATTTTTAAAAAGATTTTTATATTTCCCATTCAATTTTATTAATTCATCGTGCTTCCCTTTCTCAACTAATATCCCATCTTCAATAACTAGTATCTCATCGGCATTAATAAGATTATGTAATCTGTGACTTATGAAGAATATGGTTTTGGAAGAGAATTTTTTTAATAAATTGTTTACAACATTTTTTTCAGTTTCAATATCTAATGCACTTGTTGCTTCATCAAGTATTACTAAATTCGGATCACTTAAAATCATTCTGGCTATAGCAATTCTTTGTCTTTGACCTCCTGATAATTCAGTGCCCTTTTCTCTTACTGTAGTACTATAACTACTCGGTAAATTCTCAATAAATTCATGAGCTAATGATAGTTTTGATGCTTCAATAACTTCTTCAAGAGAAGCATTAGGTTTCGCAATTGAGATATTTGAAAAAATCGTACCATCAAAAAGTAAACTTTCTTGTGAAACTATTCCAATTTGATTTCGTAAAGAATAAAGATCTACTTTGGAAACATCAAAATCATCAATTTTTATTTTTCCTTCATTTTGATTATAAAATCTCATTAAAATTTTTAATAGTGTGCTTTTACCCGATCCACTTTTGCCAACAATACCTACAAAGTCACCTTTATTGATTTTGAAATTAATATTTTTGAGCTGAAGTTTATTATTATTGCTAAAAGAAAAATTTAATCCCTCATATGAAACTTTTCCTCTGATTGGAGGTAAAGGAGGAAGATTTTTCCCATTAATTTCAATCTCTTCCAAATTATCTACTACATCGGATAATCTATTTAAAGAAACACCTATTTCTTGAAAGTTTTGCCATATACTCGATATTCTAAGGAGAGGATTTGTAACATATCCAGAAATTATTCTAAATGCAATCAGTTGACCTATAGATAATTGCCCTTTTAGAACCATGCTTGCCCCGACCCAAATAACAATTAATCCAGAAAGTTGCTGAAAAAAATTACTTATCGAAGATGCGGTAGTGCTTGTAATAGTATTTTTAAATCCAGCTCTGATTTGCCGACTATAAAGTTTTCCCCATTTCCATTCACTAGCAATTTCCATTCTTTGGGCTTTTATAGTTTCAATACCTGAAATTGTTTCAACTAAATGGCTGTTTACTTTTGCGCTAGCTTCTGCTTTTTCTCTTAGTTGATTTTTTATTACAGGAGAGATAAATAATGTCAGAAGAATAAATAATGGTATTACAGATAAAGCCCATATCGTTAACTTAACTGAATACATAAGCATAACTGCTATATACAAAAGCGAAAAAACTGCATCAAGTAATATTGTTAGAGCAGTTCCAGTTAAAAAGTTTCTTATTGTTTCTAATTCACTTACTCTGCTACTAACATCCCCTATTGATCTTTTAGAAAAATATTGTAAGGGTAAACGAAAAAGATGATTAACTATTGAAGAACCAAGAGATGCATCAATTTTATTTGTAGTATCTGAGAAAAGAAAAGTTCTTAATGAGCTTAGTACTGCCTGAGAAATTGACATTATTATTAATAATAATCCCAAAACATTGAGACTTCTTAGACTTCCTTGAGTTATTACAGTATCAATTATTTGCTGTATTAAAAGAGGGTTAAAAAGTGCAAGTAATTGAACAAAAAAACTGGCAATAACAACTTGAATGAGTGAATTTTTGTATTTCTTAATTGAAGGTAAAAACCAACTAAGTCCAAATCTAGATTTTGGAGTTAAGTTGGTTTTTTCTAGGTATAAAAAATTAGTTTCATCAAAATTTATCTTAACTTTTAAGTCGTCAATAGAAAGCAATTTCTTTTTAGATTTTGGATCACTTACAATGAAGCCATTTTTATTGATCTCCCAACAAATTAATGGAGATTTTTCAACTAAAAGAATTGAAGGAGTTGGTACTCTAGTAATAAATTCTTCCTTTATTGGTTTAATTACACTTGTTTTGAGCCCAATTAGATCTGCGATTGCAGCTAAATTGAATAAATTAATATCTTTATTTTCAGATCTATTGATTTGCTCTTCAATGATCTTCTTTATAAAGTCTCTTCTAAAGGGTATATCAAAATAGAGAGAAATCATTCTAAAACAAGCTAGAGATTCTCCAGAAGGACCTACTCCCTTCTCAAAAGGAAATGAATTTTCTGAGTCTATTTTTCCATATAAATCTTCCAGAGATTTGATCTTTTCAAATGGTTCATTTATTAGAAAGGAATTTCTGTTACTTTCTTCACTATTTGATGATTTGTTTTCAATATCCTTTTCTATTATCTCTTTATGTATTGGAGGCCAATCTTCTGGAATTGGCACCAGTCTCACAGGTAAAGAACCATTGGATTCAATATTATCTTTTGAAGTTAAAATTTCACCAAAATTTTTATTTTGCAAATTACGACAACTTACTAAATATTTTCTATAGGGATTTGGTAATTTTTTACTTGAACCTTTTATTAGTAAAACTTCTTTTTTTTTCTGGAATTGTAATTCTGACCATTTTAATAATTTATTACTCTCAAATAACCTGGGATTTGGGTTTGATATAGCTAAAAAGTAATACTCCTCTTTAGATATTTGATTGAATAAATTACTAAATTTATTAGATTTTGTATAAAGAATTTCAAATATTTCTTTTTTCAAAAATAAACCGCTTACATCTGTAGAAGCAATTAATGAGGTATCTAACGTCTCAAGAATAATTGGAATTGCGCATGCAATATCATTTTTTTTATATTTATTTATCGTAATAAGTTCATTATTTTCATCTTTGCCAATCAATCTCAAGGAACCTTTATTAATAAAGATAATGCCTTTAGGTTTTTCTTTAAAGTCATAAAATGTATCACCAGCATTTAAATTAATATCTATAATCTCTTTCTCTATAAGAGAAATATCAATATTATGGATTTTAAAAATATTTAGCCAATGACTATTAATCATAGGATTATCTTCTTATATTATCTTGTTATAACCTTAAATTATAATTCTTTTTTGTAATTAAGAAATTGATCTTTAATATAATCTTCCCCTAATTCTAAAGACAAAGTTGTTCTTAAACTTGAATCTAAAGTGGCGAGTCTTTTTTCTTCAAGTCTTATTATCACCCACCATTGATTAATTTTTTTTGGTGGCCATAATTGATTATTTTGGCTTACTTTTAATAAATTAGAAATAATTGGATGAGGATTCTTTAAATTAACTGGACCTATTAATCCCCCCGTTTTTTGTTCAATTCCCTCTGAATATTCCTTTGCTATTTTGTAAAAGTCAGATTCTTTCTCTTTTATTCTTAAATATAGTTCTTGTGAAAGTCCTTCATTTTTAACTCTTATTATTGAATAAGTATATTTATCTAGAAATGGTTTTTTATCAAGAAAATATTCTTCTATCCTATTCCTAAAATTGTCCATGCACCACTTTTGCCATTTAAATTCTCTTGTTAAAGATTGTTTATTTTGGGCCTCTAGGGTTAAATTGCTTCTTTTGTTTTTTCCTTTTTCATCAATATTTTTTATTTTATTAGAGTTGGAATATTTTTGATTTATGTATTCCTCATCTTCTTTATTTAATTGAATTTTTTCTATAATAGAATTCCTTATTAACTCTTTTAATACAATTTCAAGTACCCCAATTTCAGATAACTTTTTAAAACTGATTGTTGTTTGATGTTTCAATTTTAATTTTTTAGATGAAGGTGTCATTGTATTGAATTTCCTTATAAAGATTATTATGATCCTTAACTAAATTTTCACTAATGAAAATAGGATTTTTATCTGAATATTTTGGAGATATTATTTGAGATTCTTCTCTTAATGAATCTATGTCGTCATACTCTATAGCTTCCGAAACTGTTGATGCATTTAAAATTGAACTTTCATATCTAGTTAGGTTATCACTTAGATAATTAATACTCTTGATATTATTTGTTTTAATATTTTCGTGATTTAAAAGCAAATCATCATGAGCACTTGATTTATATAAATTATCTTTTTTATACAAACCTATTAGTTCATCTTCACTGTAATTTGATTCCCTTGCGGCAATTAGGTGCTGGTGAGTTAACTCAGTTAATAGTTTTCTTCTTTCTGCAGTATTTGGAATCTTTTCTTGACTAGAGTTTCCGTCATCCTCTTTCCCGTACACAAGTTGAAGCGTAGAAATATCAGCATCTGTAAAATTAAGAGCCTTATTACCATAAATTTGCTTTCTGTTGTATGTCATTACCGTATCGTTTGAATCATGCCATTTACCATCCGGATCATTTCTTGGATGTGCTAGACCTAATCCATGGCCTATCTCATGTACGATCGTGAATGACTCATCTTCAGAAAGTTGAGCATATTCTGTATATTTGTTATCTGTATTATTCGGAGTAATATTTTTCCACCATAAAGCCATCCAAGATCTATTCCCATTAGTCAATGCTTGGGCATAACCTAAACTATTATTTCCTAATAAATTAGCATTGTTATCAGCCTTATATATTTCAATATTTGCTAAATTTTTATCAAATACTCTTGTGAAGTCTAGATCAATATTTCTATCTAAGTTGTCGAATATATCGTTAACAAAATTAATCTCACCAGAATCGTATCTATGTGTATAAATATTTGATTTGGTATTGATGTCATATGTAAAACCGGCAGAATCATGCAAGTAATAATTAACCCTTTCGCTATCTCCTACCCAATTAATAATTGGTCTGGAAAAATCATCGGATAATAAATCGTGCATTTCATAATTAAGTACATTTGGTGTATATAACTTATTTTTTGTTCTTATTAATCTGTCTAAATTAAAATCTTGTTGAAATTCTGATTCGTAATCATAAATTTCATTATATTTAACTGGCTTAAGGTCAGTTCTCTGACCGCTGCTATTTAAGGTCCAATGAAAGAAGTTACCGCTGGGATGCTCCCAAATTAATTGGTTCACCCCAGAGATAGTTTCCACTCCAACAGGTTTCCAGCCGGAGTAAGTTTTATTGCCGACATGATTTCCGGCATCATCTTTAATCGCTATTGGATCGGAACCAGATTTCTGGAAATAAACATTTTCATCAGAATCAATAAGAAGAGATAAATTACCAATAGATTCAATCGAGATTGGTTCATTTTTTAAATCACTTATTTGTACAAATAGTTTTTGAGAAAATCTCTTATTTGTAGAATCAATTGCTTTAATAAATACTTCGTAGGAATTATTAGAGTCAGAATCAGATGGTGTTTCGTAATCAGGAGCTGATTTGAAGGTAAGAGCTCCTGTAGAAGAATTAATTAAGAATTTGGAAGCGTCAACTCCTCCGTCTATAACCCAATCCACCGGCTCATTTGATTGGAAAGTATGAACAAAAGTTGTATTCTCTTCGATTGTTTTTGAACTTATAGATGCATTAGGACCATTTGATGGGCCAAGAATAACGGGATTACCTTCTAATATCTTCTTAGCTTTATTATCAAGAATAGTAACTAATTCTTCGGCTCCTGAGATTCCAATAGATTTTGGATTAAGTAAACCTTCATCTATTAAACTCTGTAAAGATCTATCATTTGAGGTCTTAGCATAGTTGACTAGATCAGAAAGTGAAGAATTGGAGAATCTAAGATCTCTAAAATTAATATTACTAATATTCCCACTATCATTCATCCCATCTATTACGAGAATCCCAGTATTATTGAGAGTCTGCAAATATATATGTCTGTTATCTATGGAAAATAAACTGTAAATTGAAGATGAATAATCATAAATAGTTAAGGTGTCCGTGTCATTTTTAACTCCATCATAAATTACAGCAAAGGTTCCACTATTAACTTGATAATGATCATTCTGATCTCCTCCTACTGCAATAGCTGGAAGATACCAAAGGTTGTTGTCATAAATAATTGTTTTTTGTCCTGATAGACTGAAATTATTAACTTTCTCCCTGTTATCAATCCAACCTTCACCAGCTTTAATAGTTCTTATTGAACTAGATCCCCCAATATTAAATTTATCTTTAATTGTGATATCTCCAAATTCTAGAATAGACCACGAATTATCTTTAATAGAAATATTTTCTGAATAAATTGATGAGTTATTACTTGTATGTTTTAAAGTTATTACCAAATCTTCTTGACCTTCGTTTTTAAAATCTTCTAAAACTTTTATATCTGCTTGATAAGAGTTATATGCAGGAAGCTGAGAATTATAATGATTATTCTCTTTCTTCATTGCACGAAGATCTACTTTCAAAGTATTGTTATCGATAAATCTATTTGGGGAGTATGCCTGCGAATTAATTGAAAAGTCGTTTAAATCAAATCCATTTCCTTTGATTTCTAAGTAGTAATATCCACTTGTGCTTATATATTTATTTTCCTCAACTGAAACTTTAAAATAAAATTTGTCTCCTTCATAAAGGCAACTTAAATCATCATACTTATAAGAAGAATTTTGGTATTTATATAATTTAATTCCAAAACCATCATCTTTAACTTTTGTAGAAAAATTTTGCTTGGATATCTTATTATCTTTATCAATTGCTTTTATGACTACTTCATAAGAATTATCTTTATTTTTATCTAATGGATTTTCATAATCAGGAAGATTCTTAAATGATATTTTTCCTGTCTGCGGATTAATTTCTAAAAGAGAGCTATCATCTCCTCCATCGATAGACCAAGTTACAACTTCATCGGCTTTGAACTGAAAAATGTCTAGTTTTGATTCCTCTTCTATATTTTGAGTACTTGATTTTGCTCCGGGTAATCCTGAAGGACCGGTAATTATTGGATTCGTTTCAACCTGAATATTATTAGTCGTAATTTTTTCATCAAAACCTTTATCATCTTTGTATTCAATTGTCCCTCTAAGGAATTTACCTTTATCTTTTGTTGAAAGTTTATAAGTTATACCAGTACCAACTTTACTCCAATCCTTATTATTTAAAGATGTTTCCCAGATGTAATTTAAGCTTGAATTATTTTCACCATCTGGGTCAGCAGAATCTTTTTTAATTGAATATATAGTATCAAATGCAGTATTTTCATGTTTACTTAAAGTGAGTGAAGGAAATGCCCTATGTTTTGAAACTTCCTTTTGGAGCTCTTCAAGCGTTTGTACAGAAGTTAAGAGGTGCTTCCAAGAATTTCTATCAAACACACTACTAGGAGTAGTTAAGTCATAGAAAACATTCGAGTTTTGATCTTTTATAGTTAATGATTTGACATCTCTTGGAACAAAATATTCAAAATGCCCATTAGAATGTTTGCTAAATACTCCTGTAAACTTCCATTCATAGATTCCATTATTAATAATCATTTTTTCAGAATCTACATAATCTACTTTTACATTTGCTCTCCCATGACTTGCTACTGAGTTATAAGGAAATGGTCCATTATGGTCTAAAACTGAAGGCTTTAATATTGAGTTAAAATCGATTGTTTTTATACTAAATTCTGCTTGTCCACTATTAACAAAAGGAATAACTTTTTCAGAGGTAGTTACTGATTCTTTATTACCTTCATCGTCTTCATAAGAAATTGTAGATCTTATTTTTTTCCCTTGGTCACTATTCTTGATTTTGTATTCTGCTGTTGTTGCTACTTGGTTCCAATTTTTAGAAGAGGAATTATAAATTTCCCATTTGTAACTATTTCTATTTGGGTGCCCATTACCATCTGGATCAGCTGAAATAAGATTAAATTTTGCATTCTCACCAACTTTGAGATTTGTAATTGAGTAATTCGCTTTACCGTCGTTTATATCAAAAATATTTAAATGAAACATATGTCCTGCAGAAGATCCATTAGGTTTTTCTACATAGAAATTTCTTTCATTTAAATCTCCTAATATAAAAGTACCTATTGAACCTTTTAAACCTCCACGAGTTGAAATTTTTGGGTTTCTAAGATGATGATATTCTTGAGTTTCTAGATTTCCTAAATTTTTAGTCTGAGTATCAGCCCCAACTATTGACCATTTATGATTATCAGTAGTACCTAAAACAAAACCATAGGATTGACCGGCTCTACCATTTAATTTGTAATAGTATTTGTGTGAATTTTGTTCAGGAGATCGATTTGTATAAATTTTTCCTGTTAAGGAATTTAAGTCAAAAATGACTCTTTTATTAATATCCTCATTATCAAATGAATTATTGTAGTTTTGTATATCTCCTTTGATAGAAAGATCTTTGACTTTATAAGAAACGGTCTGATAAGAAGTGTTATTCTGCTGATCAGTAGCTGTTACATTAAAAGTATATTTATTATTTTTATCTTTATCTCCTGGAATCTCGTAATCAGGGAGAGATTTAAAACTTACTTCACCGGTTGACGGGTCAATTTTGAAAATTTCAGAGTCATCTCCCGATAATGACCAAGAAACTTTTTCATCTGCCCTAAAAAGTAATTTTGGATTTAAGTTTTCCGTTGTTTCAATGTCTACATTAATGTCCCCTTTGTTCCCAGACGGACCTGTTATTTTTGATGAATTATCAATTATTGATGAATTAGTAGTTATTTTTTCTTGGAAACCTTTCCCATCTTTATAAGAAATTATTGCTCTGATAAATTTATTTTTGTCTTCAGATTTAGAAATATATTTATTTTCCTTGCTAACATCCTTCCAATTATTTTTATCATCAGATATTTGCCAAACAATTTCAAACAAACCTGTAAGATCAGGATCTCCATTATTTATTTTTATTTTGTAAGGTGTTCTCTTTTGACCATTACCAGTAATCTCTAAATTTGCTTTTCCTGTATTGATTTTTGAATTTATAAAGTCATTATTAAAAGTTGAGAAGGAAAAAGGATCTGCAAATGAGACTATATTTTTTAAATTACTTGATGCTTTTGTTGTATCTCCAACTCTTGGATCACCCGGGCTATTATTAACTTCCCCCCAAGTAACTACTGTCCCATCAGATTTTAGTGCAAAAAACGATCTACTTACCCCATAAATAGATATAACTTCTGAGCTTAAATTATTTGCAACATCAGAAAAAATTATCTCTTTACCTGCACCATTTCCTTTTGCAGAGTAAATACCCCAACTTTTAACTTGACCTGTAGATGTAAGAAAAGCGTTATGAACTCTATTTGACTTTTTACCTATTATTGTTCCTGAATAGTCATTTTTTGAATAAATTTTATTTGTTTTTACTTCATAACTATCACCAGTGATATTAAATATGGAACCATCAGTAGTAAAGGCTGAATGGGTGCCACCTTTACATAAAACATCTTCTACATTCTCTAAAACTTTCTGATACCTCGTCCCTCTTTGCCTATATAAAGTATTATCTTCAGTTAGAAGATAACTGTAACCTTCTCCTGGAACGCTAAAGAAGTCTTTGAAATTGTATTTTAAAGTGGAAAATTTATGATGAACAGGTTCATTTTGTCCATGCTGAAAAAATATTGAATTGTCTTTTAATTGAGCAGTTATGTGTGAATTTACATTAGAAAATTTCTTTACTCCGATTTTTAAAATTTCTTTAGCTTTATCACTAAAAGTTGTCCCTTCATCTTTTACTAGTTTTGTTAAAGTACCATCTGGTTCTAGTCCAAGATATCCCTCAAAAACATCGATATAAGTTTTATTAATTTCGCTAGTAATAGTATTTATTTTTCTATTGTCAAAAGATTGGATGACAACCTCTCCATTTTGTTTAATGGCAGCAAAAGTATCAGCTATAAATGATATCTTTTCAAATTTGCCCTCTAATTCTCCAGAACCTTTTTGCCCCCACCATATAAGTGTGTTTTCTTTCTCAGCAATAAAAGTATTTGCTGTAGAGTAGATACTTTTTACTCCACTCGATAATTTATTTTTTAAATTTCCAGGAATATAGTAATAATCTAATCCCCAAGAAACAACTGAACCATCTTTTTTTAATGCGGCGAAACCATTTTTACTTGGAATTATATGATCAACGTTTTGGAGTTGGTCTTTAACCTTACTAATATCCTGACCATAATTATCCGAATATTTATTTCCACCCCAAGTTACAACACTCCCATCATTCTTTACAGCGGCTCCAGCAAAAAAATTATTATGGGATTTTTCACTTCTTTGATCAATATTTAATTGATTGTCATTATTAATAGTTTCTACTTCAGAAATAGAAATTGTTTTTTTATCTCCAATCTGATTAATATGATTTGCATCTTTAAAAAACTTAATGTCAAAATTCTCAGGTCCTTCAATTTTTTGATCAAAAGATAAAGTCGTAGTAAAAGATCCTACTCCTTTAACGTTTGTTTGGAGGCTCCCATTAAGAAGTCCATTTTTAAAATCACTCGAATCTATATTATTTCCACTAAGAGTCCAAAAGATTTTTTTGTCGGTATCAATGCCAGAAGTTTGGATTGAAGCGGTTAATATTTGACCTTCACTTATTTGTTTAACATCACTACTAAAAGTTAAATTTTCTTTCCCCCCGCTCTTTGAGGAGTCATTAATTTGAATATTGGAGGTAGTTCCTACTTTCTCAGTAAAATTTTTATCGGAAAAGAATTTTAATTGAATATTTTCAGATCCTTCCGTTTTAAAATCGTTATTTAAAGTAGGTTTTATAACAACATAAGTTTGGTCAGTAGCGTAAGATTTTGCCTCCCCAAATAACTGATCTTGTGAATGGAAATCCTCCGCATTTAATCCAGACCCTTCCATCTTCCAGTAAAGAGGGTCACCTAATTTAAAGTTTTTTAAAGTTACTTCAACTTGAAAGGTATCACCTTCATTTACAGAAGAAGGAGCTTTTACAGAGAAATTCGAATCAAAAGTATAAACTTCCCAGCCAAGTGATTTGTCATTTTTAGCGATAGTTGATACCCCAATTGATCTGTCGTTTAATTGGGCAAGATCACTAATCTCTTCCTTAGTAAATTCTGTATGTTTCAAATCACCACTATTTGAATAAGTGGAGATAAAACCTCCTCTACCATGATTTTGACCTCCGATTACTAATAATTGCGGCTCTTCTAGATAGACAAAATTAGAAATCAACCAATTCGACTCTAGATTTACATGTCTTTTAATTTCTTTGCTAAAAACTTTATTACCGTTTGATTCATAGCTTTCAAAAAAGTATTTTCCGCTATCGCTTCCGCTAGTTACTCTATTAAGAGTAAATATTTTGCCATTATTTGTTGTTTCAACTTTATAAGAACTATTCGCACCATTGTATGAGGCTCTTTTAGTCCAAATATGATTTAAGTTTTCATCGTATTTGGTGAGGAAATTGTCAGTAGAATTTTTATCATCAACGCCATGAACTTTACTCGTGGATTGCCCTACTACATAAATATTATTATTCTTATCAATTGAAATATCATAAACTCTAGTTTGTCCAAAGGCATCTACAGAATGTTTTACTAAATGCTTACCTTTTTGGTCGTATTTATTTATAATTCCACCTGTATCTTGAATTCCAACTGTATATAGGTATCCTTTTTCAGAAACTTTTAAGGCGTAACAAGTTTGTAGTTGACCACCACCAGTTAACGTAGACCATACTAATTTACCGTTGTTATCTACAAAACCTATAAAAGAATTTTCATTGTAGAAGGCATTTGTTGATTTACTACTCTCACCATTAAATTCTCCTGATGCTGATCCTGTAATATAAAAACCGCTTTTATCAGGCGCTTCAATAGCATCATTTATTTTTGAGGGAAGATAGGGATAAGAACCCCAAGTAGCGTCCTCTTTATCATAGATAATTGATTTAGATGGGGATTGACTATATCTATCCAAATTATCTCTAACATTTTGCCAAAGAAAAAATTCAGAGCCATTGTATGGAGCGGTTGCTGTATAGTTTGGAATTACGGCTGAACTTAAGATCGAAAGTTTACCTGTTGTTGTACTAACTACTATTCCTTGATTTTGTAACTTGCTATATCCGCTATTAACACCTAACAGATAATAACCAGTTACACCTAAATTATCTGTAAGAACACCTTTTAGTTTTAAGCCTCCAGATTGGGTTAAATGCGGTCTTTTTGGAACCCAATATTTTGGTAATAACTTGTAAGTAAATGTTTGCGAGGAATAATTATGATTCGAATCTTTCCCTTTTATAGTTACTTTATAAGTATTATCTTTATTATCATCGGTAGGATCAAAATAATTAGGAATATTTTTGAAACTTAGTAATCCAGTTTCTTCATTGATATTAAATTTGTCTGAATCTAATCCTTCATCTAGAGACCAAGTTACATTTTCATTAGCCTGGAACGTATAAATATCTTTTATAGGATTGTTAGAAGATATTTTGCTATTCAATGCCCCATCAGCTCCAGTTGGCCCTGTTATTTTCGGCTTTGTAAAATCAATATTCAAATCAACAAGAACATCTTGATTAGAGAATTTACTTGTATCAAATGAGTTTGCAGAAACTAAATCACCATCTAAGTCAGTATGTCTTATAAGATTTTCTGCTTTATCAACAGTCCTAATTCCATCAATATCTG
>MDTE01040874.1_pt1 | contig 14603 bp, 9 predicted proteins | sample 811231 | NCBI WGS metagenome assembly MDTE01 (sample SAMN05326651, study PRJNA326480) | marine metagenome | isolation source: seawater | place: Indian Ocean: Red Sea | collected 2010 | reverse complement strand
TTTGGCATTAGAAGAAGAAGGATTAAAAGCTAATGATTATGTTGAAATTTGTAAGCGATTAAAGAGATTTCCTAATCGTACAGAATTAGGTATGTTTGGAGTAATGTGGTCAGAGCATTGTTGTTATAGAAATTCAAAACCTCTTCTGAATCAATTTCCAACTCAAGGACCAAGGATTTTGGTAGGTCCTGGTGAAAATGCAGGAGTTGTAGATTTAGGAGATGGGCAACAACTTGTTTTTAAAATTGAAAGTCATAATCACCCTTCAGCTTTGGAGCCTTTTCAAGGAGCTGCAACCGGTGTAGGTGGAATCCTTCGTGATATCTTTACTATGGGAGCTCGACCTATTGCATTATTAAATGCTTTACGTTTTGGACCTATTGAAGATAAAAATAATGTCTCATTAATGGAAGGAGTTGTTTCTGGAATAGCTCATTATGGTAATTGTGTTGGTGTTCCTACCGTAGGAGGAGAAATTGCTTTTGATGAAAGTTATTCAGGTAACCCACTAGTTAATGCGATGGCTTTAGGGTTAATGGAAACAGAAGAAATCGTTTGTTCAGGCGCTAGAGGAATTGATTATCCAGTTATTTATGTAGGTAGTACAACTGGTCGTGATGGTATGGGAGGAGCTAGTTTTGCTAGTGCAGAACTTACAGGTAGTTCATTAGATGATCGTCCAGCTGTACAAGTTGGTGATCCGTTTTTAGAAAAAGGTTTAATAGAAGCATGTCTAGAAGCATTTAAAAGTGGAGATGTTGTTTCAGCGCAAGATATGGGAGCGGCAGGATTAACTTGCAGTTGTTCAGAAATGGCTGCTAAGGGTGGTCTTGGTATAGAGCTTAACCTCGATCTAGTACCTGCTAGAGAAGTTGGAATGACAGCTTATGAATTTTTACTTTCTGAGTCTCAAGAAAGAATGTTATTTGTTGTAAAACCTGATCGACAAAAGGCGTTGATGGATAGGTTTACAAAATGGGGATTACAAGTAGCTGTAGTTGGTAAAGTTTTAGAAAAAAATGTTGTTCGTGTTATACATAAAGGGAACATAGTTGCAGAATTGCCTGCTAATGCTTTAGCTGAAGATACTCCGATAAATAAACACGAATTGATGAATGAACCACCTATTGAAGTTTCTAATCACTGGAAATGGAGTGAATCTAATTTGCCGAAATCAACTGTAAAAGGTTTAGTAGATTTAAATGATAAAAATAAAGTGATTTCTTGGAACGATATAATTTTAAAAATCTTAGATAACCCAACTATTGCTTCAAAACGTTGGGTTTATAATCAATATGATTATAAAGTTCAGGCAAATACAGTATTAAGTCCTGGAAAGGCTGATGCAGCAGTAATACGTCTTAGGCCTCAAGAAGGCCCTAATTCTATGCTTTCTTCCAATCGAGCAATTGCTGCTGTAGTTGATTGTTCAAATCGTTGGGTAACATTAGATCCGGAGCGAGGTGCAATGGCAGCTGTTGCTGAAGCAGCTAGAAACATTAGTTGTGTTGGTGCTGAACCACTAGCAATTACTAATAACTTGAACTTTTCTTCTCCAGAGACACCTACTGGCTATTGGCAATTAGCTTTGGCTTGTGAAGGTTTATCTAAGGCATGCAAGTTTTTTGAAACACCAGTTACAGGCGGTAATGTTTCTTTGTACAATGAGACTAGATTGTCGAATAAAAAATTACAGCCTATTCAACCAACACCAGTAGTTGGTATGGTTGGCTTAATAAATAACATTGAGAATATATGTAGTCAAGGTTGGAAAGAATCAGGGGATTCTATTTGGATGCTTGGTATTCCTTTAGAACAAGATACTTCTATCGATACACGTGTTGGATTGGGCGGGAGTAGTTACCTTGAGGTTATACATGGTGAGTTGACTGGACGTCCACCTGAAATTGATTTGGAATTAGAAAAAAACGTTCAATTATTTTTAAGAGAATCAATATATAATGGGTACGTTAGATCAGCACATGATGTTTCTGATGGAGGTGTGTTAATTGCTATTGCCGAATGTTCCATTACTTCAGATTTAGGCGCTGACTGTCAATTATTAGATACCGAAACACGTGTAGATAGACTTTTATTTGCTGAAGGAGGTGCCAGAGTAGTAATTAGTATATCACCTGAAAAAGAGAATGCTTGGAAGATATTTTTGAATCAATTTAATGAGAGAAACTCTTTCCAAATTCCTTTAACTAAGTTAGGTAAAGTGCAATCAAAAAAAGAGCTTGTAATTAAGCAAAAAGAAAATACATTGATTCATTTGCCTTTATCTCGCTTAACTTCTAGCTTTGAGGAAGCTATACCAAGACGTATAATGCAACTTAGTTGATTTAAAAATGATAATGTATTTTATTTGCATCATAATAGGTGAAAATTAAATGTGTGGCATTGTAGGAGTTCTTTCTCAAAACCAGATTAATCAGCAAATTTACGATAGTTTATTGCTTCTTCAACATCGTGGCCAAGATTCAACTGGAATTGCCACGATGGATGGCAGTGTATTTCATATGCGTAAGTTAAAAGGTCAAGTTCGTGAAGCTTATAGAACTAGAGATATGAGAGCTTTAAAAGGAAATATTGGATTAGGGCATGTAAGGTATGCCACAAAAGGTTCAGCTGATCGTGAAGAAGAAGCTCAACCATTTTATGTCAATGCTCCTTATGGAATTATTCTTGTTCATAATGGAAACCTCACTAACACTCGGCAATTAGCGAAAGATCTATTTCTAAAGGATTGCCGTCATACAAACTCGGCTAGTGATACTGAAATGTTGTTGAATGTTTTAGCTACAGAACTACAATCGCAAATAAAAGGAACAGAACTTTCACCAGAACACATTTTTAATGCTGTTAAATGCACTCATCAACGAGTGGAAGGTTCTTATGCGTCTATTGCTTTGATAGCTGGTCATGGATTATTAGCTTTTAGAGATCCATTTGGTATTCGTCCATTAGTTATTGGAAGACGAATTAATGAATCGAAAGCAACTGAATGGATTATTGCTAGCGAGTCATTAGTAATTGAGAATAATGATTATGAAATTGTCAGAGACGTAGAACCAGGTGAAGCCATTTTTATTTCTTGTAATGGAGAATTTTATTCAAAACAATGCTCTTTGAATCCAAAACTTTTCCCTTGTTCTTTTGAATATGTTTATCTTGCAAGACCTGACTCAATAATGAATGGCATATCTGTTTATGAAGCTAGGTTAAGAATGGGTGATGCACTTGCAGAAATAATAAAAAGACAAATTTCATCTGGTGATGTAGATGTAATAATGCCTATACCTGACTCTTCTAGACCAGCGGCAATGCAAGTTGCTAGGCAATTAGGCATAGAATATCGAGAAGGCTTTTTTAAAAATCGTTATATTGGAAGAACTTTTATAATGCCGGGACAGATGCAAAGGAAAAAATCTGTACGACAAAAATTAAATGCGATGGGCACTGAGTTTAAAAATAAAAATATTTTAATTGTTGATGATTCAATTGTTCGTGGCACAACATCTCAAGAAATTGTTCAAATGGCTAAATTTGCTGGTGCAAACAAAGTTATATTTACCTCAGCTGCCCCTCCCGTTCGCTTTCCACATGTTTATGGGATAAATATGCCAAATCGATCTGAATTAATTGCTTACAACAGATCAATTGATGAAATTGAAAAAGAACTATCTATTGACAAAATGATTTACCAGGAAATTGATGATTTGAAATCTTCAATACTTCATAAATCTTCTATTTCTGAACTCGATATGTCATGCTTTGATGGTAAATATGTCACTGGAAAAATTACTGAAGAATATTTAAACTGGGTAGAGAGAGAGTATGTTTCTTAATTAAATGTGCAACTTTGTAGTGGTATTACCTTTTCAATAAATTCATTTTCTTTTAATTGAAATAAATTATTTTGATTATCTAATGCCTGCTCTATATCATTTGATGCAACTCTTGCACTCCTTCCTTGATTACTAACATAACTTCCTAATAATTGACCATTATATACACTAATAACGCTATCAACCTGTTTTTTTCTGCCTTCCAAACTAATTAACATTTCTCCTAAGTCACCTTTTTTAGATTTTCTTATTGTAGTAAAATCTACTTTTTTTAAATTTCCATACTTGGTGACAATCACTATAGAATTAATATTACTTACTTCGCTAGAAACTGCCCCAATGATTGATTCACCAGGAAGTGTCTTCATTGCAAAGGAACCTTGAGCAAGTTTCCCCATGATTGGCATAGTTTCATCATTTATGCAAAGTTTTAAAACTCTACCAAACGAACTTACGATTACTATTTCACCATTTGGTTCACATATCAGTGCTGATTTTAGATTGATAGACTCTTTTAGTTTTAGAATAGTTGTAGCTCTTCCGGATAGATCAATCACTTCTTCAATAGGTAATCTTTTAAATCTCCCGTCACTGCTTAAAAGCCCGAGACTTAATTTTTGATGTTCATCTGGTAAGCGAATATAATCAATAATTTGATCTCCCTCTAAACCTCCAGGTAAAAAGTTAGATATTATCCCTGGTTGCTGGCCTGCAAATTCCCATTTGACTAATGCAACACGACCTGATTTTGTGACAGCTAAGATCTTAGGCTTTGACTCAATTGGCCAAATTAATCTAGCTGGAGTTGGTTCATCTCCTAACTGGCAACTTTCGTTTAGATGAAGTCTTCCAAGTAATTGTGGACTAACAATTTTAACTTGATAATCATCTTGTATTAATAGCCTTCCGTCTTTGGGTAAATCTGCAAAGGCTTGTTTTCTTTGCAACTCAGCATTAGGCCTTTGATGTGCGATTTTTTCAGCGATTAGTTGATCACCACCTTCAACGAGCTTTGTTCGCCTTGGATTTCCAAATTGTTTTTTGATACTTTTCAGCTCAGTAACTAATGTTTCTAGCAACTTATTTCTATTTTGAAGAAGAAGTTCTAAATCTTTTTTTTTCGTTGTCAGCTCTTTTATTTCTTGATGAAGACTGTTTTGCTCTAGGCTTGTTAATCGCCTTAGTGGCATAGCTAATACAGCTTCTGATTGCTTTTCTGTAATTTCAAGTTTTACCATAAGCTTTGTTTTTGCTTCTACAGGATCTTTCGCTTTTTCAATCATTTCTATTACTTTTCTTAGATTTTTTAAAGCTTTTGTTAAGCCTTGAGCAACCTCTAACCGCTCTAATGTCTTTGACAATAAATACTTTGTTCTCTTAATTATTGTTAACTCACGATATTCAATGAATTTTTCCAATAATAGTCTTAATGATAGTTGTTTAGGTTGACCATCTACGAGTGCTAAAAGGATTGCTCCAAAATTACTTTGAAGTGCTGTTTTTCTATGTAGTTCTTTTTGGATCTTTTCTGCATCTGAATCACGTCTAAGCTCTACTACTATTCTCATTCCGTCTCTATCACTTTCATCTCTAATATCTGCGATACCATTTATTTTTGCATCGTTAACTAGTTCAGCTAATTTTTCTATCCATCCAGCTTTGCTTAGTTGATAGGGCAATTCGGTAATAATAATTGCATTTCTTCGATGCTTTCCTTTTCCAGGCTGTATTTCTTCTATATGTGTTAATCCTCTCATAGGTATACTTCCTCTCCCTTTTAAATATGTTTCACGTATTCCACTACCTAATAGAATTTCTCCGCCTGTCGGGAAATCAGGTCCAGGAATTATTGATAACAATTGATCATCAGATATACCTGGCTTTTTTATTAAAGTTATAACTCCATCTATTATTTCATTTAAATTATGTGGAGGTATGCTTGTTGCCATACCAACTGCAATTCCTGAACAACCATTTAGAAGAAGAAATGGTAATTGAGCAGGTAGCACCGTTGGTTCTTGTTGAGACCCATCAAAATTAGAAGCAAAATCAACAGTTTTTGATCCAATTTCATTTAGCAATGCTTGATTTGCAATAGGTGCTAAACGTGTTTCTGTATATCTCATAGCAGCAGGTGGATCATCATCCACAGATCCAAAATTGCCATGTCCATCTAATATTGGATAACGGCTTGAAAATGTCTGAACTAGACGAACAAGTGCGTCATAAACAGCTTGATCTCCATGTGGATGATATTTGCCTAATACATCTCCGACTACACGTGCACATTTGCGATAAGGCCTGTCAGGAGTGAGACCTAGTTCATACATTGCAAAAAGAATGCGCCTTTGAACTGGCTTCAGTCCATCTCGAACATCTGGTAAAGCCCTACCTACGATTACGCTCATTGCGTATTCGAGGTATGACCTTTGCATCTCTTGATGCAATGAGATTGCTTCTAGGCGCTCCTCGGCCATCCAGATTTGTGGTTAGAGGGCGAACAGGGCACAGCCTACTGATCTATTTGATATTTACCAGTTTTTTATCAGGATATATTTTTTTATTTAGAGTTTGTTAAAGCTCTTTCTATATCCCAGTCCAAGTCAGGGTCTTTGAATAGTTGTTTTGTAGCTTCTTGAAGCTTTGGGCCCCAAAGTTGCTCTGCTTGGTATTTAGACGAAACGTAGTTTGGATTTTGAGATAGAGCTTGTTTAGCCAGGATTAATGCTTCTTGACTTGTTTTTTCTACTTGATTTAGTGCTGCTGCTAAGGCAAGCATTGGCTCAGCATTTTCTTTGATTTTCAGTACCTTTCTCCAAATATCGATTGCTTTTTGTGTTTTACCAATTTCAAATAGTACAAGCCCTTGATTATTTAGTGCCTCCCAGAAATCAGGTTTAATTGTTGATGCTTTTTCAAAAGCTCTTAGTGCAAGTTTAAGCTTTGATTGCATGATTCTTGCATTTCCCAATTGAAAATATGCATTGGCATTTTTCGGCTCAAGAGATAAACCTTTTTGAAGTAAAAGTATAGCTTTTTTAGCGTTATCTTGCTGAAGGTTTAATGAGGCTTCAGCAAACCATAGCCTTGCATTTTTAGGGTTTAATTCTTTTGCTTTTGCAATTGACTTACTAGCTTCATTGAGTGAGTTTTTCTTTACTTGTACCTCTGCAAGAATTGACCAAAGCCTTGAATCTTTAGGATTCAGCCTGATTGCCAGTTCAATTAATCTAGAAGCTTCTTGAAATTGCCCATAATGTAATAACTGAGCTGCTGTTTTGGCTAATTTTATACTCGTTGCTTTTAAATCTTCTGTATTTGTTTCGTAAATATATGGAATAAAAGCAATTGCTGGTTGCTGTATTGAGGGTATGCTAATTAGCAATAAGGCTGTTAAAATTAATTTTTCTATTTTAATTTTTTTGTGATTGCTATTTTTCATTTTGTGCTTACTGTATTTTGTTAGAATAGATTTAAAAATCATTTTGTATTGCTTTAGCATTTCTCCTCCACATCCAAGGTTTGATTCTTTTGAGCGCAGAGCCACTAAGTACTTGATGCCACTTTTCATCACTCCAGGATAATGCTTGTTTTTTTGTTAGTTCTAATATCCAAGCTTTTGGTTGCATTTCTGGATCTTGACTACTATCAATTCTTTTTTGATTCCATGGACATATTTCTTGGCAAATATCACAACCAGCGATCCAGCTTCCTATTGAAGAAGTGATTTTTTCTGGCAAAATTTCTTTTCTATTTTCGATAGTATGGTATGCGATGCAAAGATTAGAATTTATAGTAAATGGTTCACTAATTGCTTTTGTGGGACAAGCATCTATACACATCTGACATTTTCCACATAAAGGTTTTGATGGTTTATCTGGCTCTAATGGCTCAGTACAGAGCAAATGGCCTAAAACTATCCATGACCCATAATCTTTATTTATAAGATTGCTGTGTTTACCAATCCAACCTAATCCAGCTTCTTCTGCCCAAACTTTATCGAGAAATGGTGCTGAGTCTACGCAGATTTTCCATCTACAAGAAGGTTTTTCTTTCTCTAACCATCGTCCTACACGCTTTAGTCTTTGTTCTATGACTTTGTGATAGTCCTTTCCCCATGCATAACGAGCTATAGATAGCGCATTAGGTTCTTTGTTTTTGTTGATGTAATAGTTGAGACCAACTGATAGAACACTTGTTACGCCATCAAGCATTTCTTCTATCTTTTGTCGTCTTGGAGCTTCCATCCAAGACATTTCAGCTTGATAACCTGCTTTTAACCAGCGTTGTAGAGCTGCTGTACGTAGTTTGATCCGCTCACTCCCCGGAACCCTTGTAATTCCTACTGGGTTAAAACCTTGCTTTTTTGCTTCGTTTTTAAGATTTTCACTAAGTTGCTTTTGGATAGTATGCCTTGTCAAAACAAAGATTCAAATGATCCTCTCTTTTTGTATCCTGCCTTCTTCCAATAGGATTTGATTGTTTTTAAGCTAATTTTTTGTTTCTTCTAGTTTTTTAGCTGGTTTTGAGGGGTTTTTAGAATAGATCTCTTTATTTTGGGCTGCTCGCCTTTATTACTGTCCTCTTCGGACCTCTTTTTTAAACTAAAATTGTTAAATTAGTTACTTAAAATAGGAAAAGGCATCAGAAGATTCTTGGTGCAATCTACTCCCAAAGCTGATCTTCCTTTGGCCTCAAGGCTTCAGCAAGATCTCAAGAACGACCTAATAGCAGGTTTGCTAGTGGTAATTCCATTGGCTACTACCATTTGGCTGTCTACGATTGTTAGTAAGTTTGTTTTGGCGTTTTTAACGTCAATACCTAAGCAATTAAACCCTTTTATAACTCTCAACCCTCTTTTGCAGGATTTGATCAATCTTGCACTCGGCCTAACTGTTCCTTTGTTGGGAATACTCTTAATTGGTTTAATGGCGAGGAATTTTGTAGGACGTTGGTTATTGGAATTTGGTGAAGGGACGTTGTCTCGTATTCCTTTGGCTGGTTCGGTTTACAAAACCCTTAAGCAGCTTTTGGAGACTTTTCTTAGAGATAATTCGACTAGGTTTCGCAGGGTTGTTTTGGTTGAGTATCCAAGAGAAGGATTGTTTAGTGTAGGTTTTGTGACTGGACTAGTAGGTCCTTCCCTTCAGCCTGAGCTTGATGAAACCTTATTGAGTGTTTTTATTCCAACTGCTCCAAACCCCACAACTGGTTGGTACACCCTGGTTCCCGAATCTTCTGTGAAAGACTTGAACATTTCTGTAGAAGATGCTTTTAGAACGATTATTTCTGCCGGAATTGTTAATCCAGATGAGAGAGAGCCTGCAGCAAATAGAAGTTTCTCAAGCTTATTTGCACAATTAAGAGCTACTACAGCTACTTCTTCAGCTCCTACTCAGAGTTAATAAGGTCTCTTCATGGTTTTGTTGAGATGATTCAATCCAGATCAATTGCTAGAGAGTTAGCTCTTTTGGTTCTTGGACAGATTCCTGAGAATACAAATCAAGATTTAAAATCATTATCTTTTGATGCGTTATTAAATAAGTCATTGCAAAGTCTTATGGATCATTGTCGAGAAGTATTGGATGCCTCTGCAGGAAAGCTTGAAACAGCTCATCAACATTTATTGGAAACTGAATTACAAGACATTGATAAAGGCTCAGTCACTAGAATTCGTAATCATTTAAATGATAGTTTAATTGAAGCAGAAAATGTTTTAAATCTTCTTTCTAGTAGTTTGGACTTTCCACGTCTTTTAGCACTGAGTGATCAAGAGGAGATTAGGTTTAGAGCAATGCAACGTGTAAATTTGGTTTTTGAACAACGGCCTAACATTGATGATCGCCTTGATGATGTTATGGAAGGCTGGCGATTGAAACGATTACCTAGAATTGATCGAGATATTTTGCGATTAGCTTATGTTGAGTTGAATATTTTAAAAACACCTGTCGCTGTTGTTTGTAGTGAGGCAGTGGAACTTGCTCATATTTATAGCGATGAACAAGGTCGAAGAATGATTAATGGTGTTTTGAGACGACTTCAAAATTCATGTAACGAGAGTATTAGTATTAGATGATGATTTACGATGAATTCAACAGAAAAAGTGTTGAAGGGTCCGAAAATTCTGATTCAGACCTTCAATTAAATAATGCAGATAGCTCTGCTGAGGTTGATTCATTGCAGTGGGCTAGAGATGCATATGCAAGATTGAAAAAACAACAAGAAGAGGACAAAAAGCTTGTTACGAATATTTCTAATTCAGAAGGATTATCTTCAGACACTGTCTCTTTAGTTCAAGAAGACCTCAAACAAGAAACCTCAAATTATCAATCACTGAATATAGATAAAAACTCTGACAAATCTTTTGTGTCGGAAAAAACAGTACAAGAGGATGAATTAAAGCTAGGCAATTTTGATGAATCTTTTACATGGTCTACAGAGGTTTTGGCTGCACAAGGACTTAAAGCAGAGGAAGTTTCTTTAGAAGAAATCGATTGGTTGGGTCGACTGAGAAGAGGGATGGAAAAATCACGACAAAGATTTGTCACGGGCTTGTTAGAAAAACTTGGCGATGATCCACTAACCCCAGAAGTTCTAGATGATTTAGAAACGTTACTTTTAAGAGCTGATGCAGGTGTTACTGCAACAGATCAAATACTTGATGCTTTGCGCCTTCGTTTGAATCAAGAAGTAGTAGATGCTAATGAAGGACTACGTTTTTTAAAGGAAAAACTTTGTGATGTTCTAGATGCTCCTATTAAGGAATCCGGTTATGAATTACTAGCGCCTCAAAAAGGCTCTTTGAATATTTGGTTATTAGTTGGTGTAAATGGTGTAGGTAAAACTACGACTCTTGGAAAATTAGCAAATTTGGCTGTTAGGAGTGGTTATTCTTCATTGATTGCTGCTGCTGATACTTTTCGCGCAGCTGCTGTTGAGCAAGTAAAAATTTGGGGTCAAAGGAGTGGTATACAGGTTGTTGCAAATTCCACTGTTAATGCAGATCCAGCAGCTGTGGTCTTTGATGCAATTGGCGCAGCTAAATCTAAAGGAGTTGATTTGTTATTAGTTGATACGGCTGGTCGATTACAGACAAAACATAATCTTATGGAGGAGTTGCAAAAAGTGAGAAGAATCATTGACCGCCTTGCTCCAGAAGCTCGGGTGGAATCTTTGTTGGTTCTTGATTCTAGCCAAGGTCAAAATGGTTTACGTCAAGCTATGGCTTTTGCTAAATCGGCAGGTTTGACTGGAGTAGTGATTACTAAGCTTGATGGTACTGCTCGGGGTGGAGTTGCATTGGCTGTTTCATCGGAAGCAAAATTACCTATAAGATTTATTGGCGCTGGTGAAGGTATTCGTGATTTAAGACCTTTTAAGAGTTTTGAATTTGTAGAAGCTCTTTTGGCAAAAAGATAATTTGTTTAAGATTTTTTGTTTAATAGTTTGCTACGTTTTTAGATCTTCAGTGATGAGGTTGTGAGCAGTAAACCGCCAAGGCCACCTTCATCAACTTCACTTCAAAGTGGTCAGCAATCTTCTTCAGCTTCGGAATCTTTGAGGGAATTGTTAGATAGTTTGTCTATGGAGCAGAGATGTAATCAGGAATTATTGGCTTCTTTGGGATTTGCTCTACGAAGTTTTACGAATTTGCATAGGTTTCTTGAATTGGTTCCAGTTGTAGCTTCTCGTTTGGTTGGAGTAGAAGGTGCGATATTAGTACCTTTTCATGTTGATGGTCGTCTTTGGCGGGAACAACTTCAAGCCTTGCCATATGATCAAAATCAAGAGCTATTGAGACAAATTGCTTCTATTGAAGCAAGCTTAAATATTGGCTTTGGAGCTGATCCCGCTCAATTACTTTTGATGGATCGTTTGGTTCAGCGAAAGTTGAGCAAAGCATTCGTTTTTTCCACTTCTATAGTTGCTCGTGGAAAACAAAGAGGTCGTTTATATGTATTTGACCATCAGTTTCCGTTTTCTTTAAGTGATATTCATCGTCGACATTTGCAATTAGTTGCAGATTTAACAGGCGTAGCGATTGAAAATGATCAAACTCTTCAAGAAGTTCGTCTTCATGAGAGTGTTGATAGACAATTAAGCATTGGGGCTGAGATTCAAGCCCAATTGTTACCTGATCGATGTCCTGTTATTGAAGGAGTTGATTTGGCTGCACGCTGTCGCCCAGCGTTTCAGGTTGGAGGTGATTATTACGATTTCATGCCTACAAGGCCAGATTTGATTGGTCAGAGTCGTGAAAAAGGTCGGTGGGCTCTGGTAATTGGGGATGTTATGGGCAAAGGGGTTCCTGCTGGACTGTTGATGACCATGTTGCGTGGAATGTTAAGGGCAGAAGTTTTAAGTGGTTTACCTCCAGATCGTATTCTTCATGATCTCAATCAATTAGCTCAGGTAGATCTAGAGCATTCCCATCGCTTTATTACTCTTTTTTATTCTGATTTTGACCCACGAACTAGACGTTTACGGTATGCAAATGCGGCACATAACCCTCCATTGTTATGGAGAGCTGAGCAAAGAAGTGTTTCTCGTTTAGATGCTCCTGGTCTTTTGATTGGGCTGCAATTGGATGCAAATTATGGTTGTGGCTCCATAATTCTTCAACCTGGTGATGTTCTTTTGTATTACACCGATGGGGTAACTGAAGCACCTGGAATAGCTGGAGATCGCTTTGATGAAGCTCGATTAATTAGAAGTCTTGAAGATGCTTGTTGTAGTGGTTCAGGTGCACAGGAGATATTAGAAAAGCTATTTTCTCGCTTGGATTGTTTTGTGGGCATTGATCATCAATTGGAAGATGATGCTTCGATGGTCCTTTTAAAAGTGAATGAGGAATTAATGCTTCCTTCATTGAAATAGGTTGTGGACTGACAAGCTTTGCTCTAGCTGCTTAATTAGATAAACAGTTGGCATAATTGAATATGGCTAAGGCGTGGAGTGACAGATTTGAGAAGGGCTTGAATCCTGCCATTCAGAGATTCAATGCTTCTATTGGTTTTGATATAAATCTCCTTCAGGAGGATTTAGACGGTTCAATTGCCCATGCACTCATGTTGGGGAAGTGTGGTGTAATTAGCCTGGAAGAGGCTTCGCAGATAGTCGGAGGACTTGAAAAGATTCGTCTAGAGGCTGGTGAGGGGAATTTTCAGGTAAGTATTAGTGATGAAGATATTCACTTTGCTGTTGAACGTCGCTTAATAGAGTTGCTTGGCTCTGTTGCAAAAAAATTACATACTGGTCGCAGTCGAAATGATCAAGTTGGTACTGATATACGACTTTGGTTAAAACGTAGATTAGATGAAATTGACAAGCAATTAGAACGTTATCAAAGAGCTTTATTAATTCAAGCTGAGAATCATCTTCATACTTTAATTCCAGGTTATACACATCTCCAACGTGCACAACCTTTGTCACTTGCGCATCATTTAATTGCGTATATAGAGATGGCACAAAGAGATAGAGAACGTTTACTAGATGTAAGAAAAAGAGTTGATATATTGCCATTAGGAGCTGCAGCATTGGCAGGTACACCTATCCCTATTGATAGGCGAGAAACTGCATCTAGCCTAGGATTTTCAGAAATTTATTTAAATAGTTTAGATGCAGTTAGCGATCGTGACTTTGCAGTTGAATTTACCGCAGCAACTTCATTAGTTATGGCACATTTAAGTCGTTTATCAGAAGAGGTGATTTTATGGGCTTCTGAAGAGTTTTCTTTTGTTCGCTTAACTGATAGGTGTGCAACTGGTAGTAGTTTGATGCCTCAAAAGAAAAATCCTGATGTTCCTGAATTAGTCAGAGGAAAATGTGGTCGAGTTTTTGGCCATCTTCAAAGTTTGTTGACGATGATTAAGGGTTTACCTTTGGCATATAACAAGGATTTTCAAGAAGATAAAGAAGCTCTTTTTGATACTGTCTTTACAGTCCGAGATTGTTTAGAAGCAATGTCGATTCTCCTTGAAGAAGGAATCGAGTTTTCTTCTGAAAGACTTTCAGCAGCGGTTTTAGCCGATTTTTCAAATGCAACTGATGTTGCTGATTATTTAGTTTCAAAAGGCATGCCTTTTAGAGATGCTTATCAAAAGGTAGGTCGACTTGTAAAAGATTCCCTTGCTAAGGGGACTTTGTTAAAGGACCTCACGCTGGATCAATGGCGAGACATTGATCCAGTGATAGATGAGGATATTTATCAAAAACTAGCTCCACAGCAAGTAGTTGCTTCTAGAACTAGTGAAGGTGGAACTGGCTTTGTCAGAGTGGAGGAACAATTGTTGTCTTGGCGCAAGCGTATCGGCACTTCTACTTTTTGATTTAAGACTTGGCGGTTTACCCTACTGATACAGAGCTGAAATGATTCTTCCTTGAGTTATAAACTCTGATGGTTATTTCTGGTCCAAAAGGTCCATTTATTTAGGTCCAAAAGTCAAGTGAGTATTTTTGTTGGCAATCTGCCCTTCCGCGCTGAGCAGGAAGACGTCGTTCAATTGTTTGCTCCTTTTGGAGAGGTGGCAAACTGTTCTCTCCCACTAGAACGCGACACAGGTCGTAAAAGGGGATTTGCTTTTATTGAAATGGCTGATGAGGCCGCCGAATCGGCTGCTATAGAAGCTCTTCAAGGCTCTGAAATGATGGGCCGGCCTTTAAGGATTAACAAAGCCGAACCAAGAGGTAGTGCACCTCGAAGAGGCGGCTACGGCGGTGGCGGTGGCTACGGCGGTGGCTACGGCGGTGGCG
>MDTE01048824.1_pt1 | contig 14604 bp, 12 predicted proteins | sample 811231 | NCBI WGS metagenome assembly MDTE01 (sample SAMN05326651, study PRJNA326480) | marine metagenome | isolation source: seawater | place: Indian Ocean: Red Sea | collected 2010 | reverse complement strand
TGCCGCTGCAACCTCAGGGGGCACCTCCCCTTCTGCAAAAGCCGCAGCTGCCGCTGCAACCTCAGGGGGCACCTCCCCTTCTGCAAAAGCCGCAGCTGCCGCTGCAACCTCTGGTGGCACTTCGCCTTCTGCGAGAGCCTCAGCTCCCTCGGCCAGCTCAGGTGGCACTTCGCCTTCTGCAAAAGCCTCCGCTGCCGTCAGGGCCTCAGGCGGCATTTCGCCTTCTGCGAGAGCCTCAGCTCCCTCGGCCAGCTCAGGTGGCACTTCGCCTTCTGCGAGAGCATCAGCTCCCTCGGCCAGATCAGGTGGCACTTCGCCTTCTGCGAGAGCATCAGCTCCCTCGGCCAGCTCAGGTGGCACTTCGCCTTCTGCGAGAGCCTCATCTCCCTCGGCCAGCTCAGGTGGTACTTCGCCTTCTGCGAGAGCTTCATCTCCCTCGGCTGCGCCTTCTGCAGATGCCCCCGGCTCAGATTCTCCCTCGAGAGAACTCTCTTCATTACTAGGGGGCAAATCCCCTTCTTCCCCTGGCTCTTCGCCTTCTAACGGGCTCTCTTCATCACCTTCTTCGGGGCCATCTTCTTCATCACCTTCTTCGGGGCCATCTTCTTCGTCGTCACCTTCTTCAGCGGCGTCGTCTTCCTCCGCGGCATCCTCTTCCTCGGCCGAGATCTCACCTTCCTCTGAAGGGTCTTCCTCCTGTTCTGGGGAAGTTTCTTCTTGCGGTTCTTCGCCTTGATTTTCTTGTTGTTGGCTCTGCTCAGCTTGGCGCGTTTCTTCACGCCGCTGCTCATCCACTGATCGTTGGGTGGGCCTTTGTGAAATTGCTGATCCAAATTGTTGTTGGATCAGCTGAGGAGGAAGAATTTCAGGTAGCGGCGGTGGCTCAGTAAAGCTACTCAGAGTGACCGCCTGACCGGCTTGACTTAGGACTTGAGAACCCGCCGCATTAGAAATCGTAATCTGCCCTACACCGCCATCAGGATCATTCAATAGCGCTATCGTGTTTTCCTGCCCTTCTTGTGCTGCGCGCCCGGCCACTGTCGTTCCGCGAATACCTATTGTAGCAACGGGAGTGGTTACGCTCATCGCGTCGTCCCCGCTTTTTGCTATCTTTCCCGATACAAACGAGAAAACACCCTGAACAAGTGATGTTGCAGAAGAACCCGATTCTGTTGCCGGATCATAAACGAACTCATCGAGAACCATCCTGCCATTCTCTGATAACGAGATCGTCGAGTTATCGTTGAATATCAGCCCTACAGAACCCAACCCTATGGTTTCGATAACATCACCCTGAAAAACCGGATCTCCTATTTTCAACTCCACGCTCATGCCATTAGCGCGTACCGCCCTAACTGAACCTCCAAGGTTTTGAACCACACCGATCGATTCTAATGCCGCCCCCTCAACAATTTGCGCGACCTGCCCAGGAGCAATTGAACCCGCCAGTCTCTCAGCTAATTCTCCCGCAATTCTTACACCACTTTCCGAATATATATCGGGCACTTTTTCTGCGCTAAAAAAATCTTTAATTAATATCTTTTCGCCATCCAGACTTAATATTAAATCCCCCCCTTCACGAATATACATTCCTGATAGAAGAACCTCCACATTTGAGACAACTACATCCCCCCCTCTCTCGGTCTGCACTACAGAACTAAAATTATGCCCGCCATCAGAACCCGAAACCGGACTTCGCGCTATATCAACAAAGCGCTCCAAACCGGCATCGAGTGCCTCGCCCTTGATATTTGTGAGCACCTCAACCAAGATTCAATTCTTCCCTACTTAACATTCCGATCATTTGATAAATTTGTATTTTTATTAAATTTAAGTCAAATCGCATACCATCTAACGCTATTTGCGCATCGATAACTTGACTCTTTGCATCAAGCGCATTTATTAACGTCTCCTTACCCGCTTCCTCCATCTTAATGCGTGCTCGATCCATTTCCTGAGAGATATTATAGGCGTTCTCTAGAATTTTAAGAGTTTCAACGGTGGTGACGTATTGAGAAATCATAGAATTTAGGTCGATCTTTAGCCGCCTATGGGCCTCTCTGTTATCATCAAGCCTTGCTGAGAGTTGTTTATTCGCACTAGCAACAGCATTCGACGTCGAAAAACCATCGAATATCAGCCAAGATGCCTTTAGCATCAATGAAAAGTCGGTACGCCAACCTACTGTCGCTCCGGCATCTCTTTCATAACTTCCGCGTACTTCAAAATTTAAGTTCGGGTAAAAGGTCGACTCTGATATCGCTCTTTGCTGATCTGCTGCTTGAATTGATTTCTTCGCTAATTGGATACCTATATTATTTGTATTACCAATATCTATGAGACCATTTAAATTGAAATCCACTATCGGTAGATCAATTGCATAATTTTCATTAGCGCTATTATCAGGCGGCAAAAGCCCGAATGTATTGACAAACCTATCGTAGGCCTCAACCACCTTGCCCTTCAACTGAACGGTCCTTTGACGAGCCATTTGAAGTCGCGCCTTTGCCTGCAAGACGTCGACAGCTAACGACTGGCCTTGCTCAACCCTATAATCTTCGAGCTCAAGCTGCTCTTTAACAATCTCCTCACCTTTTTTTGATAGCCCTAAAAGATGTCGTGACTTAATTAGGTTTAAAAATACTGTCAGCCCCTCTAATATTACGGCGCTCTCTACCGCTTGATAATTCAACTGCGACATCTGATGGGTATTGTACGAATTATCAAGAATAGCAGTATCCCGTCCACCCGAATATATATTGATGTTCGCAAGCCCAACAATATTTCTTTTGAAAAGCATAGAGTAATCGCTGCCAGCCGTCCGCGTAGACGGGTTGTCGATATATTCTCTACCCAAGTCTGATGTGATGTTAAGGGTCGGCAGAAAAGCTGCTTTCGCTTGCTCCACATCAAATAGCGATGCTTCCAAGACCTTTCGGGCCGATTTGATGCGAGGATCGATACTCAACAGATGGATTAAACAACTTTCCTGGTCTTCGCATGTCTTATTCAGGTTCAATTCAAACGCTTGCGATTTACCACTTAAAACGAAGATGGCAAAAACAGCAGCGGAAAAATACATAAAACATATTTTTGGTATACTTATACATGGCTTTTTCAAAAGGCCAATTAATCTATACATTTTCAAATAGAGATTAATAATTTTAAGCATTTTAGACCAGTAAAAGCTTTATAGTTACGCCACTCGTTAATCTTCTCGCCGTTTTTAAAAGTTCAACGAATACTCGAGTTCGACAAAATCATTTTTCCGCCACCGCCCAAACTGTGTTCCATCTTTACCCGAATAAGAGGATCCTTTTAACGATATATCCGTATCGTCATTAGGCGAGTAGCGAATGACAAAACCGCTCGAAGAATCTTTATCTCTAAGATTAAAGCTGCCGCCGACGCGGGCACTCCAGTCATCATTAATGTCAACTTTGATCTGAAATAATGCACTTTGGCGATGCGGCCTGCCCCTCCTGGAGCTTTGAACGAATTCTTGGTGTTGTTGACGTTCCGTGATTACATCATTCGAAATCTCTAGAATTGGCTCAACCTCTTTAAGCCCAAACTCATTAGCAAGGTCGGTTTCACGGTAGCTAATACCCCAAACGGTCTTGAGAAAATCGTCATCAGTATCAGAATGTGAAAATTGTAAATAATTGTCTGTATAGATTTTCCAAGCACCGATTGTGCTTGCTACTCCAAATGAGCCAGCTGTAATCCAAGGCTTTACCTTATCGAAGGTTCCAACCGTATCCGTAGACTTCAAGACCGAATACGGGGCGGGACCTACGTATAAAATCCCGAAAAAATCGAGGCCTTCTCGAATACCGTCGTATTGAACGATATGGCTCCAATTTGATGGCCGATCATCTCGCGGTCGTGTTACGAATTTTGTTTGTGTACCGCTGGGCACCCCGAGATCGCCGGTACCGAAAAAAGCGCTGTCACCCGATGATCCTTGCCAGCGCGAGGCACCAGATGGCTGGTGGCCGTTCTCTTCGAAAAACATAATCCCATAGGACGCAGTATCGTCTCCTACTGGGACCTCCACTCGTGCTTGCCACAAACCAAACTCTTGAGCATGGATGGGATCCGCTCCGTTGCTAAATGAGTAAACATTTACAGGCGAATAAATTTCGGCAAAACCTACATCTGTTCTAAGCTTCCCAAAAAATACGGTATAGCTGTCCGCCTCATAGCTTATCGAAAGCTTACTTAGGTCGACAAACGCATTTGTTTTCTTAGTATTTCTTCTCCCCGTGAAGACCCCCCTATAATCGCTCTCATTGGTTGAAAACATGATTTGGCCGGAAATCTCATAGAATAGGTTTTCCGAGAAAGACCCATCGTTTTCAATCACGAGCTTATTCCATAACTTCAGCCTATCATCATCGCGGTATTCATCTTGGCCCTCGATTCCCGCCTGGAAGTAAGTTGATGAAGCCGTATACTCGTATTCAAGAGGGTTAAAATCAAACTCCATGCCTGATCCCGCATATGCGGAATAGGAGGCAATCGAGAAATAAAGCATTACCGAAAAAAAATACGAAAATCTCGTCACTTTTCTGTCAAATAACTTGTTCATCGGCCCCACCGTTATCGCATTCTGCTCGCGAGAACACGCGCAATATTCTCGTTAAATAAGGCAGATGTCCGCGGGAAGAACCGAAGAGACTTTGACACATTATCTGCAGTTATCTTTAAAATCTTTCCATTTTCTTTTGCGATAACGTCAGCGGTTCTTTTGCTCGCGCCTAAATATCCAACCTCTCCGAAGACATCTCCTGGACCTAGGTTGGCTACTACATCAGTACTATCTTTTTGGGGTTGATAAACCTCAAATGACCCTTCTACCACTACATACATGAAATGGCCTTCGGTGTTATGTTCAATAACCCTTTGATTGGGCTCGACTGATTCTATTTGAGACAACAGAATCACCCTTTTAATCTGACTTTTTGACATAAATCTAAATATAGAGCTCTCCGTCAATAAGCGATCTTGAATTGATATTTTTAGCATATCAAAAACGCTTACTAAGCGGAGCCTTCGCAATATAATTGGCGTAAGCAATAGGTCCGCTAACATTGCGTACACCATTGTCATCGCAGCGAGTATGCCAAACTGCATAACTATCGCGAAATTTGAGAAAAATAGTACCCCGAAACCTAAGGCCAGAGAAATCGATGTCGATATAACTGGCACCGATTCTGCGACCACGGTTTTTCTTACAGCTACGTCGTTATCCGGTGTTTCCAAACATTCGTCTTTGTAACGAGTGAAGAGGTGCGTCGTATCATCTATCGCGATACCAACCGCAATGGCAGCGACAGTTGCCGTCCCTGGATTGAGCGGTATATCTAGGAGCCCCATCACCCCAAAATTTAAAACAACCGGAAATGCATTCGGCCCTAGCGAAACCAAACCACCGAGGGGTGAGGAAAAGAGGAACGCAATAATGATAAAAATTATTGCAAGTAAAATAGCGAGAGACTCGACTTGGCCACTGAACAGTGATTCAGCGGCTCTATTTATCATTAAGTTTTCCCCTGAAAATTGATATTTTGTACCCGGAAGCAGGTTGCTGGCGAGATACTTTTCGACTCCATCAAGATAACTGTTTAATTCAGACGACTCTGACATGTTGTGCCGAACGAGAATATTGGCTTTCCTGTTGTCTGCACTCAAATAACGCTCAACATCTGCCCTTTGAAACATAAGCAAATATTGTTCTGCGAGCTCCTTTGTCTCGGGCACACGGTAATAATCTGCGTTGCTGCTATTCATCTCTTGATTAACAAGAGAAAAATAGTCAGTAATCGAGATAACCTTATCATACGACTGTTGCGATCGCATGAACTTCACTAAATCGTCAACCATTACTAGGTTTTCAGGTTTTAAAAATGCCTCCTCTTCATCCCTTTCTATGGTGAGGTAAAATATTTGCATTCCCGCTAAATTTTCATGAAGAACGTTCGCATTCGCAACTATCGGATGGGATGATTTGAAATAAGACAACGGATCATTACTTACTTTGATCGTTGTAGCGTGGTAGGCAAAAAATGCCACAACTATAGCTGTAACCGACATGACTAGGACCCGGTGATTTTCAACTAGATTTAAAAATCCACGGGTAATAAGCCCCATTATGCCAGTAGCCTCAGCGCCTTCTTCATTTGCTATCACAGTCTTTTTCGGACCGATAAGCGACAACAGCAACGGAACCACCAATACAGTGCATACGAGGTTTGCAATCATTGCAAACGCAGTTGCATAGGCAAAATCACGGATAAGTGGAATATCATTGATTCCGTTAGAGCCAAAACCAATGGCGGTCGTAAAAGAAGTAATAAAGATCGGAAGGCCAACATGTTTGGCCATGTAGCGAATTGCTTTTTTACGATCCCCGTCTTTTGCAACTCCGTGTAAGTATGCTGACAAAAGATGGGTATCCTCGGTCGAACCAATTACAATCACTAGGGACGGGACTATTGCTGTCAGCAGGGTTAACGGAAGACCGAAATGTCCCATAAACCCAAAAGTCCACATAATACTGATCGTAGCGGTTGCAATCGGGATAATTGCTGCTGTAGATGTCCGCAGAAAAAATATTATTGTCCCAACGAGAATCAAGGTCGAGATAGGAGACAAAAGTTGCATGTCAGAGAACATGCCCTTCTCAATCTCAACATTTAATCTCGGTGGACCTACCTGAAAAACTGCATCGACTTCGCCCCTTAGCGGAACCAAAATCTCCTCAACCTTTTCAAAAAAATCGATATTAAATTGCGGATCTTTCCGGTCACGGCTAACGGTTATATTGATTGCCGTCTTATTGCCATCGATTGATATGAAGTTGTTTCTAATTAGCGGGCTATACAAGGCATTTGCACGCGCCTGATCGATACCCTTTTGATCCATTGGAGTCTCGGACATGATTTTTCCCATGTCCAAGGATCCGTCTTTGTCGCGGATATTTAAAACACTAAAGAGGCTTTCTACTTTCTCTACATTGTCAAGATCTTCTAAAGCATAAGCCGCGTCTTCTATGGCAAGTAGTTTATTTTCCTGCCATAAATTACTGTCCTCAATATATACGATCGTTGTGTTGTCAGAACCAAACTCTTTAATCGTTTCTCTATATCCAGGCCAACCTGGATCGTTTTCGCTGATTAAGCTGTCGTAGCTTGTATCAATTTTTAGGCTGGGGAGCCCTGAGCCCAACACTGCCGATATAAGAACAAGCGCGACCAAGGAAATGAGCTTATTTCTGCTCCCAAAAGTCATAATTGTTTCAATCATGCGATAAACCCTTCAATTCAATATAAAGACAGAATACTAGGCCACTCTGACCGTTACCGCATGTGCTTATTGCGCGTAATAAAGCGGGTGTTGAATAACTTTTCCGGAACATCAGATTCATCAAAAGTGCGCTCTAGAATCGTAACGTGGGTCTCATGCTTCAATTTTTTATTCTTCATAATGTTCTTTTTAGCGCGGTATGTTTTTCCATCGACCTGGGAGACGTCATGGGCCGTTTGACGCTTAATAAAACGTCCGCGTTTATCAAAATACTCTGTCTTCATAACGAAAAAGATATCTTGGTCAATAAACATACGTCGAAATTTATATCCTGTTTCTTCCTTTACGGATTCATCCTTTGGAAAGGCCTCCACCACGAATAATTTTCTCTTTTCTTCAACAACATCTTCCAGGCGATTATAGGTAAACTTATCTCTCGATTCTGAAATTAAATCCTCAAATGTGTAATCGGTTCCCATGAAATAGTTTTTCTTTCCACCCTTTGCCACGCGCTTTGCTTTTTTACCTTGAGCAGGCAAATAAAGCCATTGGTCATCATCTTTATTATCGTGCTGCCAGGTCAAAAGCGCGGTTCCACGAATTCCCGAGGGCGAATGGAATGCCATCAGAAAATGCGTGTCTTCCTCAGTTACCTCTCGCGCATACCGTTTAACGTCACGGAGCTCCTCGTTGCCAGACCGATCAATAAGACGCATTTTCTGAACTTCAAACTCAAACGGTTTATCGTGCCGCTCTGCAACCTGATCCATAATGGCTCGCCCACTAAGGTCCGTCGCGGAAGCAACTGGGATGGCCAAAAAACACGCTGCAAGTACCACAAACGCTTTAGAACTCGTTGCAAGGAAACTCTGGATTGGTTGAGTGTTCACAGCTTCTCTCTCATAGTTTGACGGTTCTGACTTCTTTCCCCGCAAGCCCTGCAAGTCGTTTACGCGGACAGCACTCAAGGCTTACCGGTCAAATGTTACAACGGGGTGACAATTTAGTTAATTCAAGATTGAACTCATTTGCGCACGCTCCCAAGAGTGCACCTTGATCGATCCCTCAGTGATCGTTACGTATGAGGGCGAAAACAACCATGTCCCACTGTTAACATATTGTTTCCCTTCTCCCATATCCACCAAGCCTCCATAGTGTGTGTGTCCAAAGCACACCGCGTCGAAGCCTCTATCTAATAATTCTCTCGCAGCCTGACGAAAACTTGGCGATTCACCCTCGATACTCTCAATATTTACACCCGCGCCAGCCCGCAAGCGCGATTTCATTTTTTCAAACTTAATCCATAATTTATAAACTGCAGGCCAGAAATTCAAAAGAACGCCAGCGAATTCTGTCGCAAACTCATATAATACCGGATGATTTACAAAAAACGGATCGTATAAGTGGCCATGTTCTATTCTTATTCGCCTACCACCAGAATCTAGGTTCAAGAACGGAACCACCTGAAATCCGCCCCAAGCCTCAACGAAGTGTTCTGAAACAACATCATGGTTGCCAACTACATAATAAAGATTTTTCCCTGACGAATGAATTCGCCCGAGCTTCGCAAACAACTCGGGCGCCTCGCGCGCGAGCTTACGAAACGAGGTCTGCGCAATTTCCAACCAATCGCCGTTTATGCATAATGAGTAATCGGACTCTGCCACCCAGTCTAGAAAATCACTAATATCATCTTTGTGAAAACAAAACGGATTTCCAATATGGAGATCGGAAATAATAATCAGTTTCTCTTCCGAAATAGACGTTCTCATATCAAGATTGCCCGTCGAGAATTTTCTCTAGATCTGCCGACGAAACAACGCCGCCTTTGTCTAGAGTATTTGTTAGATCAACTAGTCGCTCATTTGAGGCTCGTATCCGGCCGCTTAACCTCTGAAGCATCTCAAAAGCAAATGTTGGATCTCTACGAATTTTGAGCAAAAATCCTCCCGTATGGATGACATTTAATGTAACTTCCCCGACAGCCCTCACGGTTGCACTTCGAGGCTCAGATTCCAAAAGGGCCATCTCCCCAAAAAAGTCCCCCCGATATAAGCGCGCCAAGACAACTTCTTTGTCCGCTAGAGACTTCGAGACCTCAACAATTCCACTTCGTATGACAAACATCTCACGGGATAGATCTCCTTCGCGGCAGATCACAGACCCATCTTGGAAAGTCTTTGTGATCTCATGTTCGAATTTTTTATCTCGTTTTTTGAAGACCATTTTTTGCGCTTATATAAATCTAGAGAACGGCGATGGTGTGGCAGACAAAAGTTTTGCAAAACCTTTTATTAGGGCAAAAATTACTAGCGACATAACCAAGACTAAACCCAATAAGACTAGCACAGCAAAATTCGGGTAAACTAAAACATCAATACCTGAATTATTACATATGCCACTAAGCTCCCCAAAAAATCTCAGGCCCGAAATTATTACTGACACCATAGGAACCGAAGACGCGAAAAGAAAGCCGGTGACCAATATCAAAAAAAATATTGTCCGCGGCGAAGGCGTTTTATCGAATTCCAAATTATTACGCCTTAGACAAAAGATCATCTTTTCGCTCCAAAACGAGATCTATCAATTGCGACCTTGTTTCTTCCGAAGAGAATCGCCCGCTGGCCCCGGATGCTAAATCTTGCAGGGTCGCAGCACTTATCTCTAAACATTCAAGTCGAGTTGCGGCGCGGATGGTCGCTGTTCGTTTAGACGCTTCTTGATCGAGAATTCCAATTTCGCCGAAAATCTGCCCAACACCTAGCTGAGCAATTACATCTTCATCTCCATTATTATTTTTAATTACAACGTCAACCTTTCCGCGAGAAATAATATAGCATTTATCGGCTATTTCACCCTGATTAAAAACAATATCATCCTTGCTAAACTTTGAAAGAACGACCTCTTGGGTCAATTTAGCAACATCATTTTTTGAGAGTCCCGAAAATGCCATTTGAATGTATTTATTAGATATTGTTCTAAATTCCCACAAAAATCCAAGGACTGTGGGAATGGTAATAAAAAGATTGTAACCCATGTGTAGATGAGCTCGACCTGGCATTCCAGAGAAGCCAGTTAGTTGCTCAAACATACCATGTTTAGCCATAAGTCCGAATTTTCCGCCGGCCTCATAAAAATTAAGCTTAGCTGCCTCTTGACCAGCTGCATGAGCGACGTACGAATTTCCCTGCGCTGGATAAGTGGCCCAAAGTTGACGAAAACCATCCCACAAACGTTCTTGGTCAAAATAATAAAAATAAGTGATTGTGAGGTGTTCTAGTGCGTGCCAACAGAGCCCAGCGAAAGCAATCCATAAGAAGATATTCTTTCGAAAATAATACAAAACGAATGCGGTACCAAAAAGACCGAACAATTCCCACACAAGATGTACAATTTCGAGGTCTAACTGACCGAACACCGCACATGCCGCGGGGCCAGAGACCAAGGTGCCGTCGGGCCCCAAGATTGGTTGGCCACCGGCCCCTGGTTTAATGATTGATTCGACACTGTAGAATGACGGGGGAAGGGCCGCGTCCCGTAAACCGAGAGCAACGCCGCGTGCAGCGTTAACCGCGTTATCTATCGGAGGCGGGCATGCAACGGTTCCATTTCCCAACTCAATTTGCAGGACCTGAATTAGGTGTTCTGCAAAATGCCCAATTTGGAGGATTGTAAAGAGACCAAGCAACGCTACAGCAGCATAATTTTGAACTTTCCAGACGCCCTCAAAGAGACACAGAGGGATCCATGGGAGTAGCGTATAAAATGCTATTAAATATAAAGGCTCCCCAGAGATAATCGCATTTATTTGAAGCAAATACGATATAAAAGCGGTTAATATTACGATTCTAATATTAATTGACTCAAAGCTGAAAAATTTTTCAAATCGTTTTAATGTGTAGTTCATGTCTTTATCTCGACTTAAGAATCATTAGCACCAAAAAAACAGTAAGAGCTGCAACTAGCAGAACGACCCCGCCGACGACATGAAGCTTGTCTAGCCACGCATCCCTACCAAAGCCTTCTGCCAAGGGCCCCGACGCAGCTACGGCAGCGTTCACCCAGAAAAGTTGACTGACCAAGACCAAGCTCGGAATTAGCAAAAATGGTGTTCGCATAATTATTTTCCCCTGACTCTACCGAGCAAGACCCTTACTCAGTTCTACCAGAACATATTTGAGTGCCCAAGACAGGCTGATACCCAATGCTCTGGAGAACGGCAAGGATCACTTAATTCTAGCAGGAATGTCTAGCCCTAAGGTCGTGGCGATTTATCATTCGAGTCTCTGCCGCCGCCTTCCGCTCGAATAAACTTCCCGACGATATCGAGCCGGGCTTCTACGAGACCGCGACCTACAATTTGAAGACGGGGGCGTTTCCCAACGGCTGCCATATCTGCGAGGTCGAGGTGGACCCGGACACCGGCGTCACCAAGGTGGTCGGCCACTGGGTGGTCGACGATGTGGGCACCATCATCAACCCGACGCTCGTGAAAGGCCAGATCATGGGAGGCATTGCTCAAGGAATGGGCCAAGTGCTGATGGAGGACAAGACCTACGGCCCGGAGACGGGCCAGCTACTAGCGGGTTCCTTCATGGACTACTGCATGCCGCGTGCGGACGATTTCTGCCATGTCGCGTTCAAGGAAAACGAGGTGCCCACGCCCACCAACTTGCTGGGTGTTAAGGGCGCAGGCGAGGCCGGTGCGGTGGAATCGCTGTCTGCGGGGGTCAACGCCATAGTCGATGCGGTGTCCCATCTCGGCATCGAGCAAACCGACACGCCGTGCACACCATTGAGGGTGTGGGAGGCGATCCGCGAAGCGCGGGCCGCACAGGTAGCGCTTGCACCCGCCGCGCCGGGGACCTATCTCGTTTGAAACGATTTAACAGTGAGACATGACATGACCGAAACCGCATATCTCGCCGGCGGCTGCTTCTGGGGCATGCAAGACCTGATTCGGCGCTTACCCGGCGTCGTCTCGACCCGGGTCGGCTACACCGGGGGCGAGCTGCCCAACGCGACCTATCAGCATGTGCGGACCGGGATGACCGGGCACACCGAGGCCATCGAGGTGGCCTTCGACTCGGAGGAGGTGAGCTACCGAGACCTGCTCGAACTGTTCTTCCAGATCCACGACCCGACCACGCCCAACCGTCAGGGCAACGACCGAGGTACCCAGTACCGTTCGGCCATCTTCTGGTACGACGAGGCCCAGCGAAAGACCGCGGAAGACACCATCGCCGACGTCGAGGCCTCGGGCCTTTGGCCAGGCAAAGTGGTGACCGAGGTGGCAGAGGCCGGCGACTTCTGGGAGGCGGAGCCGGAGCATCAGAATTATCTGGAGCGGATTCCGCACGGCTACACCTGCCACTTCGTGCGCCCGGAATGGAAGCTCCCGAAGCGCGCCGCGGCTTAACCGCCTAGAACAGCTCCCCCTGGTCTGGCGGTTCGTCTGCGAGGCGGTGGGGCGCGAGCAGATGCGGGCCGTCGTTGCGTATGTCGTTGACCGCGCGTCCCACGGACACAACCCACACCGCGTCCTCTGGCGCGGGGCGTAAGAGCGCGCTCGCGGCCTCGCGGTCGAACCGGTCGTCCGCGCCAGCACCGAGCCAAATATCGTGGCCGGCGGCATCAAGGATCACCGGCATACGATGATGGAATTGCCGGAGCGTCCCATTTGCCTCGGTGGTAACGATGGTCGCGGTCTCGAGTTCGGACCCGTCCGGCCCGCGCCACGTTTCCCACAAGCCCGCGAAGCTAATGAGCCCACCGTCGGGCCGGGCGATCCAAACCGGCTGCTTTTGACCGGCCTCCATAGCCTGCCATTCGAAGAAGCCGCTCGACGGGATGATGCAGCGCCGGCGACGGAACGCGTTGCGGAAGGCGGGCTTCTTGGCGATGGTTTCGGCCCGGGCATTGATCATCCGAGCGCCTAGCCCCGGGCTCTTTGCCCAGGGCGGCACCAGCCCCCAGCGGAAGACCTCAAGCACCCGCGCGCGCAGATTGCCGCCCGCGACCCCCCCCTCGCGAGATCCGGCGCGGATTATCGCCACGATGTCCTGAGACGGGGCAATGTTGTAGCGTTGCGGCAGCATGTAGGGCTGGCTGGAGACAAGCCCATAGACCGCCTGCATCTCCTCCCAGTTATGGAACAGGGTGAATCGTCCGCACATGGGCGAATACTACTCCCGTTTGGACCGCCGCAAGGGCGTGATCCCGTTTCGTTCACCGCAAAATTCCCGAGTCGCCTTTGGATCGACCACTAGATTTTGGGTTCTGCGGTACAAAGCATAAACAAACATGGCGGCGGCGAATGTCTCTGGGTCGCCACATTCCCGCAAAAACTAAGTTTCCGTGAGACTTGGATTGACTCCGCTTCCATAAAGATTAAAATGTTCCGGTTTTGTTCACGGTGACAAAGTGCCAACATCTGGTGTTAACTTAAGGTTACGGCTCTAGATGTAGTGGGTTTTTCACCTTTTCCGTTGAAAACTACCCACAAGCTGTGGAGCATCTGGATTATCGCGTGGAGGGGGCCTTTATAAATGGACGGAACGACTGGCATTCCGACTGAAAGCAGCGCTGTGGAAAAGGCGCGCAAAGTGGATGAAAACAGCAACATGGACCTGTTTGATTTGATCGATACGGAGCCGTCCGATGTCGATTCGGAGGCGCTGGAGCGAGCGACCAACGCCCCCGAAGATGTGGATAACGATCTGGTCGGCAAGGATGATGAGACCGCGAACGTCTACCAGACCGGCCGCGTCCGCATCCTGATCGATCCATCGCGCGACGAGAACCTGACGGCCTTCGGCAAGGAGACCCTAGAGGACCGTTACCTCCTGAACGACGAGAAGGGCTCGCCGCAGAAGCTGTTCGCCCGCGTCGCCTGCCACTATGCAGACGATTCGGCGCACGCTCAGCGCATTTACGACTACATCTCCAACCTTTGGTTCATGCCGGCGACCCCCGTCTTGTCGAACGGCGGCACCCAGCGCGGCCTGCCGATCTCCTGCTTCCTCAACGAGGCCTCGGATTCGCTCGAGGGCATCGTCGATCTGTGGAACGAGAATGTCTGGCTGGCGGCCCGCGGTGGCGGCATCGGCAGCTACTGGGGCAACCTACGCTCGATCGGCGAGCAGGTCGGCCACAACGGCAAGACCTCGGGCGTCGTCCCCTTCATCCGCGTAATGGACTCACTCACGCTGGCAATCAGCCAGGGCTCGCTCCGGCGTGGCTCAGCAGCGGTTTACCTGCCGATCGACCATCCGGAGATTGAAGAGTTCATCG
>MDTE01196310.1_pt1 | contig 14605 bp, 19 predicted proteins | sample 811231 | NCBI WGS metagenome assembly MDTE01 (sample SAMN05326651, study PRJNA326480) | marine metagenome | isolation source: seawater | place: Indian Ocean: Red Sea | collected 2010 | reverse complement strand
GCGAATAGCTTCGGAGTTCGCGCTTTAAAGTGCTCGACAAATGAGGGGATCAATGAGGTAATTGGAAAAATTATCTCCAACTAGAGGAGTTGAATTCTATGAGATGCCGTATTGGATTAGACGACACCGATCACCCTGATGTCGGCTGCACAACTTATGGTATGGATGTCTTGCTCAGTTTGGTAGAGAGCAAGATTGAATGCTCTATCATTGAGAGAAATTTAGTCCGTCTCTGGCCATTCGCAGAGAGGAGAACCAGGGGAAACGGTGCACTGGGCGCGACGATTGACCTCCAAGAATCTCACTTCGATCAACTTGTAATGGTTTGTCGCGAGTGGTTTTCGGATCTACTAGGAGAAATCAATGATTACCCAAAAACCGATTTTCCTGCCTCCCCTTGTCTTGTAATTGCGCCCCAAAAAACACCAGAAAAGTGGTATTGGGACTCAGTGAGGGGGTTCGTTGATCACGATTTAATGATTGAGCAGGCCATAGAAAGAGGTTGCACAGTCCTCTCGGGAGAGTCTCATTTTGGAGTTGTAGGGGCCTGTGCTGCGGTCTCTTGGGAACCTCGGGAGGATTCTTCTTGGGAGCTAATTGCATGGAGGGAGGAATCAGAAATTGGTACTCAAAGAAATGTGAGTGAAAAGGCAGTTTCCGATTTGGAGGGAAATCATCCCTCAACTTTTCTGAATCGAGATCCAACCAAAGGCAAGAGCATGATTGCCCCCCGTTCGCCGTGCCCTGTTCTTTACGGAATTCGCGGCCCTTCACAGACTGTCGTTTATGAGGCCCACAATTGGCTACAATCTAGAGAAGATGTAGAGAAATGTAAGTCGTTCGCAATTCATCATACAAACCAACTTAGTGATGATCACATTGATTCCCCACTTAGTGGGACAATCACCTCGTATGCGGAGGAAACCAGGGGTGGACATGCTTCTGTTTCCGTATTCTCAGGAAACCACTCTTTCGAGTTGGTAGCATTTTCTGAGGGTGGCCCGGTAAATAGGCTCCTCCGGAAACTCATTCCAGGTGATAGGATTCGATGGGCGGGCCTAGAATCGCCCGACGGGTCAATTCATCTAGAGAGACTCAGGCTGGATCAAGCATCACCCAGGATTATCAGCCGACCAATTTGCTGTTCCAGAACTATGAGAAGCGCCGGCAAGGGCCAGGATTTACGTTGTTCCATTTGCGGGAAAAATGAGAAAAAATCTTGGGTTAGCTCCGACATTGACTCACTCTATGGGCAAATAAAGGGTGTTTGGACTGAACCCTCGGCTTCCAACAGAAGGCACCTCTCGAGGCCACTGTCTCTGGGAAATCCCGGTACAAAATGAAAATCTCCGAGGTCGAGAAGGAATGTCAGGGATTTCTGAATTCACTGCCACTTTGATATTGATATCAATTACTGGGTTTCTAATTTGGACCATTCTGAGCATCAGACAAAGACGAATCATGGAACTCTCATCCGGTGAAAGCAACTACATTGGAAACGCCAAGGATCCAAGCACTCTAATCGAACCTGACGATGAAGCATTGGAAAACCTGGCCGAGTTGCTCGAGGAGGCCGGATTATCCATTCCGGGCGAAAAATAGGCGGAAGGATAATGCCTCACACATCTAACGAGCGATATGGCAGTTAGATCGGATACCAATGAGCGGATTCCTAGAAGGGAACCTCCAGATTTCGAACAATCGGAGGAATCGGTAATTGGTGGCGTCATGGAAGGAGGTTTGCTCAATGTAGCATTGAATGACCAAAACCAGTATGGCCCCCATGCGATGATTATCCTTCTTTTTGCAGTAGCGTCTTTGACGGCGTTCTTCCTTCTGTTACCAAATCTATTCTGAGCACCTGGCTCTTGCAATGGCGATAGCATTCTCAACAATCATTTCTGAAGAGCCCAGATGGGATCTTGGGTCGAAGAAATCGGACAATTCATCTACTCCAATTAGTCCATTAATAGAATCATACCTTTTGCAAACTTCTTCGAGATTTTTCCCTTTATCTACTGCCTCCATAGAGGCCCTGCGCAACTCCTCGTGAGCCACATCTCTAGGCATGCCCCTGTCAACTAACTCCAACATTATCTTCTCCGCCATAATCAGACCTCCTTGAGACTCCAAATTTGCTGCCATCCTCTCCCTGTTCACAGCCATTCCACTCAGCACCTTGTCGCATTTGTGAATAATGTCATCCAGTATGATCATTGAATGCGAAAGAGTAAACCTCTCGCTGGATGAGTTCGCGAGATCCCTTTCGTGCCAAAGTAGAGCATTCTCGTATGAAGGGGTTATCATTGAACGGACAATCCTAGCAAGGCCACAAGCATTCTCTGCTGTAATTGGATTCTTTTTGTGCGCCATAGTAGAGGAACCTACTTGCTTCTTTTCATCAAACGACTCAGAAACCTCTGCTATTTCCGTCCTCTGAAGATTCCTTACTTCTTGTAGAACCTTTTCTATGCTCGTGGCCACATTAGCCATCCATCCTACCCATTCAATGTACCTGTCTCTCCCTACTACCTGAGTCGTAGCTACTGGCACGTTTAGGCCTAGGTTTTCCATTACTAGGCCTTGCAGCTCAACAGCCCTTTCTCCTTGGGCAGCACCAGTTCCTACTGCTCCAAGGAACTTTCCAGTAGTGCATCGGACCGTAATCTCTTCTAGTCTGTCCAAATGTCTCTTAAATTCATCTACCCATACGGAGACCTTCAATCCGAACGTAATTGGAACTGCAGCTTGTCCGTGTGTCCTGCCCAGCATCACAGTACTCTTTTCTCGCTCGGCAATATCGCACATTGTCAAAATCAAACCCCTGATTGACAAGTCTTGGACCCTAATGCTGTCTTTGATCTGAATAGCGACCGCTGAGTCCACGATGTCATTGCTAGTGGCCCCCAGATGTACGCACCATCCTGCCTCTCCTGCTGCTTCAGCCATAGCCTTGGTCAATGCCATGATGTCGTGCTTGGTTTCCACTTCTAGTTCATCTACTCTGTCTGCAGTAACAATCCCAGGATCTGCAATATCTGCTATAGCATCGTAATCTTCCGGAGAAACCTTACCCATCTTGCTATGGGCCCATATCAAAGCCCTCTCTACTTCCAGAAGTCTGGCATGTCTACCTTCTCGAGACCAGATTTCCTTGGCCTCATCCCTCCCGTATCTGTAATCCAAAGGTGATACCGGCATATCTTCGAGTCGTCCGACCATGGCTTCCTGTTTGAGACTAACGATGGCTCATTAACGAGCAGGAATTCACTTTGAGGTAACCTCTGGAGCCATCCCATACCGGTTCTCCTTCGAAAACAATAGAATCTCCAAAATGTGGGGCTTTTACGACAAAGGTCTCGAATTCCCCACCCTCCCCATCTAAGTTGAATCTAAACTTCTTTGAGAGTGAATGTAACCTATTCAGCGACTCCAAATCTAGACTTTCCCCAATCCACTCAGCACCCATCCCTTCAGTAGAAACAGAAGAGAAAACAACCCCAAATCCATGTTGTACAAGTGATTCCATGTGTTCTTCGGCACTCTTGTGCCAAATTGGGCAGAATGACCTAATCCCCAGACTCTCACACATCATTTCAAGCCTAGTTTTCTGATAGTCGGAACGAAGTGCACCTGTTACTAGTGCGTCAATCTCCAACCTTCCTCGATGTAAAGTCAAACCGTTCGGCCTTCTTACAAATTCAGGCCACATCCGCTTCAACGAATTTTCGACGTCCAACTCCCCTTGAATTGCCGATTCCAGATCTTTCATCTCTAGACCCTCTCTTCCTTTCGAAACAACCGGAAGCCATGAGGTTCCGATGGCAGCGGCCTGAAGTCCCGCAATCCATGTATTCTCAATTTGAAACATCATGGAGTCATCGCCTTCTATTCCAACAGTAATGATGCATTCAATATCCCATCCTTGAAGTTCTGACCACCAGGATGCATATGTCGAGTCCTTTCCTCCTGAGGCCAATACCGCTACTCTCATGTTCTCGCCAATTGTCATACTCACCAGAATGACCACTCGATTGAGTGTTGCCCCGACCAATATTGATAAGAGTCCGTTCTGGCAAGGGGGTGATAGCGATGCAGCCTAGCGGACGAGGATATGACCACGGGGTCTCGACATTCTCCCCTGACGGAAGGCTATACCAGGTCGAGTATGCCCGTGAATCGGTAAAGAGAGGGACCACCACAGTAGGCCTTGTTTACAAGGATGGAGTAGTCCTCATTGTTGACAAGAGGGTCCAAAGCAAACTCGTAATTACAGACTCGATCGAAAAGATGTATCAAATCGATAACCACATAGGAATTACAACATCCGGACTCGTAGCAGATGCTCGACAACTTGTCGATAGGGCTAGGGTCCAGTGCCAGGTTAATCGGATGACATACGGGGCCGAGATTCCAGTCTCTACATTGGTCAAGAAGATGTGCGATTACAAGCAATCTTTCACTCAGTATGGTGGGGCCAGGCCATTTGGAACCGCGCTGCTAATTGCCGGATGTGACGATGAGGGGCTTCATCTGTTCGAAACCGACCCATCTGGGGCATACCAGTCATACCATGCAGGAGCAATTGGGAGGGGCCGGTCTACTGCGATCGATTACTTCGAGAACAAGTGGAAGTCGGGAATGACTCAGAATGCCGCAATAAAGCTAGGCCTCGAGGCATTGAAAGAATCTCTGGAAGATGAACTAAATCCGGACACCGTGGAGATAGCTTGTGTCGATGGTAATGGCTACATGAAGATGGATCGGGAGACCACTTTGAAGCACCTAGGGAAGATGTCCTGAGACCCCACCATCTAAGCGACACCCCCCAATGGGCCTCCATGGTGAGCTTGGACGACGCAGTACTGGCCCGTTTGGAGAAGGGAGGGGAAAGATTTGAGATACTTGTTGACCCCACTCTTGTAGAAAAGTGGAAGAAAAATCAGGATTCTGTCTCGATGGATGAAATTTTGGCAATTGAATCGGTTTGGTCGGACGCTAGAGCCGGTGAGAGGCCTACTGGTGAATCGCTTGAGAGAGTTTTCGGCACTTCCGACGTGATTGAATGCTCAATAAGAATCATTCGTGAGGGCAGTATTCAACTCACAACTGCTCAGAGGAAAGCGATGGTAGAGGAGAAGAAGCGTCAGATTGTAAACGAGATAGCAACTACCGCAACAGATCCAAAGACTAAACTCCCCCATCCTAGGACTAGGATTGAGAACGCCCTAGAAGAGGTTAGGTTCTCCGTGGACCCGTTTAAATCAGTAGAAAGCCAGGTAGAAGAGGCCGTTTCCATACTCAGGCCTGCTATCCCGTTACAATTCATTACTGTCAGGTTGGCTTTCAAGGTTCAAGGAAAGGACTACGGCGGAATAAGTCAGATGCTCAGACATTCTATTCAGAAAGAAGAGTGGTTGCCTGATGGGATGTGGGTTTGCATTGTATCAGTTCCAGGCGGAATGAAAAACGATCTAATTGGCAGGGTCGCTTCTAGATCCCCCGATGTCGAAGTCAGGGAACTGGACTAAGATTATCTATCCTCGAGCATCAACGGTTATGAACGGTAGTCCGGTCGCGCGGCCCGATAACATGAGAAAAAGAAATGGCGCGGTCGGGCCGCGAGATCAAGGACGAGGACAAATCCTCGTAGTTCCTGGGGATGACCTGGGGCAATTCGGAGGACAAGAGCCAGGGCATGGAGTGATTTCCATCGATGGTAGAATGCGTGCTGTAAAGCATGGAAAAATTAGGGAAAAGGGGGGAGCAATCTCTGTAGAACCTACTCATACGAGGTACATTCCTAGGCCAGGTGATCTGGTGATTGGCTATGTAGAGGGTTGCACTAACAATATATGGTTCATCGAATTGGGGGCGCCGTTCAACGCAATTTTGCCCATGAGCCTAGGTCCCGGAAAAGTGGAATTTGGTGGGACTAGGTCCGTAATGGACATTGGGGATGCTGTTCTGTGCAGGATTCAAGAGGTCGAGGAGACCCATTCAAGTGTAGTCACGATGAAAGGTTTGGGTTTGAGAAAGATCAGGTCCGGGGTCATTGAAGAGATAGACCCACACCTCCTAGGTAGGCTGATTGGAAGGGGGGGCGATTCCCTCCGAAGACTGAAAGAGGAGACGGAGTGCAGAATTGTTGTTGCAGATAACGGCCGTATGTGGATAGACGGTGAATTAGATGGGGTTCTCAAAGTCAGGACTAAGCTGAAGGACATTTCAGAGAATCATGGAGGAGGTGCAAACTGATGGGCGGATATGGTGACGTTCAGATGATTGACGACAATGGCCTTAGGATGGACGGAAGGGGCCCAGGAGACATCAGAGAAATTTCAATTGAGACGGGGGTCGTTCCAGTAGCGGATGGTTCCTGCAGAATGACTTGGGGGACAAATGAAGTAATCGTTGCAGTCTATGGGCCAATGGAGGCTCACCCTAGGAAGATTCAGAGGCAGGACAGAGCTGTGCTTGATGTAGCATACAACATGGCACCATTTTCTACCACTGACAGAATTAGGCCAGGTTTCAACCGCCGAAGCAGGGAGATTAGCAAGGTCACCAAGGATGCACTTGAGAGTGTAGTACTCCTAGAGCTATACCCCCGATCAAAGATTAGAATCAGCATCGAAATAGTTTCTGCTGAGGCCGGAACTCGTTGTGTAGGATTAACTGCAGCTTCAGTTGCCTTAGCCGATGCAGGAATCCCGATGACTGACATGGTCGTTAGCGTTGCAAGTGGTAAAATTAACGACGTCGTAGTTTGCGACTTGAATAAAGAAGAGGACAACTACGGGGAGGCCGACCTTCCGATGGGGATCCTGCCAAATTCGGGAGAGCTTGTTTTCTTACAGATGGATGGGGACCTCTCGCAGGAGGAGTTCAAGCAGGCTTGGAAATACAATATGGATGCTGCTGGAGAAATCCATGAAAAGATGGTCGAAGCCCTGAAAGGAGGTGACTCCAAATGACAATCCCTCTAGTTCCAAATCTACTGAGGGCCCATCTCGCTGATTTAGCCCAAAGCGATGCAAGGATAGATGGAAGGTCTAGATGGGAAGGTCGAACTCTTGAAGTTGAGCACTCAATTCTCCCCAGGGCCGAGGGTTCCGCAAGAGTGAGGATGGGTGACACAATCGTATTTGCTGGTGTGAAATTCCAGATTATGCAACCCTATCCGGACAGGCCAAACCAAGGGGGTCTGATGTGTTCTGCAGAGGTCAGGCCAGTCGCAGGCAGACATTGGGAATCTGGACCGCCAAGCCCCGAGTCAATTGAACTTGGCAGGGTGGTTGATCGTGGAATTAGGGAGTCTGGCTGCATAGATGTCGATTCCCTATGCATAATCCCTGGCGAAAAGGCTTGGCAAGTAATCCTAGATCTATTTGCAATATCCGATGATGGGAACCTATTCGACGCATTCGCACTCGCTGGAATAGTGGCATTACGGAACGCAATTGTACCAGCAGAGCGGTTCGAAGTAGGTGAAGACTATCCTCTCCAGGTGACAAAAACTCCGATAATGTGCTCCTACCATAGGGTCGGCGGGAGATTTGTTTACGATGCAAACTCGAGAGAGGAACTAGGAGGGGACGAGAGAATCCACATTACTCTTGGTGACGACGATAACGTTCATTCCCTACAGAAGGGTCTAAAGGGAATTTTCACAGCGGAAGAATTCGTCGAAATCATGGATAAAGCCCAGGAAAGGACCAAGGAACTAAGGGAAATCATGGATTCACTGTAGGTGAGAAATATGGCCAAGAGAACACAGAAAGCCGGAGCAACCGCCCGTTTCGGCCCCAGATATGGGGTAAGCGTAAGGCGCAGGGCCGGTTCAGCACTGGCAAAGAAGTCCAAGCACTACACCTGTCCGAGATGCCATTATGTCAAAGTAAGGAGGAAGGCGGCTGGAATTTGGGAATGTAAAAAGTGCAATCATACATTTTCCGGAGGAGTTTGGGAACCCTATACTAGAGCTAGTGATGCAAACAAGAGAATTGTTCGAAGATCACTAGAAGGGGCCACAGCCACGGACATGACGGTAATTGCCCAGCAGGCGGCCCTCGATTACGAGAGAAAATTGTCCGAGAGAGATTCAGATGAAGGATCAGAAGAGGAATGAGCGGATAGAACTTAGTCTATCAGTCAAGCATCCTGAGTCTACAGCATTGGCATCCTCCATGGTGACAGAGGTGGATTGCACAGATATTTCGGGCGAAATCTCGATTGAATTACAATCCCCCTCATTCAGTGACATCAGGGCTAGGTGGAACTCAATGATGAGAGCATTAATTGCCTCTGAGCATTCGCTTGAGGCAACTAGCGGAGGTGATGAGCATTAGTGAGAAAGTAAATGCAGAAGAAATTCAGTCCCTCGCTAGAGACTTGCAACTCATAAGAAATCAAATGCAAACGGTATCTTCTCAAGCATCAGAATACGGAATCACAATCGAAGCACTTGAAAATCAGGACTCAGAACGGCCTGTATATCGCTCCCTTGGCAATATTCTCCTCGAGGTAGAAGACAGGGAGTCATTGAAATCTGAGTTGGTTGGTGCCAAGGAATCTCTGGACGAGCACCTAAAGAGGCTTATCGAGAGGGAGGCCAATCTGAGAGAACAGTACGCATCTACAGTCGAGCTTTTCGAGAACGGGTGATCCTCATTGGATAGCCATGTGGCGGATGGGGATCCTCTTGCCGTTGACTCCGTACTATTCAGGTCCCTTCTCTCAGAGGGAAATGTTGAGGAGGCCCTTGAACTGAGCCTCTCAATTCTAGAAAGGTCCCGTGATCTTAGAAATAGGAATTATGAGGCCGAAGCTTGGATCAGGATGGAAAGGGCCCTATTGGGGGCATGTGAAAACTCAGAAGTCGGTCCGGAGATACGTTGGTGCGTGGATCGTCTTGCTTCCGTCTCTCCCGGTTCTACATTACACGGTCTTGCCCTGCTAAATCTTGCTGCCTGGCACAGCAATCAAGATGAGGAGATGATGGCTCTGGTCTCTCTCTCTGACATTTCTTCATCAATGGGTTATCCAAACGAAATTATAGGTCTGGCAAGATTGGAGTCGGGGAGAATTCTGGCCTCAATGGGGGATTTGGAACCTGCAATGAGGCATCTCTGGATGGCTATGAGAAGACTCAAATCGGTTGAAATGAATTCTGAATCATTAGTTTCAGCTATGGAGTGGCTAGATATTGCACTTGATGATGTAGATCACGACTCTCCGACGATGGACGAAAGGATATCAGAAGCGAAGCCCAGGAGTGATCCGGGGATGACTTCGGCTCCATCCAATCCTGAAGATATCAGGGAAGTGGTAGGATCGATTCTTTCTTCGGCTCTGAGAGATCTTTCGGGAGAGGTGAGGGATGATCTAGGATTAGTATTGGATGCAAGTGAGATAATTGAAGAGCCTTCTTGGAGGGAGGCTCTGGAAGAAAGGAGAATAGAGATTCAAGACCCAAGGCTGTTGGAAGCACTCCAGTCGTGATTCTTGATTCTGGTTATCTCATCCTCGCCCCAGGCTGCGTTTTCAGGAACTTGGATACACCAACCCACTTCCTCGATTGACTTGTCTTGAGAAGGCCAAGAATCTGGGACCGGTTCACCATCGACTCTAACGAATACGACACAGCATCCTTCTACAAGATCGAAATCAAGGAAAATTGCTGTTCCTAGCATCCCAGTTTCTTCATACAGTTCCCTAAGTGCGGCTTCATCGAACTTCTCACCTTTGGAAACCATTCCTCCTGGGAGCTCCCACCCTCTTTCGGAGTGCCTAACCATTAACCAGCATTCCAAATCGGATTTATCAGGAATTGCCCAGACAATTACGGACCCAACCTCATTCATTCAGTTCACCAAGCAGTTCAACAACGATCTCCTCTGCCTTTTTGCTACCTTCCATTGCCAGTCTCCTAGCAAGAAAAAATGCTTCCGGAATCTTACCTTCTCTCCTCAAATCGTCAATTTTTGAATATGGCTCTATTTCGTCGTCATCCATTTTTTCAATTGAATCGTCTGAATCAGAGAGTCTGCCCAGTCTATCTAGAAAATCGCCCCTCTCGGAAATTGACGGCCCCTTCCAAGGCGCACCAGAACCCCCATCAACCGTATTTGCCATCCTCTCCCTAAAACGATCCCTTGACTTCGACTCGGGGAATACAGTCTGCGCTTGGTCATAACATAACCAAGCCTCATCGAAACTCCCCCTTTTTTCATACATCCTTCCAAGCTCTTCCCATGCTTCGTGGTTATGGGGCCTCTGAGAAAGTAAGTAACGGGATAGGTCTACGAACACATCCTCGTCTCCAAACCTTCGAATTCTCTCTAATCTTCTTGAAAAGAGTAAGTCCGATCTGCGATCAGAGAAGTCTAGGTCTCTGAGCCTTTTTCCAAAATCTCTCAAACCATCTCTATCAGACCCAATTTTCTGCCACCATTTATCCGGATCCAGTGGATCCGTCAACAATACTGCCAAGAGCATCTCTTCACAGGCGTCAATGATTTCTATATTCGCTAATTGTTCCATCAGGTTTGGGGCCCTTCCCAGAACTGAGAATAAATCCTCTAGAACTGCCCTTGCTCCCTCTGTGTCCCCCAATAGGACCTTTACTCTGATCAGAGTCTTCCAGTTCTCTTCGTTTGTAAAGTCATATAGGACACTCTGTCTCGCACTTTGCTCAGCCCAATGTAGGTTTGTTTGGTCTTGCTCAATAATGCTGAGGAATTTCTGGGCCTGGCTTCTGTGCCTATTCCCCAGACTTCTTCTGGGGTGTTGCAGCGATCTGGATAGAGAATAATTCTCTTCACGCATAGTATCGAACTCACAGAACCGACTCAAAAGGGGATCTGTCAATCTGAGGATTGATTGTAGCATCCATCCCAATCTTACTGGTAGTTCCATCAGAGGATCTACTCGGATCAAGGCTTGATCCTTTCTGATTTGAAAGTATCAGAGTATCCTTATCAGGCTGCCAGCGAGTCATCAGTGCCCACTCTACTCTTGTTGAATCGGTTACGTCTATGTCTTTGTCTACAACGATTACCTGTTTCATGGATTTATGGCCTTCGAGTGCCGCTTTGATGGCCTTTTTACCGTCGTCCTCGTACTCTGGGACGATTTGCACAACGGACGAGAGCCACCCGCTTCCCCCTTGGGTTAGGAAGACATCAGTGCAATTTACTACTTCAGAAACAGCCGTCTTTATTGTGGGGGCTCTGGGCATTCCCATTAGGGTCATATGTTCGATTCCAGCTGGAATCAGTGCGTGGAAAATTGGCGAATCTCTGTGATGGACGGCATCGTATTCAATTACTGGCTCAAGCCTGATATCATCCACCGTCCCGGTTATATCCACATATGGCCCCTCTTCATCAGTAGAGTTCGTAATCCGGGCTTCCATGACATATTCTGATTCGGCTGGGGCAATTACTCCATTGGATAGTTCTACAACTTCCAACTGAGTTCCGTACAACTTCTCGTGAAGGGAAGCAGCAACTCGAAGCTCATCCAATGGCTCGTCAAATGACATCGCACCAGCAAGCAGTACAACTGGGTCCGGACCATTTACTACTGCAATATTTATCTCATCACCATTTTTCTTTGCTTCGTTCAACATAGTTCTGAGATGCCTTGGAACAAGTCTGACTGTAGTCCTGTTACTACTCATGGTGAGTTGCCGATGGAATGACGTATTCCTCAAGCCACCATGCTGTGCGATAATTATTGAGGCTGACTGGTACCTTCCAGCATCCTGGGGGTAGTGCCATGGGATGGGGATCTTCCGGATGTCTAATTCGCCCATTGTGTTCTGCATAACTGGAGCCCTAGACAATTCTACAATTTTCGGCTCCGAGGGGTTTTCCATTGCCCAAGAAAGAATGTCGATGAGCTCGCCAGGGCTAATGCCCAGTGAACTGCAAAGCCGATCTCTAGTCAGGATGTTTATTGCAGCGCTGTGGCCCGGCGCCTCCATAACATTAGTGAAAACCATTGGCCCGTTTCCTTCGATGGAGGATATTTCTCGCATTTCCAATTTGGTGCTAACTGAATCAGCATAGAACGTACAGCCTTCGACAAGGTCCCTGAACCCCATTAACCGGTCCCGGAAACTAAACTGCTTCAATGTTGGCTCCTATTCTTAATGCTAGGCCAACAATGTTCCGTTCTCCCGTCAGTCTCATAAACAGATGGCAGGTCGCCGAGCCGTCATTTTGAGGTGTACAGTTGGGACGGGGCCTTTTCTCTGGTTCGAAGATGAAGTCTGATCGTAAGAGATATCGTTGGAAGGAGAGAAAGTTTCGAAACAGACAAGCCAAGAGAAAGCAGGGCGGTGTTCTGAAGCATGACCCTCTTCGAGGAAGCCCTCAAGCCAAGGGCATAGTAATCGAGAAAGTCGGTTTCGAAGCCAAGCAACCGAACTCTGCAATTCGGAAAGCTGTGAAGATTAGCCTAATCAGAACGGGAAACAGATTGACTGCTTTCGCTCCCGGTGACGGTGCAATATCATTCATTGATGAACACGATGAAGTTATGGTAGAGGGAATTGGCGGAAGCAAGGGGCGCTCCTATGGTGATCTTCCCGGAGTTAGATACAAGGTAATCAAGGTCAATGGGGTATCCTTGGATGAGATGGTGAGGGGCCGTAAGGAGAAACCGGTCCGCTGAGGTGATTCTATGGGAGAAGAAAATGAAAACCAGGAGTCAAAGGATGACACTGAGGCTCCAATTGCCGGAATTGGTACCATGGTCTTCGGTAAGTGGGATGCCAGTGAAGTAGTCTGTAACGACCCAGGGATTTCTCGATATGTCAATCTAAAGATGATCGGCGCGCCCCACACAGGAGGTAGGCATGCTAACTCATGGTTCGGAAAGCAGGACTTGTCTGTAACCGAGAGATTCATCAACAATCTTATGAGATCCGGCAAATACAGTGGAAAAAAGCAGTATTGTGCAAAATCACTCGAGGAAGCATTCGACTTAATCAACCAGAAGAGTGGGGAGAATCCTTTGCAGAAATTTATCGATGCAATTACAGAGGCCGCACCCTGTGAAGAGACGACTAGGGTAAGAATTGGTGCAGTGAGCCAACCAAAGGCAGTAGACTCGTCACCGAGCAGGAGGCTGGACATCGCCCTAAGGAATCTCGCAATTGGTTCGGCATCTGCAACGATGAAGACTCAAAAGACCCTCACTGAAGGAATAATCTCGGAGTTAACGAAGGCTTCACAGGGCGATGTGAACTCATTTGCTGTCGGCAAGAGGCATGAGGTCGAGAGAATTGCCGCATCTGCGCGTTAATCAAATACATCCTCTTCAAGTACCTCTCCAGAATCTTCTCAATCGTGTTTATGAACCGTTTTCAGGTCGGCAAAAATATAGGGTGACTACATGGGTCGTAAGGAAGACAACATCAAGCGCGCTACTGAGGTAATGCACATTAGAGAAAGAATTCGAAATCTGGCTATTGCAGCCCACATCGATCATGGTAAGACAACTCTATCTGACAATCTAATCGCTGGAGCAGGAATGATGTCCGAAGAATTAGCAGGAAAGTCCAGGGTTCTAGATTTCGATGACCAGGAAAGTGCCAGAGGCATCACAATTAACGCAGCAAGCGCTTCTATGGTTCACAGTGTGAATAATGAAGACTATTTGATCAATCTGATTGACACTCCGGGGCACGTAGACTTTGGAGGGGACGTAACTCGTGCAATGAGGGCTGTAGATGGGTGCATCATCTTGACTTGTGCCGTTGAGGGGGCGATGCCACAAACCGAAACCGTAGTCAGGCAGGCTCTAAAAGAAAAGGTAAGGCCAGTACTTTTCATCAATAAGGTTGACCGACTCATCAACGAATTGCAGGTTACTCCAGAAGACATGATGGAAAGGTTCCAAGTGCAAATTCAGAAGGTTAACAACTTGATCAAGGCCTTTGCCCCAGATGAGCACAAGTCAGATTGGCAGGTCGACGTCTCGAAGGGAACTGTTGCCTTTGGATCGGCTTATCATAACTGGGGAATTACTGTGCCATACATGCAGAAGTCGGGAGTGAATTTCACTCAGATTTTTGAATACTGCAATAACGAGGAGCAAAAAGAACTCGCCAAGAAGGCGCCTGTGCACGAAGTTCTTCTAGACATGGCGGTAGAGAAGCTACCATCGCCTCTAATCGCTCAGGAGTATAGAATTCCAAATATATGGCAAGGAGAGCTCGAATCTGAAGTAGGGAAGTCGATGATCGAATGCAATGCGGACGGCCCCCTTTCACTGATGATTACCAAGATCTGGATGGACCCACATGCAGGTGAGGTTGCAGTAGGCAGGGTTTATTCAGGAACAATAAAGCAAGGTGATAAGGTCTGGGCAATAGGATCTGCAAAGTCTGAGAGGGTTCAACAGGTTAGCATGATGGTTGGTGGCGACCGAATCCAGGTTCCTGGAGTTTCTGCAGGCAACATTGCAGCTCTAACTGGAGTTAGGAGTGCAGCGGCCGGGGTAACGATTGCATTGGAGCAGGATGCAACTCCATTCGAGGCAATTAGGCATTACTCTGAGCCGGTTGTCACTGTAGCAATAGAGCCAAAAT
>MDTE01025643.1_pt1 | contig 14606 bp, 10 predicted proteins | sample 811231 | NCBI WGS metagenome assembly MDTE01 (sample SAMN05326651, study PRJNA326480) | marine metagenome | isolation source: seawater | place: Indian Ocean: Red Sea | collected 2010 | reverse complement strand
CGTAGCTCTGGCGAATGCTAAATTGAAAGCTAGAATGCTTTTACAGGTGCACGATGAGCTATTACTCGAGGTCCCTAGCGATGAGATTCCAGAGACCAGGGGGCTCGTTCGAGAAATCATGGAGGGTGCAGCACTGCCCCGGAGAACTCTGAGTGTTCCTTTGATCGTTGAAATCGGTTGTGGTGATAATTGGGTTGAAGCCCACTAGGCTAAGTTGTGTTTCCGATTACACGGGGTTAGTCTCATATTTGGAATTCTAATGATACAGATAAGTGCTTTACTGGAATATTGGGGCTAGTCCTATAGACTATTGTGCGGTATAGGCTTCTCTTATAGGGCAGCGTTAATAATTTAGCGGGTTCATGAAATAATGATGACCTTACATCAATTGCGAATTTTCTGGGCTGTGTCCCATGCTAAGTCTTTTACAAAGGCGAGTAAACTGTTGGGTTTGGCTCAGCCCTCATTGTCTCAGCAAATTTCAAAATTAGAGAAGGAGGCCGGGGTAAAGTTGTTCAATCGGGATCGCAATCAGATGAACCTCACCGACGCAGGTACTTTTCTTGCCCGTAAGGTTGAATTGATCTTGTCAAGCGCAGAAGAGGCGAGCGTGGGTCTCCGGGAATTTTCAGAAGGGTCACGCGGGGTCATTGCTGTTGGTGCGCTTAGCTCATTGGCCCGTAATTTGATCCCAAGTGCTGCACAGCGTTTAGTTTCTGATTTCCCGAATGTGGAACTTGATATTCATGAAACTGCGCCGGCTGAGGCCCTGGATTTATTGTATGGTCGGCGACTAAATATTGCTATGTTGGCGACAGATTCCATTGCCAGTTCTAGTTCGTCATTCCACCAGACCCATGTCGTAACGGATCCCTACGTCCTGGCGGTTCCAAGTAGTTTGGATCTTTCCGAAATTAAGAGTGTCGAAGATGATCTTGAGGGGCCGCAACGACAAGTTATTAATAGTACAATCCAATTTAATTTTGGGAGTCAGCATAAGAGGCGAATAGAGGAGTGGTATCAGCGAGTTTTGCCTCACTATCGAGTGGTCGGCCAAACCAGAACATACGAGGTCGCGTTATCAATGGTGCAAGAAGGACTTGGGGTCGCGGTGGTGCCTGCACTAACAGCTACCGTGGGCCCAGATACAAGTTATGATGTTCGGCTATATCGAACTACCCTACCAGACCGAGAAATAGTAGCTTTGACCCCGTCCCAATATGTCCTCGTAGAACCCTACAAGGCTTTCCTTAAGGTTCTGGAATCGGCTGGTCATGACCTTGTGTTGCCAAAAATTCTTGATATACCGCCACTTTTGGAGGAGCTATAGGAGTATTAAGAATCCCAATAGTGCATATAGATGTCTTTTCCACTTCCCTTGGTTAGTATGCATCATTGCAAGGGCCAATTATGGCCCATTAAGAGTTGAAGACTGGGGAGTAAAAGTTATGTGGACGACACCTGTAGTGAATGAGATCGCAGTAGGTCTGGAGATTAACTGCTACGCTTGCGCCGATCTATAGGCAAAAGAAGATAATGGATATGAGCCCGCCGGCCTTGTGGCCAGGCGGGCTTTTATTTTTTGGGCCTGCTAAATTAGTGATTTTTGAGTAGTTAGAAGTCTGAAACCCGGCCGTTCTTTTCCCAATCTCCATACCTTGTGGGTTCAGGGCCTTCGGCGCCATTTAGTTCATTTGTGGAGGGACTAGTTTTTGAAGGCTCGGTCCTGGCCTCATACTTGTTCGAAGGGTAGGATGCTGACTTAGTGGGAGGCGTGGCGCTGTTAGCTTTCTTGTGTTTCATAAAAATAAGTTAACACGGCGTATTCTATTGTGGAAGATCTAGTGTGTATACGGACTTTCTCCTACAAATCGAGACGGGTTCACCAGTGGGATAAGTAGGGCCGAGTTGCTAAATGAGTTCGGGTAAAGATAACAAACTTCGCGATACAAATGGCCTCCGGAGTCGTCGTGCGGCGATGGAAGTATTGGAAGGAGTTTTGAGGCAAGACAAGCCTCTGGAAGAGGCGTCCGAGGTCAGCAAGTTGTTTCTTGCTTTAAGTGCTAGGGATAAGTCCTTTACATGGTTGCTCGTTTTGAGTTGCCTGAGGCATCTAGGTGAGATTGATTCATTAATTAATCGGTTTCTTAAGAGACCGCTGTCAGAAAAATCCTACCGAGTAAAAAATTTGCTGAGGCTGGGAGCAGCACAAATTCTTTTTGTTGGCACACCTAACTACGCAGCCGTCAATAGCACCGTAAACTTGGCAGAGGGGAATTTGGCAGGGTATAGGAGTTTGATTAATGCCATTTTAAGGCGTGTGGTACGGGAAGGACGAGAATATTTAAAAGGGTGTGACGCGGCTTACTTAAATACCCCTAAATGGCTATGGGATAGCTGGAGCAAGGAGTATGGCCTGAAGAATGCAAGAAATATTGCTGAGATGCATGGTAGAGAGCCACCACTGGATATAACTGTCAAAGAGTCGGAAATATGGGAAGACGTATGGGAGGGACAAAGGCTACTTGGTAGCAGTATGCGACTTTATCCCGAAACCTCAGTTGCAGAAATTGCCGGATTCCAAGATGGTCGTTGGTGGGTTCAGGATGTTGCAGCAACTCTTCCCGTAAAGATGTTAGGTGAGATCAATGGGGAGGAGGTTATTGATTTATGTGCTGCGCCTGGTGGTAAGACAGCGCAGTTATGTGATGCCGGTGCCAAAGTATTTTCTGTCGATATATCATCTCGTCGCCTAAAAACATTAAAAGAAAATCTGGATCGGCTGTCCTTTTCGTCAAATCTTATATGTGCTGATATTAGGACATGGAAACCTGAGGATCAGGTTAATTTTGTGCTCTTGGATGCTCCGTGCACTGGTACGGGCACTATAAGGCGGCACCCTGATATTCTTCATCGAAGAACCCCTGACCAAGTAGTGCGGAGCGCACAGCTTTTGGATGAATTATTAGCTAATGCAGCGGCAATGGTAAAAGTAGGGGGGACTTTGGTGTTTTCGACTTGCTCTTTGCAGCCTCAGGAGGGGCCAGACCGCGTAGATTTCTTTCTTGCATCCAATCCCGGTTTTATCAGAGCCCCTCTAGGCAAAAAAATCGGGTCTGAAGTTGGCGCTTATCCCACAAAGGTGGGTTACCTCCAAACATTGCCATCTTGTATGGCGGACAGGGGTGGAATGGATGGATTTTTTGCTGCGCGCTTGAAGCGGGCCGTTTAAGCTGTTAGTTGGAGCTATGGAACCAGAGGTACAGATAGCGCCCTCGATTCTGGCCGCGGATTTTGCAAACTTAGGCCATGAAGTGCGGGCGATGGCGGCGGCTGGGGCGGACTCTATCCACATTGACGTGATGGATGGGCATTTTGTGCCCAACCTGACTTTTGGCCCGGCAGTAGTAAGTGCCCTACGATCACATACTGAAAAAGCTTTTGATGTCCATCTGATGATCGACCCAGTTGTGCCGTATGTGGCTGACTTCGCGAGGGCGGGCGCCGACTCCATAACGGTGCACGTTGAGATAGGATCTCAGCTAAATCCGGCGCTAGACCTGATTAAGTCGGAAGGCAAAAAAACGGGGCTTGCGATAAGCCCTGGCACGCCGCTTAGTGCGGTGACACCCTTTCTTTGGTCAGTTGATTTGCTGTTGGTTATGACGGTTAAGCCAGGTTTTGGTGGACAAAAATTTATGCGGGAAGAACTTAGGAAAGTTCAGGAGCTGCGTCGCCTTGTCGACGAGAATGGTGGTGAGGTTGACGTCCAAGTTGATGGCGGAGTCAATTTTGAAACTGCACCAGAGGCTATAGCTGCGGGGGCTAATAATCTCGTCGCTGGTACGGCCGCGTTTGCGGGTGGCGAAGGTTCTTATAGAACAAATCTTACGCGCCTTAGAGGAGGGTCTGCAAGCTGTTAGCGCGTTTTTGAAGAGTAGTTTTCATCCTTGGTCAATCCTTACAATTTTCCGGCCTCGGACTTCTCCCCTTAAAATTTTTTTCAAGACGGACAGAGTTTCCTGAAGGGTAATCTCGCCGCCAATCAGCTCTATATTATCTGGCCGTAACTCATTAGCCATTCGGTTCCATAATTTGGCTCGAAGGTTTCCTGGATACATAACCGAATCCACCCCTAAAATAGACACGCCCCTTAACAGCAGAGGCAATACCGTGGAGTTATATTTTACGCCACCAGTAAGGCCGGTGCAGGCGACGGCCCCCTGGTATTGCAGGCTTGATAGGATCCACGATAGGGTTGTTCCGCCAACTTGGTCGATGGCGCCCGCCCATTTTCCTTTTTCTAACGGAGCGTGGTTTGTGCTGACTTCCTCGCGACTAAGAATAGTCTTTGCTCCTAACGTTTTCAGGTAGTTATGTTCACTTTCCTTGCCGGTGCTCGCGTGCACCTCATAGCCTAGTTTGTTCAGCATGCTGACAGCTATGCTGCCAACGCCGCCTGTGGCTCCCGTTACTAGGATAGGGCCGGATGAGGGCGCAATTCCTTCATGTTCTAATCGTTCGAGCGCTAGTGCTGCTGTGAAACCGGCTGTTCCAAAAATCATGGCGTCGCGGGGGGACATATTTTCCGGGCATTTTACAACCCAATCCCCGGGAATAGTTGCATATTCAGCGTAACCGCCGTCATGGGACACACCAGTACCAAAACCCGTTACAAGAACGATTTCACCTTCCTTAAAACGTGGATCATTAGATGCAGCCACTTTGCCAGCGAGATCAATGCCGGGCACGCGTGGATAATTTCGCACTACTCCCCCATTTGGAAGGGTGGCCAAGCCATCTTTATAATTTACGCTAGACCAGGAAACTTTAATTCTAACATCGTTCTCGTCTAGATCCGGCAGAGCCTGTGTTTTCAGTGCGCCACGCACTGCATCTCCCTCCTTTGATAATAAAAAAGCTTGATAAATTCCTGTCATAGTTTTTCCCTCACAGAATTATGAGCGCATACCTCTATACTATGGATCGTCGTCTGAAAAGTCAGCTGTTATAGATGCAGTAGGAAAGTATCCTTTAACGCCTTGCTTTTTTATAGGGCGCCAATCAGGTAGGGTGTGACTTCGCAAAATGGAATTGGCATCAAGTTTCTGAGGAGAGAGGGTCATGTTTGTTGAGCAACGTACATACGATTTGGCAATAGGAACCCACGAGCAGTGGTTGGAGAGTTATGAGAAATATGGAATGGATGTTCAGAAAGAGATTCTTGGGCGGCTGGTAGGGTATTTTTTTACAGATTTTGCTCAGTTGAACCAGGTGGTCCATATGTGGGCTTACGAAAGCCTAGAAGATCGTAGCCAACGTCGTTCAAAACTGTTTCAGGACCCACGTTGGTTGGAGTTTCTTCCCAAGGTGCGTCCCCTGATTTTGCGCCAGGAGAGTAAAATGCTTATTCCGGCAAGTTTTTCACCCACGCCATGAGAGTTGGCTGCCTTTCTGCACGAAAGTCCCCTGTGGAGCATAGCTCATTTATCTGGATCTCACCCAGCAGGGGAGCTAGCTAGGGCTGAATCGGAATGCTGAACACGTTTTGCTCGAGCCTTTTCGCCCTTGCCGACAAAAATTGCCATAAGAGGGGGTACCAGTAGTAGGGTAAGTATGGCTGAAAGAGATAGACCTCCGATTACAACTGATCCCAAGCCGCGGTATAGCTCCGAGCCTGCTCCAGGTACTAGCACCAGAGGCAACATTCCACACACGCTGGTTAGCGTCGACATAAAGATGGGTCGAAGTCTATTGCGCGTGGCTTCGTAGATCCCGTCGAGCGTTTCCATTCCAGAGGTCCGAATATTGTAAAGGGTTTGGTGGACCAAAAGTATTGCGTTATTGACCACGATACCTACCAATATTGTGAATCCCAATAGCGTAAGCATATCAAGGGGTTGTAGGTACTTAAGGTTTAAGAGGGCGAGGCCAAGAACTGCTCCAGCAGTTGCTGGGGGAACCGCTAGCATGATAATAGCCGGGTAAAGGAAACTTTCAAATAAGACCGCCATCAGTAGGTAAACAATTACAATCGCGACAATAAGATTGAGCATCATTGCATCAAATGTTTGGCTCAATTGGTCGGCCGTTCCCGAGAGCCCTAGATTGACGCCGGAGGGTAGTCCGTCATCAGAAAGCTTATTAATAACCTGGTTTTGAACCATGTCTATGGCTACCTCTAAAGGGATAGTTGGAGCAGGCATAATTTGTAAGGTTATCGTCCTTTGTCGTTCCAGGTGCCGGACTTCATTTGGTCCCGCAGTAAGTTCGACATTGGCTAGGGAACTAACCGGTAGAATTCGCCCATCTGGTGTCACAACAGGTAAATTTTCAAGACCCTGAGTCCGATCAATTTTGTTTTCTAGTCCACGGAGAGTAAGGTCCACTCGACGTCCTTCAATAGTCACCTCCGTTACTCGTAATCCATCGTTAAAAGCATCAACGCTTTGCCCTAGGTCAACCGCGTTAACGCGGTTGTCTGCGAGACTTACTCGGTTAGGGTACAAACGGACTTCTGGATTGCCTAGCTCGAGGCCAGGCTTTGGACGCATTTGATTCCCCTCGGTGCGGGGAAATAGGCTGCCAACAATCCCTGCAGCCTTCTGCGCCACCCCTACCACGGCCCCGAGATCAGATCCCGAAATATCAAGGGACACAGTGCGTGCTCCTCCGATATCTCTGCTGAAGAGGCTTGGTTGGTTAAAGAAGCCATACGTTCCCGGCTCATCGTACAATGTTGCCGACAATACAGGGATCAATTCCGCTACGCGGGTGCGATCCACTGCGCCTGCTCCAAAAAAAGCTATATTGGGAAGGGCAACAAAGAAGTAGTTGCCTATTTTGGGAGGTTGTCCTGGCTCGGCAATTGGCCCGGTTACCGATGACCAAAGGTGTCGCACTTTATCTTCAATTTTAGTTGCCATACTTGTCATGGTTTCCAAGTTGTATCCGGGTGGGGGCAACATTACTCCAAAGATTAGATTGCGATTGCCTTCTGGCAGGTACTCTAGTTTCGGTAAGAACAAGTAGCTTGAGGTAGTCGTAACTACTAGCAATGCGACGACGACAAACCCGGAGGCGAAACGATTTCTAGTTATTCTTTTTGTGTAGCCCAAGAAAAATCGCGCAAAGCCTTTAGCTATTCTGTCGAGGACCGGAATGGCAACCCGCGAGGAAGCTGGCCGCGTAGTCCGTAAAAGATAGCTGGATAGGGCGGGTATCATTGTAATCGATACTAGGAGTGACATCAGGACAGCCACAGATATTGCGACGGCAATATCTCGGAAAAGCTGTCCAGCTTCTAATTGCATGATAAGAATTGGGATAAACACAAGAACTGTGGTGAGTGCAGAAACCAGAACGGCCGACCATACCTGTTCGGCTCCTTGTTGAGCGGATTTGGTTGCAGAAAGTCCGTTCTCCCGATGTCGATATATATTTTCCAGTACGACAATGGCGGCATCAACTACCATTCCGACGGCAAAAGCTATTCCAGCTAGAGAAATGACGTTTATTGACCGTCCCATTGCGGCCATTGCCACGAAGGATGCTACCACGGAGACGGGTATGGCCATGGAGACAATCAGGGTGGCCCGGAACGAACGCAAAAAAGCGATTAGGACGAGGACTGCGAATGTTCCGCCGACATAGATATTCTGCTGCACGAGTGAAATGGCGGAGTTGATGTATATAGTTTCATCGTACACTTGTTCCAAGGTTAAACCTGCATTTGGCACTGCGTAGGCATTTAGTTCATCTACCGCCTGATAGATGCCGTCCATAGTTTCAATAACATTGGCGCCTGTTGATCTGACAGCGTTGAAAGCTAACGCTTCGTTCCCCAAAAAGCGAATTTTGGCCCGAGGTTCTTTATAGCTAAACCTGACATCCGCAACGTCATTAACTGTTACTCTTCCAATGCCTCCATTTTGATCAGGAATAGCGCTAGTCAAGACGACGCTTCTTATTTGCTCTACTGAAGAAAGCTCCCCTTCAGTCCGTACTATGTATCTGCGTTTGCCTTCTTCTATATCTCCGGCGGAGAGGGAAACATTGGCTAAGCGCAGAGAGGTGACTACATCAGGAACTGTTAGTCGATAACGAGCCAATTTATCGGGGTCCACGATGATCCGCATTTCGCCCTCGCTACCGCCATAAACGTTAGTGCCAGAAACGCCATTTACCCGTTCCAGTCGATCTTGAAGAACATCCTCGATAAAATCACCATAGGTTTCTAGAGGTCGGTTGTTCCCAGGGAGCCGCTCAACAATAAACCAGGCTATCGGATTGTCTTCGAGGCCTGAAGTGGATAACAGAGGCTCGTTTGCTTCCTCCGGGTATCCCGAAATCTGGTTTAGGCGGTTCGAAACCATCAATAGCGCTTTATTCATGTCATTATCGATTTCGAATTCTAAAGTAAGAATGCCGCGCCCATCTTGGGATTGGCTTTCCACCCTGCTTACCCCTTCAACTCCTTTCAACACTTCTTCCTGCCGGTTGATAATTTCTCTCTCAACTTCTACTGGGGATCCTCCGCCCCAGTATGTGGTGACTGTAATTACGGGCTTTCGTACATCAGGGGTCAGCTGGATAGGGATGCGATCAAGGGCGAGTAGTCCAAAGATTATTATCATCAAAACAGCCGCTATTACGGCAGTCGGCCTTTCAATGGAGGTGCGAATTAAGGTCATCTACTCATTGCCTCCGGCCTCTTCACTATCGGCCTCCTCTATTCCAATACGAACGCTTTGTCCGGGGCGAAGTCGCTCATTGCCGCGAATAACAACCGGCTCACCTGGACTAAGCCCTGACAATACTTCAAAGCGGGCGGCGGTGGCGTCGCCCAACTCAATGGATCTAATTTGCGCAGTGTTATCCTCCGCCACCACGTATGCCATTGTGAGGCCTTGCATCTTGAGGATTGCATCCTTGTGCACAGTGATAATCTGTCTCGGTATCCCTAATGGTAGAAGGGCGTCAACTGCCTCTCCAACTCCAAAAGAGGTTCCCACCTCTAGTTGGGGTGTAAAACGAACGAGGCGGGTTCTAGACGCTGGGTTTTCTTCCGCACCGACCCCTCGAACTACTGCTGAGAATTCTGACCCTCCGACGGGACGGGCTTGTATTACTGTGCCGGGCTTAAGGCCTGCTACTCGGTTAGACGGAACATGAACCTCTATTTCGATGCTCGCATCATTCACCAAATCCATTACCCCGCTTCCAGCTTGAACGTATGACCCTATCTCCGTGTGCCTAGCGGCAATCAGGCCATCGTACGGCGCGCGGATTTTTGAGTTGATTCTGTCGCCTTCAGCCAGCATTAGGCGGGCTTGTGTGCTAGCAACTTTTGCTGCTGCAGCTGCCCTAAAGGCCTCAGCCTCAGCTTCATTTTGGATGGCATCCTCATGACGTGCCACACTATACGCTGCGGACTCGGTGATTCCCTCAATTCGCAATAATTCGTTCTGCCTCCTTGTCAGCCGTGCTATGGCTGCTTGTTCCTCGGCCAAAGCATGGTTTGCCGTCGCTGCTGCCGCATCTCTCAATAGGGTCATTTTTTGCAAATCTACTATTGCGAGGACCTCCCCTTTCGCCACTCGGTCGCCAACGTCCACCAAAATATCTGTCACAGCGCCCGCCACTCTTGAGGCTATCGTGCCAGATTGTCTGGCGACAAAGCGTCCAAGCACTGGTTGGGTTTGGGATAGTGGCTCTGTCACCACTAAATCAACTTCGACAGGCGCGCTTTGTTGAGATTGCGCGGGAGAGATAAGGAGAGGGGTTAATAGGACTAATAGAGCTGTCAACAGGTTGTGTTGAGTAGTGGCGACAAGATTATCTTTCATTTTGGTAGGCACCTAGGGCCCTGGGACGCTTGAGGTTGTTAAAGGAGAAACTGTGGTGGGGGGGGAGTATACCTACACAATTCTAATAGTCTACGGGTAGCGGGTCTAGGCTTCGCCATAAATACCAGCTCGCTACCGAACGCCATGGGCGCCAGGGTTCAGCTCTCGAGATCATTTCTTGAGGTGTCATTTGTTTATTTTTGTTAAAGTGCAGCTTCATGGCATTCTGAATGCCCACGTCGCCGACTGGTAATATGTCAGGTCTAAGCAAATGGAACATCAAAAACATTTCAGCCGTCCATGGGCCTATGCCCTTGACACGGGTTAGTAGGTTTTTAACTTGGCTGTCGTTTAGATCTGCCCAATTTTGGTTTCTCAGATTTCCCTCGGTAAAGTGATGTGCAAGGTCTAACAGGTACACCGATTTTTGTCTTGTCACACCACACTCTCGTAGTTCCAAAGCAGTTTGCTGGATCATATGTTCTGGTGAAATTTTGCCCACCTTTTGTTCAAGTTTGTTCCAAATGCTCTTAGCTGCCTTCACTGAAATCTGTTGTCCAACTATGGAACGGGCCAATGAGAAAAACCCATCGTTGCGTGGTACGAGCCTCCCACGACCACATTTTTTTATCACCATTGCCAGAGCAGGGTCCTCAGCAAGGAGATGCCGACGTGCTCTGTTCCAATAAGGTGGGTTAGAAGACTTACGCAATTTTTTGTAGGGGTCCATGACTGACGATAGTGGTTGTTATTCAGATGCTATCATGAACTTTGTCCCATTATTTTGCCAAGAACTTTTCTCGATTTTGGGTTAATAATTGCTTGCGTTTGCCGCTTCCCACGGGCGTTACTCTACTATATTGCCTTCGTTTGGGCCGATAGCGCTAGCTCCTGCATCAAAGATAGGGTATGCACATGTTATTAAAAGACTTTGGTGGGTCTCTTGGCTCAAATGTATTTATTTCAAGGAGAGAGTGAGCATGCCAAAAGCGACAGCGAACGCACAAACCGAGGCGGGCTATGGTTATGGGTGGTGGCTTGTAGGTAACCGTTGGTGGGTGGTTGCTGGAGCACTTGTCGTATTTCTTATGGCCGCTTCTGGCGCCCGTTTCTTGGCAATGAACCCAGACGCCCGTGTGTTTTTTAGTGAGGACAACCCTCATCTTCTGGCGTTAGAGCAGTTGGAGAATACGTATACTAAAGTCGAAAATCTATTGTTTGTGTTGGTACCTAAGAATGGCGAGGTATTTACGCGAAATACTCTAGAGGGAATTGAATGGTTGACGGAGGAAAGTTGGCAGACACCTTACTCAACTCGGGTTGATTCAATAACCAATTATCAAAATACCCGTTCGGAGGAAGATGATCTAGTTGTTGAAAATCTTATTCGTAATGCCGCAGATTTCTCAGATCAAGAGCTGACGGACCTCAGGGAAAGGGCACTGGATTTGCCTGCGTTAGCGGGGCGCTTGGTTTCGCATCAGGGTCATGTAGCTGCGGTAGAAATATTAGTTATCAAACCCGAGGGCTCCCTAGAAGCTGTGCCGGAAATCGCTTTGTTTGCTCGGGATTTGCGAGAACGATTCATAGAAAAATTCCCAGGGATTGACGTTTATTTGAATGGCAGTGTGCCCATTAATATGGCGTTTGTAGAAATACCCACCAATGATGTGATGACCCTAGTGCCCCTTATGTTCCTGTTTATCCTGTTAATTCTTGGCATTTCGCTCAGGAGCCTATCGGGAACTATAGCTACATTATCGGTCATAATAATGTCGGTAGCTACTGCCATGGGCCTAGCTGGCTGGGCTGGAGCCATTCTGATGCCGTCATCTGAGACAGCCATTGTTATTATACTCACGCTGTCTGTTGCCCACAGTGTTCATATCCTTGCCAGCATGAGGTTAAACATGCAGGCAGGTATGGAAAAGAATCCAGCCTTGGTTGAAGCCCTGCGCATAAATATGTCTCCAGTATTTATAACTAGTGCCACTACGGCGATTGGGTTTCTATGTATGAATTTTTCGGATGCGCCGCCTTTTCGGCTTTTGGGAAATATCGTGGCTGTTGGGGTTATGGCTGCCTTCCTTCTTTCAGTGACCTTCCTGCCTGCACTGATAGCAATTCTTCCGGGAAGAGTAACGCAGAGGACAGGTATAGCCAGCCAAGTTATGGAATCTCTGGCTTCTACGGTGGTTAATCACAGAGAGAAATTCTTTTGGGGTACTGGAGCTATAATTATATTGCTGGGGATTGGGATTACCAAGATAGATTTAGACGATAACTTTTTGAAATATTTGGATGAAAGGTTTCCTATTCGAGCCTCCATAGATTTCACTGAGGCCAACTTAAATGGGCTCAATATGCTTCAATATTCCGTCCCGTCGGGGGAGGAAGGTGGAATATCAAATCCAGATTACTTGCGGAAGTTGGAGGCTTTTGGGAAGTGGTTCAAGTCGCAACCCAAAGTAACTCATGTGACAACGATTACAGAGGTATTTAAGCGGCTCAACCTTAGTATGCATGGAGACAATCCGGAGTTTTACAAGATTCCAGATAATAGGGAATTAGCTGCACAATACTTATTGCTCTATGAGATGTCGCTTCCATATGGGCTGGATTTGAACAATCAAATTAACGTCGGAAAGTCAGCCAGCCAGGTAATGGTGAATGTTAAGGATATTTCCTCTAAAGAGGTTCGAGAATTGGATGCAAAGGCCCAGTCTTGGATAGCGGAAAACATGCCTGGTGTATCCTCTCCGGGAACGGGTCTTTCGGTGGTCTTTTCCCATATCTCTGGGCGAAATATCAATTCAATGTTGAAGGGGTCCATAACGGCTTTGGTTGTTATCTCATTGATATTAGTTTTTGCTCTGAGAAGTATTAGGATGGGTGTAATAAGCTTAGTGCCTAACCTGTTCCCAGCAATAATGGCATTTGGGTTATGGGGTTATGTTCAAGGGACTGTGGGGTTATCGATTGCTATTGTGCTCGCAATGACATTGGGGATCGTCGTCGATGATACAGTTCATTTTTTAAGCAAATACCTGCGAGCAAGGCGAGAAGAAAACATGGACCCAGAAGAGGCAACTAGGTACGCGTTTCGAACCGTAGGGGTTGCTTTGTGGATTACTTCTATAACACTAGTGACGGGTTTTGGCGTCCTAGCCTTCTCTGGGTTTAAGGTGAACTCGGATATGGGATTTTTGAGTTCTGTTACCATTGGATTTGCCCTTATCGCGGATTTCTTGTTTTTACCGCCCTTGCTGATGAAGCTCGATCGTTTCAGGGCTCGCAAATCTGAGAGATTAGCATAGGCTGTGTGTTTGCTGTGAGAAGTGATGAGGGAAGGCTTGATAGGTGGCTAGGAGGCGTAGCCGGGGACGTATGTGTTGAGGAGTTGCGGCTCTAGACATCCAGGCATATACTCCGCGGCCCAGAATTGGCCGTCAGGGGGGGCATAGCAAAAGTGGCTGCGAGTAAGAGCAGAAAAGCGGGGCGTGTCGATAGGTCGAAACGAAGGAGCAAGGGCGGGAAGCCCCCAACCTTGCCTGAGCGTTATCAGCCAAATGACAACGAAGAGTTTATGGGTCCGTTACAACAGGAGTACTTTCGGCAGAAGTTATTGGGCTGGCGGCGGGACATATTGGCCGCGTCGAGTCAGGCTATTAACACGCTCAGGCAGGATACTGGCCCTGAGGCAGATATTGGCGACCGTGCCTCTACTGAGGCAGGTCGATTGATCGAGCTTCGGGGCCGAGATAGGGCGCGGAAGCTGTTGTCAAAAATTGAGGCCGCCTTACAACGTATTGAGGATGGCACCTATGGTTTTTGCGAGGAGACGGGAGAGCCTATTGGAATTAGTCGCTTGGAGGCGCGGCCAGTCGCAACATTGAGTTTGGCTGCTCAGGAACGGCACGAGCGAATAGAGAAAACATATAGCGATGACTAAGGCAAAAATTTTCAGGCGATGTCATGGGGCAACGACAGGCCCTGTTGTTCACATGCTGTTTTAACACAATTCCGCAGTAGACATGCGATCGTCATTGGGCCCACACCGCCAGGGACGGGAGTTATCGCACTGGCCACTTGTGCTGCATCCTCGAACGCAACGTCGCCGACTATCCGCTTGATCCCATCGTTAGTGGTAATGCGGTTGATTCCAACGTCAATGACTATACTACCGGGTTTAATCCAATTCTTTCTAATCATTTCGGGGCGTCCCGCTGCAGATATTAAGATATCGGCCTGTAAGCATAATTTATGGGGTTCAGGGGTGTTCGAATGTACGATGGTTATGGAACAGTTCTCCGCTAATAAAAGTTGGGCTAATGGTTTCCCGACGATGTTGGAACGTCCAACTATCACGGCGTGTAAGCCGGTTAGATCCGACCTCACCTCTTTCAACAGTAACAGGCAACCTTGTGGGGTGCAGGGCACGAGGCTGCTGATTCCAGATCCAAGACGCCCAACATTAACGGGGTGGAATCCATCTACATCCTTTTCAGGCAATATCAGGTCTAGGATCCCATTCGGGTTTATGTGTTGAGGCAGAGGTAGTTGTACTAGTATGCCGTGGATAGAGTGGTCCTTATTGAGAGAGCAAATTTCTTTGGCTAGCTCTTCTTGTGAGATGTCCGCCGGGAAATCCCGCTGTATGCTATGCATTCCGGCCGCCAAAGTCTGTTTAACTTTATTTCTTGTGTAGATCCGGCTGGCGGGATCCTCACCCACCATTACTACGGCTAGACCTGGAAT
>MDTE01195708.1_pt1 | contig 14607 bp, 8 predicted proteins | sample 811231 | NCBI WGS metagenome assembly MDTE01 (sample SAMN05326651, study PRJNA326480) | marine metagenome | isolation source: seawater | place: Indian Ocean: Red Sea | collected 2010 | reverse complement strand
TGACATTTGATCCTTAGATGGCATTTGAGTATATTATAAGTGTTCTTGCAATTCAATAGGGTTTGATTGTGACACTTGTTTCGGTGTCTGACCAAACCCTCCTCTTTCTTCTCTTCGTGTAGAATCCAATGTAGATTGGAGACTACGCAATTCTGATTTCATCTTATGCAATTCTTCATCAGTGTAGAGAAACCCATTGGTTTCACCTGCCTTGACACATTGCTTAAGAAGTTTTGCTTGTGCTTTTAAAGCACTGGATTCTTCCCAGAAGTAACTAGTCATTCGTCTACCATCTCAAACTCATCTATATTTTGTGCAGGAAGCAAATGTCCTCCTATCTCATATATATGTTCTCCGTTAACACTACCTTTGTACTCAAGTCCATTAAGAGAGCCATACTCTCGTATGGCTGCTTGGATCTTATAGTGCATCAGTTGTCCTTTGTCAGGTACTTTCATAATATAATGCCTTTGTTTTTATATGCTATCGCATCAAATTGGATTTGTCAAGCTGTTGGATCATCATTTACATATGGGATTGTTCCATCTGGTTTGACCACGTATGCATAGATCCTATGGTTGACATCTGGTAAATTCTTTGGTTGGGGAAACCATTCGTGACAAGCATCAACTGCCTGTTGTTCTGTGTCAAAGATATAAAATATATCTTCAGAAGCAAATATCTCATCTATTTCTGCCTCTGGTATAATCCATTGTGGATTGCCTTCAGCATCATTATCAGTATAATATGCTTTAACTGTTGTCTTCTGATCAGCAGTCAAATCTGAATACTTATGATTGTCTACAACCATAATATATTTCTGTTGTTCTTTAGCAAGTAAAGCAACAATATCATATATGTTCTTTGGGTTTAATGATACCAATGCCATTATGATCCTCCGTTCTCAAGTTGTTCTAGTATAGTATCTAAGTTTGTGCTTGCATTAGAATCATATATTCTTGATACAGGCATAGAATCAATAGTCTCTGTACTAATAGCAATAGAGAGATATGTTAATATTCTATCAGAATACTTTCTATAAACACTCTGATTTAAAGTAAAGAAATGGTTGATTGTATCTTCCAAGTAATCATAACTATCACCAGCAGTAAATGTAGCACCAGTTAGAGTAGCATTTAAGTTTCCTGTTACTCTGTTATTCAATGTAACTGATGTACCATCAATTTTAGTAACACATGTGTAGTCTGGTAATACTATCACTCCATCACTTTGTGTTCCTTGAGCACTAATTGTTACTCCAACACCAGCAGCAAGTTTTGTAACATCACTTACATTTGTAATAACTGTGCCACCATCAGTAGAACCAGGATCATTCGCTGCCTGATTACCATTATCAATCACTTGTACATTACCAGTGAATGTACCTGCAACTGATTTCCTCTGCTTATATTTTGTTGGTGTTATTGGTAACTTAACTTCAACAGCAACAACACCTTTCTGTCCTAATGGTGCTGCTTCGGTAATATCTCTTAATTTCTGACGGTATGTGACCCACTGTGCTTTCTCTTCAGCAGTTAATGGTGCATCAGCAGTTTGTGTCCAATCACTATCAAGCAACAGGAACTTCCTAATCATTATAAGTTTGTTCCAGTTTACATAATTATCCTTGGCATACAATGATGTTAATGCTTGTTCTAAATTATAATCCTCAACCTCACGATAGTCAGTATATTTTCTATCTAACTTTTCCCACAACTCATCTAATTCAGCACTTGTAAACTGATTAGTATCTAACTGATAGGATGACCATGAATATACACCAGTCTTCTGGTTACGAATATTCTTATTCTTATTGATTACTGTAGCACCAGCTTTGTATCTGATATATGATTCTAATTTATCACGATCAGAGTCCCAAACTGGATAAAGTATAGGAACAATATCACTAGTCCAGAAGTCATCATTAATGGCTTTAGTAACACCATTCTTTTGAATCGTTCTGTCTAGAGCATTAACATATAATGCTACTTCTTGTCCAGCCATGTTTGCCATATTATTGTACCTTAAGAGCCCATCCTGTCAATATGTATTTATCTTGTGTGAAAACTGTATTGCCACGATGAACATGTGTCAAACCAGCAGGAAAGATACACATCATCCCTTGCTCTGGTTTAATTCTTCTCTTCTGATAGAGGAATTCTGTTTCAGCCTCACCATCAGGCATATCATTTAAGTATATAGTCCACACTAACTCACGTTGTGCAGTTTGGTGTGAAGCATTTTCATAATGCCATTCATGGTATCCACCTGAAGGTGGAGTTTTTTGTCCTTTAACAGTGTATGACATCAACTTCACATTTAATAGTTGACTATACTGCATACAATAATGTTTAAGACAACACTTCAAGTAACCATTGACTTGATCTGTCAATTGTTGGTCATAATCTTGTAGAAATACTTGATCATCACCTCTTCCCATTCTTCTATTAGGAAACTGACTATCTCCATCACCAATGCCACTTGTATTAGTGGAATGATTTAATATATTATCAATTTTATCTATGACATCTTCACAAAGTTGTTTTGGTACAAACTTTCTCCAGATGCCAATAAAGTCATCAAACTCTCCAACCATCTTGTCGATTGGAAAGATAAATTGTTCATTCATAATTAAATCGCTTTTATCAGATATTTTACCCTATGGTATCTAGTAATCAATGGAATGTTGTTTTCTGGAGACGCAATAACTGATGTTGTTATTGGAGTTGATGAACTCATTGTGAATTTACCATCACCTGCTAACATACTAGCATCAGTTGGTGTGATTGTTGTATCTATTTGATCAATACCACCAATTAAACTACCACTAGCAGGAGTAAATACTTGATTAGTTTCTTCATCATAGAATAGATGAATACCTGCTAATCCATAGTTATCTTCAGCATCATTATTATTATCATCTTGTCCAGCAGTTCTGTTCTGTCTTAAGAATAGATAGACATTATTCTGTCTAATATTATTTCCTTCTGGTAATGCTATATTATAGAAGTCCCAGTCATTAGAAGTGGTACTTGCAGGAACAATAGTGTTTAACAATGTGGTAGTATTACTTCCATCCACCTGCCAGTATACCATAAGATCCTCTTCTGGTATAGCCCCTCCGTTAGAACCATTACCTCTGATAACTGTAAATCTCATATTATTTACATTGGTCAAATTAAAGGGACCAACATAGTATTCTCTTAAATTGTTCGCTGAACTATCTCCAATCCAAGGCAAATATTTTGTTACAATTCCACCATATGAAGGAGCACCAGCACCAGCATTGATAGCAAATTTATCACTAGCAGTAGATCCTGGTCCTGGGACTGTCTCTACCATGTCATCATTGGTTGATGTCTGCCATATATCACCATCATATGCTGAACCTGAAGGAACACCTGCTGGATCACACAAATAATACTTACCTTGTGGAATAGAAGGATTACCTGGAGTTGTTCCACCTCCTTCACTACCAGCATATCTAACTTTAATATAACCATTAGCACCATCTTGTGCTACACCACCACCATTACCTGGAGATTGTAGACCAGCAGTTACAGCAATATTCTTTCCTACTATTGTTACAGATGCACTAGCACCCTGACCACCGCCACCACCATTATTGCCCCATAACGTGACACTAGCAGTAGCAGAAATACTTACATATCCATCACTACCTGGTGATGCTCCATTTGCTGACCATGTTGCCGTACACATATCTGATCTGTATCCAGAATCTCCTCTTGATCCACCAGATCCACCACCATTACCATTGTGACCAACACCAGCAGTTCCACCAGTTCCACCGTTGGCAGCTCCGTTTGGACCGCAACCGCCTCCACCGCCTCCACCACCACCAGCAGTACATCCACCTTGGGTTCCGTCAGCACCATTAACAAAGTCCATCGCAGATGTCAAAGAATGTAAGTTAGTACCTGCTCCTTGACCATCACCACCAGCGTAGCAACCATCAGTAGTTCCACCACCGTTGTAACCACCACCTGATCCACCGCCACCGCCTCCACCGCCAGCACCGACAAATACGTTACCGCCGTTGAAGTAGACACCAGTAGCACCACCACCTGCTCCACCTGTTGCACCATTACCCCATGCACCGAGACCAGAGTTACCACCAACAGCAGGTCCATTACCACCAACTGAACTAGCTCCTCCAGAATCATTCTCCATTCCAGTACCATCAGCATAACCACCTCGGACGTTCTCTCCTGCTTCACCTGCTCTACCAATTTGCATTGTGATAGTATTAGGAACTGATGTTAATGTTGCTGTAATTAATGCACCATTAGTTCCTGTTCCACCAATAGCACTACCATCACTAGGATTAGCTGTTGAACCTGGTGGATTTGTTGATCCTGCTTCACAACCAGAGTTAGCATTGGGGTTACCATTACCTCCACCAGCACCTGCAACTTGAAGAATAATACTTCTACCAGTCTCACCAGGCACTAGTGCTGGATTAGTCCATGTATCATTAAATGCAGTGAATGTTTGTGATCCTAAATCGACTGTATCATTAAAACTATTTGCTCTACCATCACCACCAGTTGTTAATGGTTTAGGTGTAGTTCCTGTATCTCCTCCACCATTTACCTCACTTAATTCTGTACCTTGAGTACCACCAGTATCTCCATTTAATCCTGTTTGATTGTTACTAATAACAAACCATTCTTCATTATCTAATGATATTGGATATGAAAATGCTCCTCCAGATCCTCCAGCACCACCACTATCTCCAGATCCTCCTCCATCTCCACCATTTGATGTGATAGTATATGTTGTACCATCTACAGTAAACGTGGCATAAGCAAAACCAGCATCTGTACCAGCATTATCACTGTCTCCACCACCTCCACCTGGAGCCATTATAGTTAAATCTATCTGTGTTACTTCCCCTGAACTAGCAGGAACTGGGTTCAAAGTAATAGTTCCTGGTGTAGTTCTTTCTTCCTCTTGGAATGTAACTCCTGTTCCTGGATTAACTATAACTGTTGCTTTACCACCAACTACTGTCTGTTGATTGATAGCATAAAATCTTGGTTGTGGAGTAGAAGTAACTTCTTCAAATGTTCCAGATGCTAGTTTAACTATTGGATTACCACCAGCAGGACTTGTACCAGGTGGATTTGGTTGTGAATCTGATGTTGGATCATACTCAAATCCTTGAGTAGATAAACCAGAATTCAATACTAAGAAAGATCCATTATATTCTCCTGGAGTTGCACCTTGAATAGTAATCCAATCTCCAGGATTATATCCATGAGGTTCTGCTGTTGCAACAATACACTTATCATTAGGAGCATCATAAGTAATACTTGTTATATTGATAGATGGAGCTGATGTAACATTCCATTTCTTTGGATCACCACCATCATCTAAACCAATACCATCAGTATTACCATAAGTTGCCATGTTACCATCATTTAACATAGTAGCAGACAATCCATGAGAGTGTCCTAATGCTACTCCACCTGAAACAGATGGTTCAAATGGTATAACATTTGATCTTGATTTAGTATAGATCACACCATACTTATCAGAAGGTGATCCACCAAATTCAACAGCCAATGACTCATCTGGTTCTGATGATAATATATTATGGTAGTGTTCTATTGGTCTTGAGAATATATGATCATCAATTGGACCAACAGTTGTTGAAACACTTCCAGTAATGAATGTAGATATATCAGCTTGGATGCCAGTATATCCAGTTGTCTTAACGTTACCTATATCAAAAAATATTCCACCATTTAATAACTGGTTCTGTGCAATATACCAAGAACCACCAATCTGTCCAACTGTATTACTTAAACCATCCTCTACTGTAGCAGATCCTAAACCGTCTACTGCACCATATCCTACAACTACTTTATCTCTATAATCTGGTAAGAAGAATGTTCCAATACTACGTGGAACATCTCTGGTATTAAAACTCTTAAATAATGTAATATTAGGATGAACACCAGTGGTAAAATCAACCGTAAACTGTGGTAATGTTGCAGGATCTACTCCATTTGTTTGTCCAGGTTCAGGAAATACTATCTCATAACAGAATTCATTTGCACCAACCTGTGCTGTAACATTTTCTGTTGGTTCTTTAGTTAGATAATAATTATTAAATGCAAATACACCTGGTCCTATTGATCCAAATCCTACACCAACACCAAATTGAGCACTAATTTGAGAACCAGATCCAGTAAATGAATTACTAAGAGCAATACTAAAGTTTGCTGCATCCTTACTTAAAACAGTAGTATTAACTGGAAGTGTTACTGTACCATTATTTCCCATCAATTCTACTACATCACCAACATTCATCTTATTAATATCTGTTGATGGTATATCAGTTACATTTGGTGATGAAGCAGAAATATTACCAGTAAATGTAGTTGTTTGTGCTACAAATCTTACAGATGAACCATAAGGATATGGCATCTTTGATAATGCTGCTATACCAGGATCTCTGTAGAAATTAAAAAATGCTTTATCATTAATCCAAAATAATTTTCTTGCTCCACCAGCAACTGATGCTTGTCCTGGAGAATAAGTTGTATTACCACCGTAAGTATTACGAACTGCTTTGTATAGTATAGGATAATCTCTGATATTTAATTCTCTTCCATCACAATAAAGATATCCTTGATGTGAATACTCTTCTATCTCATTTCCTGCACCAGAATTTACATCAACAAGAACAGGCAAAATAGTGCCAGGTGGTTGATGTTGACCTCCCTTATCTTGGTAATAATTCTGATATTTATTGCGGTATGTGACAGTCATTAATACTTAATTAAGAATTCCTGGACGATATAAGGTTGAATAAATTGATCTGCTTTATTCTCAGTATTAACACTAATGCTAATAGTCGATTTCAAATCAATAGCAGGTATAAATGCTGGATTTGTATTCACTACATATGTATGCTCGGTTGCTGAAAAATTAACAAAATGACGGTGCATACCATCATTACCAGTAGCTTCAGTTTGATTAACAACGTTGTTAATAGCACCATAGTAACTGTCTTCTGTACTATCAGCAAATCCATCGTAAGGTACGTTTGGATCTGTATAGTTAGGAGTCAAAGTTATAGGACCAGTTCTTGGTTGAGCAAGATAACCACCTAACCAACAACCTGGCCAACCTATTCCTTCACATTTTACAGCAACAGTTCCTGTGTATGTAATAGTACCATAGGTATATGATTCTAAAGAACCAGAACTACCACCACAACCACTATTCTGTCCACTCCAAACTGGCCACTGTCCATTATATCCTGTTGGTATCAAACATTGATTAGAAGATAAAAATTCACAACCACTAAAACATCCAGCATAATATGTTCTTCTACAACCACCAGCAGATTCTGATTGTGTTACTGATGCCAATCTTTGTCTAGTTGCTTGTAAATAACATAAATCCTGTCTAGTATTCTCTGACCATTCTTGAATACACAGTGTAGATTTCCTAGTGTATGAGTTTCTACCAAACATTGCAAATTCATTACCAACACTAGATGCTACTCTAGTTCTAGTTCCATCATGGAAGTGAGCATGTGGCATGATTGCAGTTTGCAATACATCTATACTTTCTGTATAGTTACCAGTAGTTCTAGTAAAACCTGGTTGACCAGTTATCTCAATACTTTGTGCTGGTAAGAAAAATGATCCTTGATATAATATTTCATAAGATGTTCCTATATTACTCTGAACATCTAATCCAACACCAGATTTTGTAATAGTATTGGGTGGATCATTATCATCTTCAATATAAAGATCAATAGCATCTCCTAAGTTCGCTCCACTAGATGCTCTTATCTTCTTAGATCCTAAATCTGGTACTTGAAATTGATTGTCAAGTAATGTTTGAGTTGGTTTTCTATATCTACAAAGTTGTCCAACTCCTAATATCTCTGCCAATTCTGGAAATACTTCAGCAGAATATATTCCACCATCACATCTTAAGTATCCAGCAGGTAATTCATCTTTAGTATTCTGATCATCTGGATCATTAGATGTTAACTGTTTACTCCAATTTAAAATTGTGCCAGTGGTAGTACCTACCTTTGATTTTTCTCTTTGATAGAATACTGCCATTAGTATGCCCTCATTATAATAAGAGTAGTTAGTGACGGAGTATTTGGGTTAACTTGAACACTTAATGCCTTATCAACACTCACTGGAGATATAGTTCCTGTCGTCATATTATTTATGAGCACAGTACTAGGAACTCTCATCTGACCTTTATTCATACTCACATCAATAGTGAAATGATTATGAGATCCAAAAGATTCAGAATTCCATACGTCTGCCTGATGGTTCAATGTAACTGGATAAGGATATAATTCTCCAGCACCAGCAGTTCCACCAGTTCTTGCTATATCTACATCACTACCAGAACTATAATGGTTTCTTCCTCCCATATATGATCCTGCTGGTGGAAATGGAGCTGTTACTGCTGGCATCTGTTGGTTAATGATACATGTATTTGGATCATTATAACTACCATTATTCAATGGATCTCCAGTATTAGCATAACCTGGGACAACTCTAGAAGTATTAGGAATTACAGGAACATCAGTTACAGAGTTTGTAAAATCTCTCCATCCTGACATGTCAGGTAAAGTTTGACCAGCTTCATCATACCAAGTAACTCTTGCTGTTCCTGGAAGAAATACATCAGCATTAGATTCATTAGGGTTAATTGCTACTGCACTAGCAGTAGTCCACTCTGCGTCCTGAACATCATAATTTCCTGCTTCAAATAATCCTACATAACCACCTGCAACAATTGTAGATGGATATTTATCATTTTCTGGTTGTGCATGACTATGAGATGGAGTATGGTCAACACCTAGTTTTCTAGGAATAACTCTAACCGTATCAAAATATACAGGATCTTGAATTGCAAGACCTGTAACCTTACCTGCTAATTCACCATCAGTTTCAATGGAAAAATTAACATCAACATATGATACAATATTAGTCAATGGAGAAGCATCAGCACCATTCTCTGTAACATATTGACCTATAACTGCCATATCTTCTGGTGCAACTCTTGATGATTCAATATCAACAAGTGCAGTCTGATTTAGATTTGGTAGTGTAAACAAATCAGTATCTTCATAAGCAGGATAACTATTTTGTATTCCTACTGGTGGACCACCTGAAACTTGAAATGGACCATATGTATTACCTAATAATTGTGCAAGCAATGGATATTCATTTGCTCTAAGTGTTTGACCACTGCACACAATCCATCCTTTAGGAATAGCATCAACAGTTAATGCCGATGAACTGGAAGATCCAGTCCAAGGCATTATTGTTCCTATAGGAGAAACTTTTGATGATTTTATCCTGTTATAACTTGCCATCTATTAAACCTCCATTAACCACCAACCAAGAACAGAAGTTGGAATACCAACTTGATTATTACTATCAGTAGGTCCTTGATATATCAGAGCAAATGCAGCATTTGGAGTCTGAACAACCAATTCACCTGAAGGATATGGTGTTAACCTATCGCCAAGTAATGTTCCTGTGTTATCTCCTTGTATTGGAGTTCCAGAAGACTCAGGTGTTCTTAAGACCAAAGTTGTATTGTAACTCAATTGTCCACCAACCTCAACTATCCTTACGACATCTCCTGTTATAGGAGCAGCTGGTAGTGTTAGAATTAATGTAGAAGTAGATTGAACATTGACTGTGTATACAATGTTAGCAATCAACTGTAAATCAGCTTCTAATGATGCAGATGATAGGTAACGTGTGTGTCTACCACCAGTTGCAGTGTAGAAGTTAGTAACACCAAATGAATCTATGGAGTTATCTTGCTTAACAGCGAACTTCTTAGTTCCATTAGGACCGAGATTCTGAATGGAAAGTTGTTCAAATGTAGTAGAAGGATTTGCCTCTGCTTCACCACTAATTGTGAATGACTTCTCAGTACCAGAATTACCTAAGTTATCAACAAAGAATGATGGAGTGTTATTATCTGGGTTGAGAATAACGTTCTCTGGGTCACCACCCTTGAATAGATAGAAGTCACCTCGTGATACAACACCAGCGTGCCATGTCATCAATCCAGAGTGATCAGCGTGACCATCATCGTTGACGAATGAGAACATTCTAGTCTGATTAACAGAGTCAAAGATCTCAATACTACCACCAAGCATTCTTAGATCTTCAGCAATATGAAGACCACCAGTTCTGAATGGAATAGCACCATCTCTAACCTGCTCATTCATCACTGACTGATGAACTACTCCCTCTAATCTACCTCCAACAGCACACCAGAATACAGAGTTGCCAGTTGCATCAGCGAACACAACCCAGTTGAGATAATCAAGTTTCTGTTGTACAATATATCCTCTATCAATAATAGTAGAGTTATATGTGGAAGAAGCACCAGACTTAACTCTAGTTCTCTGTTCAGAATCAATTACATTAGCAAACTCACTATGCTTGAGTAATCTTCTAACAACGTTGCCACTTGCAAATACTGCATTATTAGGATCAAATGGTTTGTCAGTATATAATCCATCTCCTGCCTGTTCAATAACAATTGTTGGATTAGCACCTGTAATTATTTGAGTAATCTTACCAACAATGAAGTCACCGATACCAGTTGCAGCAGCAGTTGTAGTACCAACAAATACTATATTATCGACTGCGAATGCTCCAGATCCTGTACCAAGACTATTGACTGGAATCTGAACTGCACCACTTGAACCTTGAGCATTACCATTGACTGTTGTGCTAGGACCACCAGCAGTATCAATCATTGGATCGAACCAGAAACTATACATTAATGGAATAGCACCAGCATCAAATGCTGTCTCTATAGCAGCAGTATTAGTGTAAGTAGTTACTCCATCACCAAGAGAAGCAAATACTAGATCTAATCTACCATAATGTGTTCCGATATGAGTTGTACCAGTACATGTATCAGTCTCGAATGTAGTAACATCGTTACCGTTATTAAGTACGAACTTCTCATTTCTCTCTGCTTCATATGTTGTGTTAGCAGCTTGTGCTCCACCAACAGGTTCACTCAACCAAATCTTATTATTAGCACTATCAATATGTGTAATGTAAGTGTCATGTATAACTGTCTGTGGAGACTCATTAGTGATATTCTTAAGATAATCACCAACTGCTATGTCAGCAATTGTCTTATTAGCAGTTGTAACAACAACGTTAGTAAGGAAATTATTACCAGCAGTAGAATCAGCAGTAAATACAATCTTATTAAGAGTACCACAACCACCATCTAATGTTAATGTACTGTTAAGTACAAGACCAGATCCAGGAATTTCAGGATTACCAACCTGAACTGCACCAGTTACAGAGTTAACCTCAAATACTGTTAGATCAGGATTACCACAGTTAGTAACTTTAAGTGTTTGAACCTGTTGATCAAGTTGACTGACAACTCTAATAACCTCACCTACACTTGGTGCAGCAGGGTCACGATCAATGATTACATAATCAGAAACTGTAAGTTCTCCACCAAACTCAGCAAGATATACGTTATCTTGTGGTCCAGTATTGTCAAGTGCTTGTTCTGTCCATGTAGAATCAAACTGAACATTAACCTTAAAGATAGGTGTATTATCAGGATGATTATCTAATTGAGCAGTAAATGTTCCAAATGGTTGACGCTTAACCTTCAAGTAGTAAGGAGCAACTGCTGTTCTTGTTAATTCTACAACCTGAACTATTTCAGGATGTCCACTACCAGATACAGCACTGTTAATAATGATATAATCATTTTCACTGAAGTACTGATCACCATTAGCAAGAACAGGTTGTTGTGCTAAAGGTAGATAGAATTCATCAGTACCAGTTAATGCAGGTAGATCCTGTGGTTCAACCACTGGGTTTCCACCAAGACCAACTTTTGCATTCTGGAAGAATGAACCACCCCAGTTTCCTTGACCAGCAGTATCAACTTCGTTGTATCCAGGATCAGTGATACCTAGAACAATTACGTTAAGAATATCAATATTCTTGTTGAATACTGTGGATGAAATTATTCCATCATCATGATTATCAATAGCAGATCCTAACTGTCCTCTTTCACCAACGAATGAGAAGGAAGCAAGTCCACCACATAACCACATATCACCAAGGAACTTAGCAGATGCCTTGACTTCAAGTTGGTTATTAATAGTTGTCTGACCACCTTGACCAGCAATATTGATCTCAGATGCATTGGTAGCAAACTGAATAGTGGAAGGACCACCTGAGTTAGAGAAGAAGCTAACTTCACCTGCATTACTGAATAGATTTACACTTTCGTTAGTAGTTCTTCTATATCCTAACCATGCATCTCCATCAACCTTAAGTGATTTAGATCTTACTCTAGTATATGATAAGGACTCTGAACTATCCCATGAACCACCAATATCAACCTTAGTGATTGTCTGTGCTCCATCTGATACACGATTGTCTGGTGTAGTACCAATCAATGCATTGAAATGCTCAGATGATGTACCAAGAACAAAGAACTGATCAGTTGTTCCTTCATCCATGATTCTCATGTACTGAAGGTTCTTACCAATCTCTAGTCCCTTACTGTTACTCTTATCAAGAGCACCACCAGAGAGTGCTAAACTACCAGTAAATCCAGCATCATTAACGAAATTGAATCCACCTGTTGTAATAGCAGTTCTGATTTCAGCAGTGTTTGAAGTACCACCACCATCAACATCTATATCACGCTCAAACTTAGCATCTTCAGTAAATCTGGAATCACCCTTGACTACCAATGCTCTGTCTAATTCAGCGTTAGTTGTGTTAATACCAACCTTACCATCATTATTACCACGACCACCTTCTGTGATTGCTACTTCTTCGGTAGAAACACGTAGTGCTGCTGCCTCTGCATCAATCTCTAATTTAGTATCGAGATTAGCATTGTCTTGATAACCAACTACAAGAGCATCAGAAATTCTATTCTTCTCTCTATCATTGTATGCAGTATGATCTAAGTAATCTGTTGTGCTGCGACCACTAATATATGCATTACCAATTACATCTAAGTTAGCACGAGGTGTTGTTGCATTAGATACGAATCCGTTAGCATAATCCGCATGTGCTGACCTTGTAATGGTGTTAATACCAAGTTTGTAGTTACCAATAGCTTCAGATTCTGTTCTCAATGCCTGAGAACCAAGTACACCTACTTCCTTCCAATCAGAGTTAGAGAACTCAACAGTTGGAACTGGTTGACCGCCTGGTGTACTGTCTACTATTCCACCTGTACCGTTCCAAAGTTCAGTAGCATTAGTAATAGGATCAAATACTTGGAACTCAACCCAGTTATTTGTAGGAACAAATGTAGATGCTAGTACCGACCAAGCACGATTAAGAACTGGCTGATAGTAGAAGTCATTAAGTTTAATCTGAGAACCAGATGTAATACCTCTTCCTGGTAGATCCTCGTTAGCGATATCTAATCCAGTATTAGCATCTCTCCAAGTAAATCTAACAACATTACCATTAAAGTTAATGCTTAGTATGTTACTTGCAGGAACTGAAGTGAAGTAGTTAGAGAAGATCCATCCAAGAGAACCAGACTGATTAACTGATGAACCCTTAAGTAGAATATCTCCTGGTGATGGAATAACACCATCATATGTGACAAACTGCTCAGAAGCGATTCTAGTACCACCACCAGAGATCAATACATCTTGGTTAGGAGTTACATTAGATGCTACTCCACCAGCAGTATGTGTCTGGATCATGTATGGTTGACCATTGCCTCTGGCATTAAATCCAAATATAGCAGCCTGAACTCTGTTCTTACTTAATCTAATGTCACCAGTAGTTGCAGGAACAAATGAGTTTCTATCTAATTGTCCATCTTGCTCTAGTAATGTTACAGGATCAACAGAACTTACGTTAGAACGTATGATTAGAGAATCCTTAACCTGAACAAAGTCCTCATCCTGTACTGATATAACAAGAGGAGATTCGATAGTATTGACTAACTTACCATCTCCACCAACAACTGTAATATTCTGGTTGAATGTTACAGGAGTATCGAAGGTAGTAACTAGACTTCCTATTACATCATCCTGATCTCCATCATCTGCTAATACAGCAGCATCTATGAATGTTTCTTCACCTGTGATAGCATTGATTCTTCTATTACCAATGTACAAGTCACCTTGTGAGTTGATTCCAGTGTAGAATACAATACCAGCATCTTGCTTCTTAGACTGTGCATAGAAGTCTTCTTCTGGTGTTAGGACAACTTCCTGTCTTGCTGGTAGACCAGTTGAATAGTTACCTGGTCCGAAACCAAGATATTCAAACGTATGGTTACCTGCTCTTGCTATGGAAGGTCTTCGTAATTCAACGTAATATCTCTGATCTGCTAGAACAGTGCTGTTACCAGAGATAGGAATTAATCTATCTTCTGATCCAGATGTTGCATTACCAAGTTGTGCCTGAATCTTATTAACACCAGTATATGTGTTATCAACAAATGCAGGTTGTACTATTAAATCCTCAACACCTTCTCTTGTAGTAGAGTTCTTATAATCGTTAACTGTAACTAAACCATGAGTATAATTATCAG
>MDTE01037438.1_pt1 | contig 14608 bp, 16 predicted proteins | sample 811231 | NCBI WGS metagenome assembly MDTE01 (sample SAMN05326651, study PRJNA326480) | marine metagenome | isolation source: seawater | place: Indian Ocean: Red Sea | collected 2010 | reverse complement strand
TTTTTTTAAATAAAAAGAAATTAAGCCCCGCCACTTTATTAAAAAAGCTTAATGAGATAGGTGGTATTAATGGAGTTGGACGCTTGGATATTGTAGAAAATAGGTTTATTGGTATGAAATCTAGAGGAATTTATGAAACACCTGGTGGACAGATTCTTTTAATTGCAAGAAGAGCCATTGAGAGTTTGACTTTAGATAAAGGTTCAGCTCATCTAAAAGATGAAATAATGCCAAGGTACTCTGAATTAATTTATAATGGATTATGGTTTTCTCCTGAAAGAGAAATGCTTCAATCTTTAATTGATACAAGCCAAAAAAAAGTGAATGGTGATGTCAAATTAAAAATTTATAAAGGAAACGTTACAATAGTTGGAAGAAGGTCAAACTCAAGTTTATATTCTAAAGAAATAGCTACTTTTGATGAGGATAATATTTATAACCAGAATGATGCAAAAGGCTTTATCGAGCTCAATGCACTCAGATTAAAAATATTAAAGCAACGAAAGTAAATCAGGTGAACCTAATTTAAATTGAGAATATGAAGTTTGGAGAGTGTTTAGTAATAAGCATGCAATGGTCATTGGTCCAACCCCCCCTGGAACGGGTGTAATTTTTGAAGCAATGTCAACCACATCATTGAAGTCAACATCACCTACTAAAATTTTTTTTCCATTTTTTTCAATTCGATTAATTCCAACATCTATCACAATGGCATCTTTTTTAATCCAGTCTTTTTTAACCATTTCCGGAATACCAACCGCAGCTACAAGAACATCAGCCTTTTTTGAAACTTCTTGCAAGTCCTTTGTTCTAGAATGAGCGATTGTGACGGTTGCATTCATTGCTAATAGAAGTGAGGCCATTGGCTTTCCAACAATATTAGATCGACCTATTATCACAGCATTTTTACCGGAATAATCCTTAGTTATTTTTTTTAGCAAAATACTGCAGCCAAGAGGTGTGCATGGAACTAATGAGTTCAAGCCAGACCAGAGTCTACCTACATTATTAGCATGAAAACCGTCTACATCCTTAATAGGAATTATTTTGTCTAAAACTTTATCTGAATTTATATGTTCTGGTAAAGGAAGTTGAACAAGTATTCCTTGAATTTCATCATTATTATTAAGCTCATCAATAATTTTTATTAATTCATTCTCACTTGTATTTTCTGGTAATTTGTATTCAAAAGATCTAAATCCAACTTCCTTAGTCTGTTCAGTTTTATTTCTAACATAAACTTTACTAGCAGGATGTTCTCCAACAAGAACTACAGCTAGTCCGGGGGTTTTTTTACTTTTAGTAATAAGTTCCTCGCCCAAAGATTTAATTTTATTTCTGATTTCGGCGGCAATAACTTTACCATCAATTATGTTAGAATTTTTATTCATTAAAAAAAACCATATTTAGTCATCACATATTGCAATGCTTCGATTATTAAGATTAGTATTATAGGGGAAACATCTAAAGATCCAAAGTTTGGTATAAATTTTCTTATTAAGTTTAAACAAGGTTCGGTTAATTTATATAAAAATTCCAATATTATATATACTAACTTATTGCTATTATTTATTACATTAAAAGAAATCAGCATGTTCATTATAACGTAAATAATAACCGCATATTTAAAAAGTTGTAAAATTTGAAAAACAAAATACCCAACAAAATCCAAAATATACATATTATGCCAAAATATCTTATAGTATGAAAAACATTATGGATCAAATAGATTTTAATTTTAGTAGGCCCTTGGACTTCCAAAAAAATTTAGATCTAGATTTTTTAGATAATATTTATAAAAATTTCATAAAAGATAATTTAGATAGCTTGTTAGAAAAACATATTCGGCTTTTGATTATAGAATTATTTTATTGTTGGTTTGATAGTAAGGATCAGTTCTTGACTGTATCAATGTCGAAAAGAGGATATAAAGCTCAATCTCGATACAACCCTAATAAAATTTCTTCTAAATTAATATTGGCAGTCAAATTTTTAAAAGATAAAGGGTTGATTGAATATTTTCCTGGTTTCTTTGATTCGAAAAAAAAAATTAGCAGACAAACTAGAATTAGGGCATCTAAAAAACTTGAAACCGAGTATATGAAAAAAAATTTTCACCTCTTTACATTGACAAACCATAAAAAAAGGGAATTTGTTTTTTTAAGGAAAAATAATAAACTTTCTGAATACAAAGATAGTTTTAAGAGTCATGAAATGCGTGATGTCATGAGAAACTACAATTTGTTAATTGAGAAAACCTTAATTGACATTCCCTTTTTAAAAGAAAACTTCTTTGAAAGAGGAGATAAAAGAAAGATTTTGATATCAGAAACCTCATTGGCATGTGATTTAAACTGTATTAATGAAATTAATAATATTAAGAAAATCTCAGGACCTTGGTGGACAAGATTTGATCAGTTCTGTGTTGAAAAATATCTCAAATATATTTCAATAAATAATTCTAAAACAAATTATTTTGATCTAGCTGATTTTTTTGATAATTTTTTAGAATTAACTTTTAACAAAAATTTCAAGTTTCATAGGTATAACAAACCAACTTTATTTAACAACGATCAATTCAACCATTTTATAATTAAAGGAATAAACTCAAAAAATTTCCAAGGATTTTTTCGTTCTATCCTTAATGATAAACTAAAAATTGGATTAACAGAAAATATTAACAAAGAGGTTTTTGAATTTCTTGTAAGGAATTTTATAGAAAAAAACAGAGTATTTGCTGACCTTTTTTTTAAAAATATGAATATAGGTTGGGTTGAATTTACAGATAACTTATTTTACGATCTAATAAAAAAGTTTTCTAATGCAAAAATTCCAATCTTTTTAGTAAGAGATAAGATTCTGTTTTTAGAATCTTTTAATAAAATCATTTATCCAGAAGTTGAAACTTTTTTAAAAAAATATTTAAAGTTAAAAAAAATTAATTTAAATTTAAAAGAATGTTATAACTATAATTCCAGTAAAACATTACTTGGAAGATTTAGGAATAATAAAGAAGTTTCAAAAAGATATTTAAAAAAACTAGAATTTTTTCTAAAGTTTAATTAATAAATTAAGAAAATCTAAATATGCAAGTTTCCAAAATAGGATTAAATCAACTTAAATTTAATAAAGGTAGTAAAATTTACACCAAAGGTGACAAGGCACATTTTGCCTATTATGTACATACTGGGAAAGTTAATATTTATAGTCCTGGAGGTTTGCTTTTAGGACAAATTGGTGAAGGTGAAATTTTTGGAGAACGAGGCCCATCTTTAGATGAATCAAGATCAGTTACAGCAGAAGCCTCTACTAACTGTATCTTGTACCCTATCAGTGAAAAAACTTTAAAAGAGAAAATTAAAACAGCCGATCCAGTATTAAGGGCTATATTGAGAAGTCTTCTAATAAGACTTAATGATATAAACAGTAAAAGTGAGGACTTTTGGAGAAGTCTAAATGTAATGACATCCTTATCCGAAAATAATGATGATTAAAGACTATTTTTACCCTGTCTATGTAAAGAATTATCCTCACCATTAACTAATGTCCAAAATTGCTTCATATAATCGTCACCAAATCTTCCAATATTGAATTTTTTGTAATCAAACTTGCTTGTAATTTTATTTTCATTCATAATTTCTTCAGCAACAGATTCACCTAAAATGGGTGCATATTTCATTGCTTGTCCAGAACCCAGGTTATGAAAAAGATTGTTGAATTTTGAGTCTTTACCTAAAATAAATCTTAGATCAGGAGTAATATCAAAAAAAGATCTATATCCTGAAGCATAGACAGTTTTATCAATATTGGAGAATCTTTTTTTTGATATATCTTCGTAGTTTTTTATCTGATTGTAAGCAAGAGATTGATTCATTGGTTCATTCAAGTATTCTCCACCATTTACTGTAGTTAAATCGTTAACAAAATTCTTTGCAATTTCATAAACTGAGCGTTTTCTAGGTTGATGAGCGTGCATTTTGTTACCTGGCCAGGATCTGAAATAGCAAAGATTAATATAATCAGCAATTATTGGGTATTCATATTTGATTTGTCTTGGACTTTCCATCCAGTTAACCACGGACACAGGTTCAATTGTAATTGGAACGTTTAAACCAATTTTTTTAAAAAGTTGTGAACTCCATGCACCTGTTGCATTAACAAAATTCTTAGCAGATATCTTACCGTTATTAGTTGTACAGCCTATAATTTCATTACCTTTACAAAGAATAGAATCAACCTCAGTTTTTTCCATAAGATCAATACCATTAAGATCAATTGCATCGTAAAGTGTAGTTCTAAGCTCACTAGGATTAACTTGAAAGGCACCAGGTTCATAAAAGTAAGATTCATCATCATTGGTTATTAGAGTGCTACCACACTTTTCAACAGCAGATTTAGAGTTGATTTCCTCAAAAACTAAGTCAATTTTTTTCATCCTCATTGATAAATCTTCCCATGCAGGATTTTTCCCATCAGAATTTTTCTTGGTTATCCATATTGCACCAAAGTCCTCCAATTTTAAATCAGTTCCCCAAACACTCTTTAGATTTTTCCACATTGAAGAACTTATTGAGGCCATAATTGATGCATCAGGATCAGCATTTGCAGATCTTACTATACCTGAATGTCTTGAAGATTCAGCAGCACATAAAACTGCCTTTTCAATTAAACAAACTTTTTCTCCAGAGTTTTTAAGACGCCTTTGAATTGAAATTGCTGCGGCGGCTCCCAGACATCCTCCTCCTATAATAGCTGTATGATACATTATTGCCTCTATTTTAATTGTTGATAAAATACATAAGTATTTATTATATTAATTTCAATTAAAGTGAACTTTTTTTTTAAAAATTATCATGGGCCTGGATGGAAAGCGAAGATTTCCAAAATCAATATCAATTTAGATTTTGATTTGTTAAAATTATACAAGTTAGATAAAGAAAAATATCCTTTTTTCCTTGAAAGTTCTTCAAGAGGTAATACTCAAAATAGATTTTCAATTATTTTCTACAAACCAAAAGTTTTAATTGAGAAAGTGGATGATAAAAATAATTTTTTAAAAGATTTTGATTACATTTGGAAGAAAGAAAAAGTTACACAAAAAGAAATAAAGATCAATAATAAAAAAATTCCTTTTTGCGGTGGTTGGTTTATTTATTTAGGTTACGAAATGGCAAATGAAATTGAGAAAAAACTTAAGATGCCAAAATCACCATACTCACTTCCAACAGCTTTCGCTGCAAGAGTTAGTGCTGCAGTAATTTATGATCACATTGATAATGAAGTTATAATTTCATCTGAAGATTCAAAAAATAGTTCGAAAATATTTTCAGAAATTGAAAACGATTTAAATAAAATATTAATAAAGGAAAAACACTCTAAATCTTCTGGCAAAATTGAAATATTATTTAAAGGAAGCTCAGAGGAACATCAAAAACAGGTAAAAAAATGTATTGAATATATTTATCAAGGAGAAATCTTCCAGGCTAATCTATCAAGATTATGGAAGTTCAAAGTATCAGAATCAATATCAGAATCAGATATTTATGAACAATTGAGAAAAAAAAATCCTTCTCCATTTGCTGGATTAGTCAACTATAAAACTAGTAATATTATTAGCTCATCTCCAGAAAGATTGGTTTCAGTTGAAGAAAATTTACTTCAGACAAGACCAATTGCAGGAACAAGACCTAGAGGAGGGTCTGGTTTAGTAGATATTGAGCTTTCAAAAGAACTTCTAAATTCGGCTAAGGAAAAAGCTGAACATTTGATGCTCTTGGATTTAGAAAGAAATGATATTTCAAGAGTATGTGAACCTGGTTCAGTTAAAGTAAATGAAATGATGATTATAGAATCATACGCGCACGTTCATCATATTGTCTCCAATGTTGTTGGCACAAAAATGAAAAAAGTTACACCGGGAAAGATTCTTTCGGCACTATTTCCCGGAGGAACAATTACAGGTTGTCCAAAAGTAAGGTGCATGGAAATATTAGGCGAGCTTGAAGGTATAGGCAGAGGACCTTATACTGGCTCAATGGGGTATATAACTCATTCAGGAAATATGGATATCAATATCTTGATAAGGTCAATTCTTAAAGAAAATCACAATCTATTTATTAGAGCTGGAGGAGGTATAGTTGCAGATTCGGTGCCCGAAAATGAAACTTCTGAAACAGAAGCTAAAGCTAATGGAATGTTAAAAGCAATTCATACATTCTCAAAATGAAAAATTTTATTTCACTGATAGATGGACAATTTAAAGACGAATTATCTGTTTTAGATAGAGGGTTATCGTATGGTGATGGTTTTTTTGAAACAATGAAATGGAGTCACTTTAAAAACAGAAATTATTGTGGAGTTGAATTTTGGAAAAGGCATGTCAGAAGAATAAAAAAAACATCAAAAATTTTAGGAATAAATTTACCAAAAACTAAAATTTTAGATGAGTATAAAAATATAATTTTAGACAAGGCAAAACAAAATGGTTTTTTGAATGGAATACTAAAGATTATAATTACTAGAGGTGTTGGGGGAAGGGGGTATAGTTATGAAAAAAATATGTTGCCAACAATAATTTTTTTAGTTTTTCCTTCAGTTTCAAATTTTAAAAATCATGTTACCCTAAAATTTTGCTCAACATCCTTATCTGAAAACAAAGTTTTAGCTGGGCTTAAGCATTTGAATAGAATTGACTCTGTAGTTGCAAGATCTGAATGGAAAACTGATAGAATTTATGAAGGTATTTTTTTAGATAGAGACAATTTTTTAATTGAAGGCACAATGAGCAATATATTTTTGATTAAAAATGGAACTTTATATACCCCACCTTTGTCTCATGCAGGGATTGAAGGGATTATGAGAGAGGTTTTGATAGAGAAAGGAAAACTTTTTTTTAAGTCAGTAAATATAGAAAAAATTAATAAAGAAAAATTAAGTGAATTCGATGAAATGTTTGTTACTAACTCGGTAATTAAAGTTATGCCAGTAAAACAAATTGAAAATATTAGATTCACAATTTTTTCTTCTACGCAAAAAGTCGTAGATTATTTTAGTAAAAGTAAAAATTTAGAATTTTCTTAATTTTTCATTAATTTTTTTGAGCCAGGTTTCTTCTAAAGAATAATTTTTTTTTAATTTTTTTAATTCTTTTTCCGCTTCTGTATTTCGTTTTTGCTCAATAAGTAACTCTACTAGATTTTTTCTGGCTATTATATTTTGAGGGTTAACACTTATTAGTCTAGTTATTAATTTTACAGCACTTTCTGTTTGATTATAATTTTTTTTGAGTGACGCATATTCTAAGAGTATATCCTCATCATTTGGAAAAAAATCTAATCCTTTTTTATAGTAAAGATCTGCTTTTTGAATATGTCCAGACAATAAACAAGTTCTGGCAAGTATTAACCATCCTTCTTTATCGTTAGGATTATCCTTTAGTTCTCTTTCTAAAAATAAAATAATCTTTGATGAATCTAATTTTTCAATATTTTCATTTGTAATAAACTCAGAGATTTCAGTTTCTAAATTCTTATTAAAATTTAAAGATTCTGGTGACCCTTGTATGAAGTATATAACTGAAGTTGAAATGGCTACAAAAAAAAAAAATTGTAAAAATTTTAATTTTTTTTTTTGGTGAACATTTAGATATAGAATGCAAAATATAATTAAAAGAAAAATTATTATACAAAAGTATATCATTATTTTTTTTTCCTCTTAAAAAATATTGAAGTTAGTAAAATAGTAAAAAATAATGGAATGATCCATAGTGCAATAGTGTTAGTCTTAAATGGAGGGGAAAATAAAATATAATCGCCGTATCTTGAGTGTATATAATTTATAATTTCTTTTTTTGACTCACCTTCTAAAAGTTTTGTTCTAACCAAAAGTCTTAAATCTCTTGCTATGTCTGCATTTGAATTTTCAATATCCTCATTTTGACAGACCATACATCTTAATTCTTTTCCAATTTCACGAGCAATCAGTTCTAGTTTTTTGTTGTCAAGAATTTCATCTGGTTCAACTGCATAAATGACCTCAAAAAAAAAAATGAATAGGGGAAGAATTAATAAATATTTTTTTTTCATTGAATTTTTTTCAATATTTTTAAAATTTTATTTTTTTCATTTTCAGTTATAGGACCAACATGTTTATATTTAATTATGCCATTGGTATCTAATAAGAAAGTTTCTGGCAATCCATAAACCCCCCAATCAATACTAATCAAACCATCTGAATCCAAACCAATTTTTTGAAAAGGGTTACCACTTTTTTTTAACCAATTATAGATTTCATCTTGATCATCTTTTTTTGCAATACCGTACAAGCTATATTTATTAGATAATTCCATTAAAAATGGATGCTCTAATTTGCATGGAGGACACCAGGATGCAAAAAAATTTAAAATTATTGGTTTATTATTTGTATTTTTCAAATCAATATCTTCTAATAAAGGGTAATCATGTATTTTTTTTAATTCAAAATTAGGAGCTTTTTGAGATAATAAATTAGAGGGTATTATTGTTGGATCCTTGTTTAACCCTTGGATTAATACAAACAAAATAAAAACAAATAAAAATAAAAACCAATATTTCATTTAATCTTTCTTGTTAAAGATATAAAACCACCTAAAACTAAAAAAAATGTACCTATCCACAGCCAAATAGTAAATGGATTAAACCATATTCTTGTAGTCCATGCATTATTAAGTGATTTTAGGTTTCGATCACCAATAGCTATGTAGAGATCTCCCCTTAAGGTTGAATAAATAGCTGCTTCAGTTGTAGTTTGTTGACCAGCATTGTAGAATCTTTTCTCTGGTTTCATTGTTTTTAAAAATTTATTATTTTCAAATATTTCAAAAACTCCTGTCTGACTAATATAATTTGGTCCTTCAACCTTTTTTACACCGAGAAATTTAACCTGAAAATCTCTGATGTTTAAAGTCTCTCCACTACTTTGAAATTGTATTTTTTCTTCTTTTAATATGGAGCTACCAGTAGCTCCATAAATTAACAAAGCGATGCCAATATGAGCTAAAGATTGTGCTAGTATTTTAGATTGAATTTTAAATTTTTTTCTTATTTTGAAGTTAGATAAAATAGATTCAGCAATTTCAAAAATTGAACTTACAACTATCCAAGATGCTAAAATAAAAAAAATAATTGATAACACTGGCCCGTTAAAATTTAAATACCAAATGAAAATTGAAACAAGAATTAAAAGGACTATAAGAAATTTTAATCTAGCAATCAATTTCTGAAAATCATCTTTTCCCCAATTAAGATATGGTCCAACTATCATGCCAAATACAAACGGAAACATTAAAGGTGCCAAAATAGAATTAAAAAAAGGTGGTCCAACTGAAATTTTAGAGTTAAAAAATGTGCTTGAAATTATCGGATAAATGGTCCCTATTAAAATAGTAAAGCTTATAGATAGAAGGAAAATATTGTTAAGTGAAATAGCTCCCTCTCTAGAAATTGGCTCAATATATTTTTGTGTTGTGAATTTATTGAAATTTTTGAGAAAAAGATAAATTCCAATTCCAGATATTAAAGTAAGTAAAAGAATTATAAAAACCCCTCTTTTTGGATCTGAAGCGAAAGCATGAACCGAAATAAGAACACCTGATCTAACTAAAAATGTACCTAACAAACTCAATGAAAATGTTATTATTGAAAGTATAAGAGTCCAATTTAAGAACAATTTTTTTTTCTCAGATATTACAATTGTATGCAACAGTGCAGAAGCTGTCAGCCAGGGTAACAATGAGGCGTTCTCAACTGGGTCCCAGAACCAAAATCCACCCCATCCAAGTTCATAATATGCCCACCAGCTTCCAAGACCGATTCCACAAGTCAGAAAAATCCATGATAACGTTACCCAAGGTTTTAAAATATTAACGAATTCTAGATTCTTTTTTTTTACAAGTAATGTACCTAGTGCGATAGAATATACAATTGAAAAACCAACGTATCCAAAATATAAAAATGGTGGATGGATAGCCAAACCAGGGTCTTGAAGAAGAGGATTTAGGTCAGAACCTTCTACAATAGGAATAAGGTTTCTTTCAAAGGGATTAGAAGTAAATAAAATAAAGCAACTAAATAAAAGGGAAAGAAAATTCTGAACACCTAAAACATTTTTTTTTAATTCTAAATCAATATCTTTTACTTTTGAAAAAAAATACCCAAAAACAGTCATTACTAAAAGCCAAAGCAGAATTGAACCTTCGTGATTTCCCCATACACCAGTAAATTTATAAACTAATGGGAGCTGACTATTTGAATTTTTACTAACAATACTCAATGAAAAATCTGAAGTTAGAAATGAATAAGTTAAACAAATAAATGATATTAGAGTTAAGAAAAAAATAAGCCCACTGATTTTCCCTTGAAATATACTCTGGTTTTGAAAGTTACTATTCCCTTGATAATTTATAAAAAAGAATGATCCAAAAGAAGAAAAAATAATTACTAAAATTAAAGAATAAATTCCAATCTCACCTATCATTATTATCTCCCTCAATTAGATCTGATATTTCAGGCGGCATATAGTTTTCATCATGCTTTGCTAAAACATTATCAGCAACAAAATTAAATTTTTCAATTAATTTGCCTTCAACTACAACTCCTTTTCCTTCAGAAAATAAATCTGGAAGTATTCCAATATACGACACTTCTATGGTATTTTTACTATCTGTAATAGTAAAACTGATTTTTTCAACTTTACCACCATAATCATCAAGAATCACATTAGAATTTATACTATCTGCCAATACTATTCCTCCAATTCTGATTTTTTTGTTTTTATCGATATCCATGGATTTAATTTCAGTAGGAGAGTAAAAGAAAACTAAATTATTTTTTAAATTTAAAATAAGTATCACGCAGCCAACAAAAAAAATAGTAAGCAAACTCAATACCGTGATAAAACGTTTGTGCTTTAACTTCATTTTTCATTTAAATCTTGAAAATTTTTTTCTAGATCTTTTGTTTTTTTGAAAGAAATTATAAAGATTAAAAAAAGAATAAAAAAAACAACTAGATAAGATGAAATAACGTAAGGCAAATGTTCACTTGAATTAATAAAATTAATAAAATAATTCATATTAAGACACCCTACTAATTTTAATTATTTCAATTTTTCTTACTAAAATTTCTCCTTTAATCCTTAAAACAATCAAAGAAATAAAAAATGATAAAAAAGCAAGAGACATTAATAAAAGTGGTATTAACATTGATGGATCAATTGAAGGAGAACTAAATTTTGATATACTTGCAGGTTGGTGAAGAGTATTCCACCAGTTAACAGACCATTTAATAATTGGTAGATTAATAATCCCGACTAGCGTCAATATTGCAGCATACCTATCCCCCTTATTTTTGTCATCATAGGCATTCGAAATTAAAATATGTCCAACATATATGAAGAATAAAATTAGTTCAGATGTTAGTCTTGCATCCCACACCCACCAAGTACCCCAAGTTGGTTTGCCCCAAATTGATCCTGTTAATAGAGTTGCTAGTGTAAAACAAGCACCGACAGGGGCACATGATCTAGAAATAATATCAGTTAAAGTGTGTTTAAAAACAATTGAAGTAAAACTACAAATTGCCATTATACTATAAATCATTAAAGACAACCATGCACAGGGAACATGCACATACATGATTCTGACAGTTTCACCTTGAAGATAATCTGGAGGGCTGTTGAAAAACGCATAATATAAGCCCAAAAATAAAGAAAAAAACATAAAAAAAACTGAATGCGGTAATATTTTGTCAGCTAATTTTTGAAAGGTTAAGGGATTGGCAAGTTTAAAAATCATCTATTTATTTCTTTAAAAATTAATTTACTCAAAATTAAAGCTATAGGTAATGTAATAAAAAATATTGCAATTAAAATAAAAAAATTATTACTCTTTTCAGTTATTGATGTGGAGAAGATTAAGGGAGGAACATAAAATGGCAAGACAATTATGAATTGCAATATTCTATTTTTTCTTACTTGAAGAGACAATAAACTGGAAATTAATGATATAAGCACCAACGTTGGACTAGCTATAAGTAAATTGAGCGTAAAATTTATTAACTGATCAATTTGAATTGAAAACATTATCGAGAAAATTGGAATCATTATTAAACAAGGAAAAATTAGAATAATCCACATAGAAATTGATTTTGAAATAAATATTAATTCATGACTAAACCCCAAAAATTGTAATTCTTTTAAACTTCCATCATTGAAATCATTAGTTATAAAATTTTCAGCCCCTAGAATTAATGAAAAAAGAAAAACAACCCAGACAATTGGTAAAAATAATTTTTTTAATTCTGAAATATCTGAGCCAAAACCTAAAACAAAAATTAAAACTCCTAAAAAAAATAAAGTTACGAAACTGCATAAACTAGACATATCTGCTAGACTTATTTGAATTTCTCTTTTAATTAATTTAAAAAGATTTTTCATAAATCAGACCAATTTATAGCGTTTTTTTTAAGGGATTTATTACTTAAATCGTTCATAAAAATTTTTTTAGATTTTTTTAAGTTTATATCAATATGGCTTGATAATAAAACAGCCCCACCATTTTTTGCAAAATTTTCTATTAACGAAGATAATTTTTTTGATGATGATTTGTCAATTCCATTAAACGGTTCATCTAATAACCATAATAAACTCTTGGTAAAAAAAAGTTTAGTTAATGCAAGTTTTTTTTTTTGTCCATGTGATAGTTTGCCAACTGGAAAATCAATGTAGGGACCTAAATCAAAAAAATTAAGTTTTTGTTTTAGATCACGATTTGAAATATTTAAACCGCATAGATCAATCCAAATTTCTAGATTCTCTCTTGCAGTGAGATTATCTTTAAGAGCGTTTTCATGAGGGAGGTAGAAAATGAAGTCCTTTAATAAATGTTGAATCTCATCAAGCCCGCGATTTAAAATATTTATACTCCCCTCATATGGTTTAATTAGTCCAACTATTATATCCATAACAGTTGATTTTCCTGAACCATTTTTACCTACCAAAATAAATATTTGGGATTTTCTTATTTTTAGATTAAATTTATCTATAATTAACCTTCTATTTCTTATTAACTTTATTGATTTAATTTCTAGAACCATGAAAAATTATCTTTCAATTATGATATGTCAAAGATGAAAATACATAAATTAACATCAAATTTCGTTGATTCATTCAAGATAGTCAATCAAAAGTTTCAATATGTTAGTTTAGAAAAAGCTAGTGATTTTTTTAAATTTGATTTAAACAGTATTCCATTTTCTTACAGAATTCTTTTGGAAAATATTTTAAGAAAATTTGATAATAAAAACATTAAAACAGAGGATATTGAAAATTTAATTTCTTTAGAATTTGGCAAAGAGATTTTTTTTTCGCCAACTAGAGTTTTAATGCAAGATTATACTGGTGTTCCAGCAATTGCTGACTTAGCTGCTATGAGAGATAAAATTAAAAGTGATGGTTTAGACCCAAAATTAATTAATCCAATTGTTCCTGTGAGTTTAGTAATTGATCACTCAATATCTGTTGATAGTTTTGCAACATCAAACTCATTGGATGAAAACGTAAAAATGGAATATGTCAGAAACTCTGAAAGATACAAACTTTTGAAATGGGCACAAAGTTCAATTAAGAATTTCACACTCTTTCCCCCAGGCTCAGGTATTTGTCATCAAATTAATTTGGAGTATCTATCGGAGATAGTTTCAAACAAAAAAAATTTTCTTTTTTTTGATTCTGTCGTTGGAACAGATAGTCACACAACAATGGTTAACGCCCTATCAGTTTTAGGATGGGGAGTTGGAGGAATTGAAGCTGAAGCAGTTATGCTAGGTCAACCTATTTCAATGCAATTACCTGAAGTTGTTGGCGTGAAAATTTCTGGTAATTTATTGGACGGAGTTACTGCAACCGACGCTGTTTTACATTTGACTGAAAAATTAAGGAAACTTAATGTAGTTGGAAAATTTGTAGAATTTTTTGGTCCCGGATTAAAAAATCTTAATTTATCTGAGAGATCAACAATTTCTAATATGGCACCTGAATATGGAGCAACATGCGGTTTTTTCCCTGTAGATCAAGAAACTTTAAAATACTTAGAACTTACTGGAAGAAAAAAAGAAAATATTAAAAGAGTAGAAGAGTTTTGTAAAAATCAAGGTTGTTGGCACGATAATAATTTCGATAGAATAAATTATCATGTTTTAGAGGAGATAAATTTAAACTCAATTGAGCATTGTGTATCTGGTCCTTCAAGACCTCAAGACAGAATAAAATTAAATGAAGTTAAAAAAATCTACGGAAACTCTTTAAACTCTTCAGAATTGAAAGAATTAACTATACATGAATCTAATAAAAAACTTTTTGGTCATGGAAAAGTTTGTTTAGCTGCAATTACTAGTTGTACTAATACATCTAATCCGTCTGTGTTAATTATGGCAGGACTAATTGCGAAAAAAGCATTAGAGTTAGGTATAAAAATTCCATGGTGGGTAAAAACATCCTTTGCACCTGGTAGCAAAGTTGTTGAGAAATATTTAGATGATGCAAATTTGATTAATCCACTCAATTCTTTAGGATT
>MDTE01113719.1_pt1 | contig 14609 bp, 12 predicted proteins | sample 811231 | NCBI WGS metagenome assembly MDTE01 (sample SAMN05326651, study PRJNA326480) | marine metagenome | isolation source: seawater | place: Indian Ocean: Red Sea | collected 2010 | reverse complement strand
GGTGACTAGGAAATACCAGGGAAACCAACCCAGCGCCTCCACGAAGACGGCATCCTGATAATTATCCTGACCGGCGGCGATTGCAGGATCAACCCCCTCAAGTTTAATCCAGGCAATCAGGCTGGAATAGAGCAAAGATACCGCACCGTAGGACACATTGGTCGAGAGACCACGGAAACTAAGTACCGTTGCTCTTTGTTCGGATGAAGCTTCTTCATTGAGATAACGACTCGCCAAATAATTCATGGATTGCATGGTGGCGTAGAGGAGAACAGCAGGCAGGATTCCCCAATAGGGTATAGCTTCAGACAAGCCAATCAATCCAACCATGAGTAGGGTAGAAAGCAAAAAAAAGTTTTGACTGGGTGTCCGATGCTCGGCCAGTTTTTTGGCAATCCGAGGGACAAAATAGCCCATTAGGGACATACCTGATGCGACCAGTCCGAAAGTGGCGAGTGGCAAATCGATTACACTCCAATAAGCACTGGCAATGGTAAGGAACTGACGAATCACATTGTCGAGTACCATGGATGCCAGAAGAATACCGAAAGGAAGGGGCGTTTTCCATACCCAGGATGCACCGTTAAGACTAGTGCGAAATGACTGACGCATAGTTTCAAGGACGGTACGGTTCTGGGATATGGTGTTTTGTTCCTTCATGCCGAGAGCGGCAATGAGTACGACCAAAGAAGAAAGAAAAGTGAGAAAGACCGGTGCCTTGACCAGGGTCTCCGCGGTAAAGGAGTAATCAATTCCCAGAGTAGCCAAGCAATAATTTATAAAATTTGAATCGTAAAAGGCGGACCCGGTCATCATCGCGAAGAAAAAAGCAAGCGAGGTGTATCGCTGGGCTTTTTCGAGTACTGAACCCCATTCCTTTTCACGGCCCACTTCTTTGAGAGAGTCATAGGCGAGGGCTTCATCTGCCCCGCTGACCGCGGCTTCCGCGATGCCGCTGATTATACGATTAAGGGCGAAGAGAAAAAATACCGTGGATCCTCCATCCATCGGGGCAATCAGCAGGGCAAGCATTTCAATGACCATGCAGATAGCTGCAATTACGATTAGTCGTTTTCGTCCTACGGTGTCAGCAAGGGCACCCGAAGGTACTTCTAACAGAATAATCGAGATGGCCCAGATTCCATTGAGAATACCAAACTCTTCCCATGTCAGTCCATGCTGCAAGAAAAACAAGGCAAATACTGGATAATAAAAGCGGGCATTGAAGCACATTCGAAAACAAATGAATCGATTGATGTTACCCTGTACTTGTTTATCAGTCATTTAATCTCGGAAAAAATTTAGATGTATGAATCATCCAGAGCATGAAAGTAAAAAAAACATCCTATTTGCAAAGTGTCTTGCCAAAGAACACGCAAGCCGTTTCTTCCTTTTAGGATGTCCAATCGCCCGAATATTTTATGGATCTGTACGGATCAGCAAAGATTTGACACCTTGGGTGCATTTGGCAATCCCTACGCCCAGACTCCAAATCTGGACAAATTCGTCACGGAGGGGACTGCTTTCAAAAATGCTTTTTGTCAGAGTCCGGTATGTGCACCAAGCCGGGCATCCTTTTTGACCGGCAGGTATCCGCGCACGACTCGTTGCCGTCAAAATGGCCAGTCCATCCCTTCGGATGAATTATTAGTCTCCTCAGTTTTCAATCGGGCAGCTTATCGCTGTGGACTGGCGGGCAAGTTACACCTCGCTTCCTGCTCGGATGGAAAAGTGGAAGTGCGCACGGATGATGGGTATGATGATTTTTCTTGGTCTCACCATCCCCAGCCAGACTGGGAGGAAAATGCATACACCCAGTGGTTGAAGAAAAATGGACAGGATTGGCATGATCTTCAGGGAGAAAAAATAAGTCCTTATGTACAGGAAGGACCGCCGGCAGAATTTCACCAGACCAGCTGGTGTGCGGAGAAGACCATCGATTTTATTCGTGAGAATCAGGGGGAGAACTGGTTTTTCAGTTTCAATTGCTTTGATCCCCATCATCCGTTTGACCCTCCTGCTGAATATCTCGATCGGTTTAATGCTGAGGACATGCCCCTTCCGTCAGAACACCCAGCAGAGAAGGATACCAAGCCAAGTTTCCAACTGCTCGACCGGATTTGGGCACATAATAACCCTGGCGAGTTCCATACTGAAGCGATGAGTGATAATGACCGCAGGCAGGTATGTGCAGCCTACCACGCAATGGTCACTTTGATTGATGATCAGGTAGGACGAATCCTTCAAGCTCTGGAAGAGAGCGGACAAGCAGAAAATACTTTGGTTATCTTTATGTCTGATCATGGAGAGATGCTGGGAGATCATGGAATTTATTTTAAGGGACCTCATTTTTATGACTGCCAGTTGAGAATTCCGTTAATTATGCGATGGCCAAAGGGAGGGATTTTGGCAGACCGAAAAATTGAAGGACTCATCGAACTAGTGGATCTGGCACCCACATTCCTTGATGCCGCAGGAATTGATATTCCCGAGCAGATGCAGGGGAAGAGTCTTTTGCCTATGCTTCAGGGAGGCAATGAGGCGGAATCATGTCGTGAACAGGTATATTCTGAATATTACAATTCTTGGACACATGGAGACGCATACGGTACAATGCTGCGAACGAAAGAAGAAAAAATTGTTGTTTTTCACGGAACCCAGCAGGGAGAATTTTATGATCTGAAAAATGATCCGGAAGAATTCTTTAATTTGTGGGATGATCCTGCGGCTGAAAAAAGAAAAAACGCTATGATTTCACGCTGTTTTGATGCCTCGGTTTTTACGATGGATCCTTATCCTCCACGGTTGGGTCCCTTTTAGAATTTTTCTTTTTTGAATAGGCTTGATTGCTAAAAATTCCGTGGCAATCTAGACCCCTTCCCTTAACTGAATTTTCAATGAACATACACGAATACCAAGCAAAGCAACTTTTTGCAGAAGCAGGTGTGGCTGTGCCAAACGGCACGGTCGCTCAAAGCGAGCAAGAATTCGATCAAGCCATTTCGGCCTTGCCCACAGGCAAACCGATTGTAGTAAAAGCCCAGATCCATGCTGGTGGACGCGGTAAAGGAACTTTTACAGATGGATTTCAGGGAGGTGTTCATGTGGTCGCTGATGGTGCCGTTGCTAAAGAAAAAGCACAGGCAATGCTAAATAATACCCTTGTGACCAAGCAGACCGGAGATGAAGGAAAAGAAGTTGGAACGGTATATTTTACAGAAGCTTCTGATATAGAGAAGGAATATTACCTTGCGGTATTAATGGATCGTGCCACATCCAAGCCTGTAATAATTGCTTCAACCGAGGGTGGAGTTGACATCGAGGAAGTGGCAGAGTCGACACCTGAGAAAATTCTAAAAGTGTTGGTGGATCCAGCCCTTGGATTGAGACCCTACCAGGCACGTCAAATTGCATTTGGACTGGATCTCTCTGGAGATTCATTTAAGCAGTGCGTAAAGCTTGTGACAAAGCTTTACAATTTCTTTTGGATGAAGGATTGCTCCCAAGTCGAGGTAAACCCTCTGGTTACTACGCCTGCAGGAGATGTGCTTGCTTTGGATGCAAAAGTCAATTTCGATTCAAATGCCTTGTTTCGTCATCCTGATGTGGTTGAACTTCGTGATCTCAGTGAAGAAGATCCAAAGGAAGTGGAAGCATCGAAATTCGATCTTAATTACATCGCACTCGATGGGAATGTCGCATGTATGGTGAACGGTGCTGGTCTGGCAATGGCCACCATGGATATAATCAAGCACTATGGCGGATCTCCGGCAAATTTTCTTGATGTGGGAGGAGGAGCCAATGAAGAACAGGTGGAGAATGCCTTTCGGATTTTAGTTTCGGACGATGCAGTCAAAGCAATCTTGGTCAATATTTTTGGCGGCATAATGAAGTGTGATGTGATTGCTACGGGAATCGTAAACGCTGCCCGCAAGTTGGACATGAAAGTCCCTTTGGTCGTGCGTCTTGAAGGTACCAATGTGGAGCAAGGTAAGAAAATCCTTGCTGATAGCGGTCTTGCCCTTGAGCCAGCAGATTCCCTAGCAGAAGCAGCAGAGAAAATCGTACAACTGGCAGCCCAATCCTAATTTAAGAGAAAGGAAATTTTTTAGATGAGCGTTTTAGTAAACAAAGATACACGCCTAGTGGTTCAGGGAATCACTGGAAGTGCCGGTAGTTTTCACACAAGTCAATGCATCGAGTACGGAACAAATGTTGTGGCTGGAGTAACTCCAGGAAAGGGAGGTCAGAAATTTCAGGATACTGTGCCTGTCTTCGATACCGTGCAGGATGCAGTAGACAGAGAAGGAGCCAATGTGGCTGCGATTTATGTACCACCTCCCTTTGCTGCTGATTCTATCCTGGAAGCGATTGATGCTGAGATTCCCTTGGTAATTGCAATCACGGAAGGTATTCCCGTGCGGGATATGGCAGAGGTGAAAGCACGACTTGCTACTTCCAAAACTCGTTTGATTGGACCAAATTGCCCCGGAATTATCACTCCCGGCGAGTGTAAGATAGGAATCATGCCGGGATATATCCATAAACCTGGTAAGGTGGGCATCGTATCCCGTTCTGGAACATTGACCTACGAAGCTGTCTGGCAAATCACTTGTGCAGGGCACGGACAGTCGACCTGTATTGGTATCGGAGGAGACCCAATCAATGGAACCAGCCATTTGGATGCGGTAAAACTTTTTCATGAGGACCCTGACACCGAGGCGATCATTTTGATTGGTGAAATCGGTGGAACTGCCGAGGAGGAGGCTGCCGAATTTATTAAGCATAATGTGGACAAGCCCTGTGCTGCTTTTATTGCAGGAAGAACAGCACCTCCTGGCCGTCGTATGGGACATGCGGGGGCTATTGTGTCAGGAGGGAAGGGTACAGCTGAGGCTAAGGTGGAAGCTTTGCTTGATGCTGGTATATCCGTGGCTGAGACCCCTTCACATATTGCTGAGGCTCTCTTTAAGGTCTGGAATCCTTAAATCTTAAAATGGATCAAGAACTTTTCCCCAAGCTCTGCATCTGGGAGAAGTTCATCCAAGTTCCATATTTTTGCGGGATGAAGACCAGAGGACTTTAATTCTTCTGTATAGTCGCCTCCCTTGAGATAGAGAATACCATTTGCCGGTGAATGCTTAGCACCTTTGGCAATTTTATCTTGTACCCAGCCAAAAAAGACGGGCAGTGAGGTTACCGCCCGTCCGATAACAAAATCATAAGTCTTTTTCTTGGGCAGTTCCTCCACCCGTCCCCGTCTGACCTCTGTATTAGTTAGGTTGAGTTGTTTGACCATATCCTCGACTACCATAACTTTTTTTCCGATCGAATCCATAAGGGTAAACCGTGCCTGTGGATAGCAAATTGAAAGGGGGATACCAGGTAGTCCTCCACCCGTTCCGACATCTAGAAGACGAGCCTTGGGCATAAGCCGAAGAAAATTGGTAATCGTTAAACAATGAGCGAGATGTTTGATTTCGAGTCGATCGGTATCCTTTCTGGATACGAGATTAATCTTACTGTTCCATTCACGAAGAAGGTGACAGTATTTCTGTAATTTTGACCAAGTTTTATTGTCCAAATTTGGAAACCAAATCCGAAGGGTTTCCCAATGGTCAGTGGATTCACTCATTTAGTTTACTCAACTTCAACCTCATCCAATCCCTTGACCAGATCGTCAATCGCTTTTGCCTGGGCAAGAAACGGTTCAAGTTTTTCAAGTGGTAGAGCACATGGGCCGTCGCATTTTGCTTCACTTGGATTGGGGTGAGATTCAAGAAATAGTCCGCCAATCCCTTGGCTCATACCTGCAAGCATAAGATCGAACACCGCCTGCCTGCGCCCACCGGCTGAATGACTCCGCCCACCCGGAATTTGGAGAGAGTGGGTAACATCGAAGACTACAGGACATCCAGTACGCTTCATAATTCCAAAATTCAATGGATCGACCACCAAATTATTATAGCCGAACGAGCTTCCTCGCTCGCAAAGAAGAACCTGTTCATTTCCTGCCTCTTTAAATTTGTTGATAATGTGTCCCATCTCGTGGGCGGCAAGAAACTGAGCTTTTTTGACATTTACAGGGCGACCAGTCTCTGCCAATGCAATAACCAGATCAGTCTGTCGGCAGAGGAAGGCAGGTAGTTGAAGAACATCAATTACTTCAGCTGCCGGTTTAGCCTGGAAGGGTTCATGGATATCTGAAATTACAGGTAGCTGATAGATCTCTTTGATTTCAGCCAGAATTTCACACCCTTTATCTAAGCCTGGCCCGCGGAATGAGGACACGGATGAACGGTTGGCTTTGTCGAAAGATGCTTTGAAGACATAGGGGATACCCAGTTTGTCAGTAACTTCTTTGTAGGCACATGCTACTTCCAGTGCGAGTTCACGAGATTCCAATACATTTATGCCCCCAAACAATGTAAAAGGCAAATCATTGGATACTCGAAGACTCCCAACTTGGATTATATTTTGCTGTATCATGAGTACGCAACTTCCGGCGGCGTTCCATATTCTGCCCTTACGATAATACCAATTCCTCCACGAGCATTAAAGTTGACTTCCACATGGCACCAGCGCGGGTTCAAAGCACTGACCAAGTCATCTAGCAAGCGATTGGCAAAGTGTTCATGAAAAGTGCCTTCATCACGGAATGACCAAAGATAAAGCTTTAGAGATTTTGATTCGACTATTTTCTGATCAGGCACATAGCGGATGTGAATCTCCGCAAAATCAGGTTGTCCGGTTTTGGGACAAATACAGGTAAATTCACTGGTATTTAATTCCACCACATAATCACGATCAGGATTACGGTTGGGAAAGGTTTCCAGTTCTTTTTTGGGTTGGGTACCACCTTCTCCGAGTTTGGATAAGTTTATATGTTCAGGGTTTTGCTCGCTCATAGAGAGTTCTTTTATCTCAGTTCTCTGGTCTGCGGGCAAGAGTAGAAGATTTAGCCAGTTTTTTCCATGGCACGATGGATTCTGATACTTTCAATAAATGGTTAAGTTTGTTAGAAAATTCTGTTCGGGATATTTCTACTGCCCCCATTTTTTCTAAGTGTGGTGTGTGTGCCTGACAGTCAATCAACTCGATCCCAAATTCAGTCGAAATGTTTATGAGCTTGGCAAGGCAGACCTTGGAAGCCTCTGTTACCCGATGAAACATTGACTCGCCAAAAAACATTTTTCCTATTGCTAAACCATATAGTCCACCAACTTTTTCATTTTTGATGAAAGCTTCTATCGAGTGTGCTATTCCAATGTGATGCAGTGCTGAATAATCCTTTATCATTTCATCCTCAATCCATGTGGATTCCTGGCCGGGTCGTTTGGCACTGGCACATAAACGCATTGTATCCTCAAAAGAGTGATCGATCCGTATTTCAAACTTACTGGATGTCATGGCTTTTTTTAAACTTCGAGAAATGTTTAGATCACTGGGGTGGAGGACCATCCGTGGATTCGGGGAAAACCAGCACCAATAGAATGGTTCTTGTTCCATTTTCATCCAGGGAAAGATTCCTTTTTTATAGGCAGCAATAATCCTTTTTATACCAAGAGTTTTACTCACGGCAACCATCCCATTCTCGTCTGCCTTTTCTGGATCAGGTAGCAGGGTTGGATATCGATCATCCAATAAGAAGATCATAGGAGGAGTTGCTAATTATGTGGCAACCAGTTGGATTAGGCTGATCTCAGGACGACAATTGAACCTCAAACCATAGAGATTACCAACCCCTTTAGTGACATGAATATATCTCGATTTGTCCCAACTGTGGAGACCTTCCACAATTGATTTGTCCGTCACGGGAGCAAATGGTGCGAATTTGGTAAAAGGAACCACAAACTGTCCACCATGGGTATGCCCAGCTAGCATAAGGTTCCAAAAAAAAGGCTTTAATATATCCTTTGCATCCGGATTGTGGCACATCAAAATAACCGGTTCACGCGGTGGGTTATCTGAGTTTTGAGTCATGCATAATCTGGGATTACATTCTTTCGACCAGAAGTCACCCACACCAACAATCTGTAATGAAATACCCTTTATTTTTATAGTTACCCTTTCATTGACTAGCAGGCGTACCCTTGCTTTTTGTAATATCCACCTGATCTTTTCAGATGTCCCAAACCCTCCATGAGAGGAAGCCCAACTTCCACCATCATGATTTCCAAGGCATGCAAAAGTTGGAATCTTTGAAGAAAATTTGGAGAGAATATTACCAAGTGCTTGAAATTCATTTTGACTTGGTTTGCTAGTAATAAAGTCTCCAGTGATCAAGCAAGCATCTGGTGAAGCAGAAAGTCCTATTCGAAGGGCAGTCTCAATTTGATCCAGTGAAAATGTTTTTGATAAATGAAGATCAGAAATGTGAAGTAGTTTTAAATTTTCCTCTTTTTTTAAACCCTGTAACGGAACGGTTTGTTTAGATAGATCAAGCCAACCCGATTCATACTTACTATAACTCCATCCTGCGAGTGGCGGAATAAATAGAGTGAGGGTTTTTAAAACAGATCTTCTACTAAACAGACTATTTTTTCGTGTTTGACGAGTTTGCTTTTTCGATTCGAAATAATCTGGAACTTCTTGTCCCATAAATAGCTAACCTTTTCTTTTAAGAGGGAATTCCACCTTCTTCATCCAGTTTTTCAAGCTGATGAATGAGTTGGTTTTGAGAAACAGTGACTTCCCCAGAAGAATTTAGATCCTTTACTTTAACCTTTTTTTCATTTTCCTCCTCCTCACCCAGAATTAAAGCATATTTGGCACCTGATTTACCGGCTTCTTTAAATTGCTTGCTAAATGAATTTTCTTTGAGGGGATATGTAACTGAAAAGCCTGCCTTACGTGTATTGGCGACTAGCGAGATTCCAGATTTTTTTTGATCCGAACCACAAATCAAGAATAGGTCAGGGGCCAAGACATAGGAAGGAAGTAGCCCATTTTTTTTAAGACAGTCACTCAGCGTCATATCTCCGATTGCAAATCCGGCCGCGGGAAGATCGATATTGCCTGATAGTTTTTTGATTAATTCATCATATCGTCCGCCTCCAGCTAGAGCTCTTCCTTCTCCTGAGGCTTCGAACGCTTCATATACAAACCCAGTGTAGTAAGCTAGACCACGGACAATCGATAAGTCGATTTTAATGAATGGAGCAACCTCATGAGCTAGAAGGAGATCCATCAGTTTACTCCATTCCTGAGCCCTTACCTCACCTTCGGCTCCAAAAGAGGAAAGTTTCTCCAAAAGGGTGTCCAAAGAATTAACTTGCTTGATCTCGTGAATTTTAGTCAAGAGCTCATTTCCTCTTCCGGGGCAGATTTTTTCCAACTCTTCAAGAATTTTTTCGGGCTTCATCCGTTCGCTTTTGTCGATGACACCCAAGACGGAGGCTCTTTCATCCACCTTGATTTTAATGCTGTCAAGAAATAGAATCCAAGTCTGTCTATCACTTAATCTTAATGCGAATTCATTTTCTCCTAATCCGAGTGTTTGCATTATTCCACACAGCAAAGCAATAAGTTCTGCATCCGCTTCCACAGAATTTTCTCCCAAAAGGTCGGCATTGAATTGATAAAAAGAACGTCCTCGTCCTTTTTGGGGTCTTTCATAACGAAAATGCTCACCTATATTGTACCATTTTATTGGCTTCGGTAGGGAATTGGCTCTTGTCGCTACCATCCTTGCGAGGGTAGGGGTAAGTTCCGGACGCAGTGCCACCTCTCTTTCTCCTTTATCTTGGAAGTGAAACAATTGTGAGGCAATTTCAGGGCCTGATTTTTCGATGTATAAATCCAGAGGTTCTAGGATGGGTGCATCATATTCATGAAAATCGAATGCTCGTGCAACATTCCGAAATACGCGAAACAAATGATTACGTTTAGCACAGTCCTCAGGTGGGAAATCCCGAAATCCCGGGAGGGTTTCAAACATGAAGAAAAATCCTTCTTTCTAAAATCATATACTATCCAAGTCTAACTTGGATAGTCCTGCTTTCATTTCTTTGCCGGCCTTGAATTTTACAACCGCTCGACGGGGAATCAAGACATCGGTTTCAGGCTTGTTAGGATTGCGACCAACTCGAGATTTTCTAATCTGTACTTCAAAAACACCAAAATTCCGTAACTCAACATTCATGCCGGAGGTCAGAGCCTTATTTATGTTATCGAGAGTTTTTTGTACAATTTCAGTAACATCTTTATGATTGTAATCAGCACTCTCGTAAATGTTTTGAACGATTTCTCTTTTGGTCAGGTTATTAGACATGATCGAAAACTGTTTGAAAGCACAAAGCTTGGGGTTTAGGGTAAAGTGGTGTACTTTCATAAATTCCCAACAGGCAACAACCTGTCAAACTCATAATTTTATAATATGTCCAAAAAAGACGACGATAATCCATTCGAGGAAATGCAGAAGCAGTTGCAAGACCTTTTGAAGAACAAAAATGTACAAGTCGCATTTGCTCCCTTTATGCAATCGATGACTGGAAATGAAGACGGGTCCAAAAAAGATGAAGGCGGTGCAGAAAAAACTTCAGTGGAGGAACCTGAAATTACTCGGGATGAGAAGTTGGATGGCATTCGAGCATTTAATCGTAAACCCAAAGAAATAAGAGATTATCTCGACCGATTTGTAATCAAGCAGGAACAAGCAAAGCGGGTTTTATCAGTTGCTGTTTGCGATCATTATAATCATATCCGTACCTGCATTAAGGATTCTCAAAAAGCTAACGCTCCTTATGTGAAACCCAATGTTTTGTTACTTGGACCCACGGGGGTAGGGAAAACTTTTCTAATGAGAAATGTCGCACAACTTATTGGGGTTCCCTTTGTAAAAGCAGATGCAACCAAATTTTCAGAAACCGGATATGTAGGATACGATGTTGATGACTTGGTTAGGGATCTTGTAAAAGCGGCAGACGGTGATGTAGAACTCGCACAATACGGTATCGTTTATGTTGATGAAATTGACAAGATTGCTTCTGAATCTTCTAAAAGTGGACGGGATGTATCTGGAAGGGGAGTGCAAATCAATCTGCTCAAATTGATGGAAGAGACGGATGTAAACCTACATTCTCCTCAGGATATGATGGGACAAATGAAAGCTTTCATGGATATGCAAAAAGGTGGAAAGCCAAAAAAACCAAGCATTTCTACAAAGAATATACTTTTCATTGTAAGTGGTGCCTTTGACCAACTCGGCGAGAATGTTCGCAAAAGACTCAATTTAAACCGCATCGGGTTTGGTTCGTCTGATGAACAGTCGCAAGTCGAAACCTCGGCAGCAAACTTTTTAGGGAAAGCGGAGACCCGGGATTTTATTGATTATGGATTTGAGCCTGAATTCATCGGTCGTTTGCCTGTTCGGGTTGCGTGTGAGGAATTAAGCAAAGACGATTTGCGAGATATATTGCTCTCTTCGGAAGGAAATGTTTTAGAACAATATCGTAGTGATTTCGCGGGCTACAATATTGAATTCAAATTAACTGATGGTGCGATTGCTAAAATTGCAGAGAAAGCGGCAGAAGAAAAAACCGGTGCCCGTGGTTTGGTCACGGTTTTGGAGAGAACTTTCCGAGATTTTAAATTTGAACTTCCCTCAACGGGCATTCGTTCCTTTGAAGTCGATGAGGAAACTGTTGATCATCCCGTGGGTACCATGTCTGAGTTGATAGAGCAGAATCGCGATCAGGTGGATGATTCAATGTTGGGAGATGTTGATCGCTTTGTTGATGAATTTAAAAGAAACCATGGATTTGAATTGAGATTTCGCAAGCCAGCTAAAATTGCTTTGGTAAAACAGGCGGCTGAAGAAAATCGTTCTGTACTGGCCTTTTGTGAAAAGAAGTTTGCTGATTTCCAACATGGACTTTCGATCATTTCGCAACGTACTGGAAAAAAATCTTTTGTTATTGAAAGAAAGGCTATAGACGACCCGGACAAGGAACTTTCAAAGTGGGTTGTCGATAGTTTTGGTAAAAACCCCCAAGCGGGTGAGTAACCCCAATCCTGATGCAGTGAGGGCAACATTCGAAAGTGTTGCTCCTCGTTATGATTTAGCCAACCATTTTTTATCAGGTGGAATTGATTTCTATTGGCGTAACAGGTTGGTTAAAATGGCGGCAGAAGAGTCCTGCGTAAATGTGCTTGATCTTGCTACGGGGAGTGGGGATGTCTTGTTTGCATTGCGTGATGGTTTGCCCGTTGAGACTCAAATGACCGGGGTTGACTTTTGCGAACCCATGCTTGAGGAAGCTAGATGCAAGCGTGACGCAAAAGGACTTGATGAAACCCCAAACAAATTTCTGTGGGGAGATTGTTTATCTCTCGATTTTCCAGATAATTCATTCGATTTAATAACCATCTCATTTGGTCTTCGCAACCTCGCAGACCGAGAACAAGGACTTAAAGAGATGTACCGTGTTCTAAAACCAGGTGGACGCCTAATTGTACTCGAGTTCAGTCAGCCCTTCTTTTGGTTCCGACCGTTATATTATTTTTACCTTAGATTAATATTACCATGGATGGCGAGACTGGTAACGGGCGACCGTGAGGCATACCTCTATCTTGGTTCCAGTATTTCAGCTTTTCCTGATCGGTTTGGATTGGTGAAGGAATTTGAAAACGCTGGTTTTGAAAAGATTCGCTTCTCTTCTCTTACTTTTGCAATTGTTGCCTTGCACCTTGGATACAAGAAAAAATAGCTACTTTCCTATCCCATCGAGGAATTTGATTACTTCCTGTATTTGAGTTCGCGGTTTGTCACAAGTCTGGTTGCGGCAGGCGTAGAATGTGGTTTTGCCCTCAATCGCCTTCTGATTCGCAAGAAAAGGAACAAGTTCAATTAGGGTAGCATCCGTTTTTGTGGTGTCTTTGAAAACTAACACTTTGGAAGGCATAAATCTTTGGTTAATTTCGGTGAGCATGCTTTGAGTTGCATTATTTTCAAAATCTCCTGCTAACACTAGTTCAAGAGGCGGGGCTAAAATAAAATCTAGGGCATGGAGCAGAACTTCTGCCCCCGCCGGATTCTCTTTGAGAAATCCCGCAAAACTAGAAAAGATGCGAAATAGTTTTTTCTCATAATCTATATTACCGGTTATCTTGGAAAGACGTGCAAGATTCAGTGCCATAACAGAATTTCCAGAAGGAATGGCACCATCATAGATCTCCTTGGGGCGGATCAAAATTTTTTCTCCGTCCTCAGCGGTCAAAAAGAATCCACCGTCCTTTTTATCTTCAAACAAATCGATGGTCATTTTGGTTAACTCATCGGCATGTTTCAGATATTTGCTTTCCAGACTGGCTTCATACAAATCGATCAATCCTTGAATAAAAAAAGCATAATCTTCAAGGTGAGCTGCCAGACCTGCTTTCCCCATCCTCCATCGTTTAAGAAGTCTTCCATCTTGACTGCGTAAATTGTTCAAACAGAAGTCAGCCGCCTTCTTTGCAGTTTTCAAATAGGAGGCATCATTAAGTCCTCTCGCACATCTGGCAAAAGCAGAGATCATCAAGCCATTCCAATCGGTCAGCACTTTGTCATCAAGTTGTGGATGCACTCTTTTCTCTCGTTGACGAAAGAGCTTTTTTCGGATTGTTCTTTCACGGTCTGATTCAGCAGCGGTCTGGTTGGAAGGTAGGTGGGGTATGTTCTTGCCTGTCAGTTTGCGAGTGACTTCGTCATGATAGTTTCCTTTGGAATTAAACTGAAATTTTGATGAATAAAAAGAAGCATCTTTTTCGCCGAGGATTTCTACAAGTTCTTCGTTTGTCCATAGATAAAATTTTCCTTCCTCGCCCTCGCTGTCAGCATCTTCGGCCGAGAAAAAGCCTCCTTTATTTGAGGTGAGTTGACGGCGGACATATTCAAGGGTGTTTCGGCAACTGCGTTGGTAGAACTCGTCCTTGGTAATGAGATAGCATTCGAGTTGTGCAATGGTAAAAAGAGCCTGATCATAGAGCATCTTTTCAAAATGTGGAACCAACCATTTTTCATCGGTTGAGTAGCGATGTACCCCGTATCCAATCTGGTCATAAATTCCACCAAGTCGAATGCTCTTTAGAGTATGCTTAACCATGGCTAGCGCATCTTCTTTTCCAGATCTTTGATAATAACGAAGCAGGAAGCTTAGAGTATGACAGGTTGGGAATTTGGGATGTTTTCCAAACCCACCGAACTTATTGTCATAATTATTCTTAAGGGATTCATAGCAGGCATCCAGATGAGTAGCATTTAAATCTCCACCGGCATACCCGCTCTGTAATTCACCCAGACTTTTAATGATTGCCTGTCCGACTTCTTCTGCTTTCTCCCTTTCATTCTTCCAGATTTTAGCAAAATGAGGCAGCAGTTTTAGCATTGATGCCTTGGAGAAATAAGTTCCGGCAAAGAAGGGCACCTTTTCAGGAGACATGATGATTGTCATCGGCCAGCCACCTTTTCCTGTCATCATTTGAGTGACTGACATGTAAACATGGTCCACATCGGGTCTCTCTTCCCGATCGACTTTGATACAGATGAAGTTACGATTTATCAATTCTGCCACTTCCTTGTCTTGGAAGGATTCATGCTCCATGACATGACACCAGTGACAGGTCGT
>MDTE01086488.1_pt1 | contig 14609 bp, 12 predicted proteins | sample 811231 | NCBI WGS metagenome assembly MDTE01 (sample SAMN05326651, study PRJNA326480) | marine metagenome | isolation source: seawater | place: Indian Ocean: Red Sea | collected 2010 | reverse complement strand
GGGACGGATGACCTATCCTCCTGCTGGACTCACTTCGACAACAACGACTCTGCTGGATCGGCTGAGGATGGCTATGGATCCCGGACTTTCTCCGAAGGTCAGCAGGTCGACATCTCGTTCACATGCAGAATGCAGGAGAACTTCAAGCAGGACATGTGGCTTAGCTCGAATGGGACAATATTGATTGAAATCGGCGTGAGGATTTACTCTGACGACTGCAACGACCAGAGCCAGTGCACCAATCTCACTTTGACCCTATACAAAGGCAACTTGGAAGTAGCGAAGCAAGAGTTCCCTGCAGTTGACAACAGTTACAATGACGAGCAAATTAGATGGGAAATTCCCGTAGACGGCAATATGACCACTTGGAACAAAAGCCAACAAGAGCCAGCCTTACAAGTTGAGTATTCTAAGCCTGGAATTAATTCAATCGAATGCATAGTTCTTGATTGCGCTGGAGAGTTCTGGTTCTACTACTCGAACAACGAGGAAGGGATGACTGCAGAAGTGAACTTCCCCGTCGTAAACCAGAGCGAGGCAATAGATCCGGACAATGGAGATGTGGGAGAAGAGGAAGATGGCGGAGTAGCTGGTGCCCTGCCAGGGTTCGGACTACTTGCTGGGCTAGGATCTCTGGCCTTCGCAGCAGTTGCAGCCAGGAAGGAAGCCACGGAATAGTAGTCTTGTAGGGGCTTTTACCCGATTCCAAAGTCCTAGAGTGAGTCGAATTCAACTTCGGACTCTTCTCCCGATTCCAACACCTTGACCTTGACCTTCCCGTCTGCCCACTCATCTGGCATTACCATTACCAATCTCTCTGCCCCAATCCTCTCTGCATGCTTGAACACCCATTTCATCCTCTTGTCCTCAAGCACCAGGTCAACGTCCCTTCCCTTGGAGCGAATTGATGCTGCGACCCTCATCGCTGCTTCACGGAGGCCCGGCCCCATGCCGAAGACTACGTCTGAGACTCCATGCGAGAGTTCGGGAATCAGTCCCTTCGTCTGAAGTAGCTCGATTACGACCATGTCACCGAACCCGAATCCGGTAGCTGGGAGGTCCTTCCCGCCGAGGGTACCGATCAATCGGTCATAGCGTCCCCCACCACAAATGGCCCTAAGCTCACCAGAGCGATCGCTTGCCTCGAAGACCGGGCCTGTGTAGTAAGCCAGACCCCTGACGACGGATGCGTCTAACGCCACCCAGTCACTCGCTCCGTAGGCCTCGATTAGCCCGAATAGTGAGTCTAGCTCCAAGACGGCCTCGCTATCGCCTCCGAGGGAGTCCTGTAGAGATCCCATATCGCGTATTCCTAGTACTGACTGGATAGTTGATACTGCCTGATTATCCAGCCCTAGCTCGGATAACTGCCCCTCTATCGCCTCTGCAGGGAGCTTGTCCATCTTGTCGACAACCACGCAAGTCTTCGAGAAGTCCTCACCAGTGATTCCCAGGGACCCAAGGACCTCCTCCAGTACCTTCCTGCTGCTGATCCTGATGACCAAGTCTTCCGAGGTGAGCCCGACGCTCTGGAAGAAGTGGACCAAGACAGAAATCAGCTCTGCGTCGGCCTCGACTCCTTCTGCGCCCCAGATGTCCACGTTCCACTGGTAGTGCTCCCTTCCTCTGCCCCTCTGCGTCCTCTCGTACCTCCAGCACTGGGGAATCGAGTACCACTTCAGCGGCAGAGGGAGTGCCCCTGATCGAGCCATGACCATCCTTGCAAGGGATGGGGTCATCTCCGGCCTGAGGGATATTCTGCGACCCCCCTTGTCCTCGAAGTTGTAGAGCTGCTGGGTGATTTCCTCCCCGGACTTCCTAGTGTATAGCTCCTCCATCTCCAGCATTGGTGCGTCGTACTCCTCGAAGCCGTGAGACAGGGCAGCGTGGTGGAACTTCTGGAACAGCCAGTTTCGCAGCCTCATGTCCTCCGGGTAGAAGTCTCGGGTGCCACGAACCCCCTGCGTCATGGCCACGCCAAGAACGGGGTGACTTCAAGCCCTACGTCTCTCGAGGAAGGCATCCAGCCTTTCTCTGCGTGTTACCCTACCGTCCGAGAGCGGGAAGGCGTAGAACCTGAGGGCCAGGAAAGTCAGGAATCCGAACGCTGTTGTGTTGATTACCCATGACACCAACTGGCTGATGCCGATTATCTCAAACATTACGTGGAAAGTGATGGTAGAAACCGCCCAGAGAATTCCGTAAACCGTCATTAGCTTGGAGAAGCTGGTAATCAAGACCGAGTCAGACTCGAAGGTGATCCACCTGTGCAGAGCGTATGCCTGAGCTGAGCTGATCAAGAAAGAGGCCGCCCAAGCCACCGTTTCAACGTAGCTGGTCCATGAATTGTAGTTCTTGAATAGGATGTAGAGGGCTGCGAAGATGGTTACGTTTAGGCACCCCACTGCGCAATACATCGCGTACTCCCTGAATAGCTTCTGCCACGGATAGTCCTCACTGACCAGCATCATGTACCCCCGTCCAGTCTGAGAGAGTGTGTGCAATATGAATCGGCACGTCTTCTGCCAGTAGTCCTGGGCCCTTTTCACTTGCAGCCCTGTTTCCGGCCTCCCTTAGTAGTGCGCACCCTAGCCTAGCTGCTGGCCAAGGAGGCATCCCCTGGGCAATGAGTCCCCCGATGCTTCCGGCCAATAGGTCCCCAGTCCCACCCACAGCCATCCTGGGATGGCCACCAGAAGCCCGAGTGGACCTTCCTTCCGCTCCAATGATCAAATCCACAGGCCCAGTAATCACGATGCAGGAGTCCTCTCCCTTGACTCCCGAGAGGGCTTCTTCTGGAGTCGCTTCAGAAAGCCACCTCTCAGCCTCTATGGAGTGTGGGGTTGCAACCCCCGTCACCCCTTCTGGCCAGAGGCCCTGTGGAAGCGAAGAGATTGCGTCGGCGTCCACCACCACCGGGATGTGCCTTTCCTTTGCCATAGAGATGACCCTAGTAGAGGCTTCTATGGTGATTTCTTCCCTGCCTAGTCCGGGACCGATTACGATGGCATTTGGAGGCCTGTTTGAGTCAAGTAGAGAAGCCACTGAGCTAAGAGACTCCAATGAAAGCGACTGCTCGTCTGGGAGATTGTGGGGTATCAGACTTGCAGGCCAATCGACCCTCTTTGAGGCGTCCGAGGGCATTGCCACGTGGACGAGGTCGCACCCGCTTCTTGCCGCAGCCAGGCCGGAGAGGATGGGTGCGCCGTGGTATGGGCCGCCCCCGATTACCAGTAGTCTGCCTCGGTCCCCCTTCTTGGCGCCAACTCTGATTGGGGGGTACCTCTCTGAGTCTCCTATTCCACAGTCCTGTACCTCCTCTGGCCAAGGAAGCGGGCAAACAACGATCTCCCCGCAATCGGTGGGGTCCATTCCCATCTTCTTCGAGTGGAACGTGATCGTTCTGTCGGCTACTAGGCACTCCTCTCTGCCCAAGCCTGTTGGGATGTCGCATGAAAGAACGGGGAGATCGATGGACCTTGCCCAATGTACAATCTCTCTTATCGGCGATCTCAGAGGTGACTCGGGTCCTGTTCCTCCTGCCCCAAGGAGGCAGTCCACCACCAGTGACCAATGGCCATGTGGCACAGAAGGCCAGACGTCGATTTCAATCAAGCTCCCCGCAGTAGCCCTGGCTCTGGATGAGACCTCGGTCTTCGAATCGGCATGGCTTGCGATCACATCCGCCCTTCCGGACAAGTGCTCGGAGATGGAAGCCAAGAATCCGTCCCCACCGTTGTTGCCTGGACCGCATAGGAACAGGACCCTCCCCTCGCCGCACATTCGTTTTGCCTCCTCGGCCAAGGCCTCGGCAGCAGAAGACATCAGGTCGAACTCATCGATTCCAAGGGAGATCGCGTTGCGGTCGAAGACGGCTACTTCTTCCCGGTGCATCGGCCAAAGTGACTGGGCATTCATGGACACCAACGACCTACGCGATCTCAGCATCTATGGCCTTTTTTCCACCCCTGGATTGTCCTTTTTCTCGGGGAGTCTCTGGTGGCTCCTCTCCAGCGATCAACACGTACGGGTCTTCTCCCCCGGGAAGCATGTCGATGGGTACATCGGCCCCCTCGGGGACGTTCCTGAAAACTGGACGGGATATCAGTAGCTTGTTGAAACCGATGAACAAAGAGGCAGTGACACCCCAGAATAGTAGGATTATGGATATTCCATGGGGGTTGGCTGGGTTCCAGGGGTCATCTACGTTTGCGAGCAGATCAGTGAAGTACGAAAGCATGAGTACTGTGAACATGATCGGGAAGCCCAGGTACATCACAATGTCCCACCACCTACCGATCCACCAGTCGTTGTCGCCGGTGTTGATGAAGTCATCACGGAACGAAGAAACCCCATGGTCGATGTAATCCATGAAGTCGAATCCCTCAATTCCGTTATCGTCCTGCCATGCCCTGTACCTGGACCACCCGTAGTTCCAGATAGTGTATGCCATGAACAGTCCGCTGAACATTAGGCCGTAACCCCAGATGTGATCCTGGACCTCTAGGAACTGCGGGAATAGGACCCCAGTAGTGGGGTCCATCTTGATCCACAGGGCTGCGCTGGGAAGGCCAAAGAGGAAGATTGCCAGACCAGTTAGGGCGACTGACTTTGATCTGTCGAAGCCATGGTCAACGAAATTCCTTACGCATAGCTCGACTGTCGAGATCATCGAAGTCAGTGCAGCGAAGGATAGGGCTAGGAAGAACACAGCCACCATGACAAGCTGCACTACCGGGCCTCCCGGCGCTTGTGCGAATACCTCTGGGAGGACCAGGAAAGTGATTGCTGAGCTTCCTCCGCTAACTGCACCTAGGGGATCAGCTGAAACCGAGAATACTGCCATCATTACCGTTAGTCCGGCAATGATGCTGATGCTGTTGTTTGCCAGGCACATTGTGGCTGCGTTTAGGGTGGTGTCCTCATCCTTCCTCATGTATACGGAATACGTAATCGCCATTCCCATTCCCGCAGAGCAGGACCAAGCAGACTGGGAGAGGCCATTTATCCAAGTCTCTGGTTGGACCAGATACTCTGGCTGAATGCTGAACATGTAGATGAATCCGTCTAGGGATCCGTCTTTGACGTCCATAACGAAAGAGAGGAAGAGAGCAGTAAAGAGTAGGACGAACAGAGAGGTCATCAGGGTGACGTTTGCCTTCTCGATCGCTTTCGCTCCGCCCCAAATTGCTGCTAGAGTGATCAGGACAGTTATCCACTGGAAGAAAATTACCTGCATTGGAGATTCCAGGAACGAGTTCCACACCTCGATTGTGTCTACTCCTTCAGAGAGTCCTCCCCTGATGGCAATTTGGAAGTAGTTCAGACACCATCCTGTGACCACGGCGTAGTAGAATCCGATTGCTACGTTGATCCAAGCCGTCCAAAGGCCCATCCAGGCAAATCTCCTACCTGCGAAAATCCTGAATGTCCCCACAGTTCCGACTCTGCTTCTCTTTCCCAGAGCAAACTCTGCGATTATTAGCGGTACTGACCATAGAAAGAGGAAAATCAACCATGGGATTAGGAAGGAGCCACCTCCGTTCGCCCCTACCATTCTGGGGAATCTCCAGATGTTTCCCGTTCCGATCGCAGCCCCTATTGTGGCGAAAATCAGTCCTAGCCTTCCGCTGAACTGGTCGCTATTGCTAGAAGAGTCGCCATCCATCCTTTTCGCCTCTGGTTCAGCCATCTTGGCCCTCTTCGGACCTTGCCAGATAGCCGTTTTCGGAGAACATCTCATTGAGCGAGAAGCCTAATCCACCCCAAACGAATGTGGCAATTACTAGGAACATTAGGATGCTGAAAACGGCGTCTCCGAAGCTCGCCCTGTATGGGATTGAGAGCTCGTAGTAGTTCCCTCCCTCGTCTACTGTAGGGTAGATGAATGGGAATGCGCCATTAGTGGTGCCAAGCATGGCCTTGTACTGTATCTTGCCGACGGAAGTATCCGGCAATGGAATATTTGCCTCCAGCATCGTACCGTTTGATCCGTCCCTAAGGGAGCACGCCATGCCAGTCTCCCCAAAGGCAGCCATGTCCCAGGAGACATCTGACCACTCTGTGGGGCCGAAGTCGTCCTGCTGTCTAGTCGGCTCTACGAATCTCCACATCAGGTGAGTCATGTTGATGTCTGTTGAGTATGGGAATGTCTCGTCGAGGCAGAATCCTATCGGAATGTCGCCTTTGGAGGGTACGGAGACATTGTCGGGCCCGGAAAGCCACTGCCTCGCAGTGGTATTTTCAATCCCCACAATGGCCCTGTATCTTGGGTCATCGGCGATCTCGGCCATGTAGAATGCAATCCCTATGTTCCTAACAGCAATGTGTGCAATGTCCTCGGGATACTGGTGGAATGCAGTCCCGATTTCAATCGTGTAGCAGTAGGAGTTGTGGACACCGTAGTGCCAATCGCAGAAGTCACCAGTTGTGGGATATAGTCCTGAGGATTGCATTGGCTCGTAATCGGTCATCTGCCCCATGACCTCCCCATGGAAAACTAGGTACTCATCATCTGGGGCGTAGCATCCAGTGCAGTGCCCCCATGGCCATAGGACTAGCTCGGAGAAGGAGTGCCAAGTCAGTGTGGTCTTGAACTCGGAAGCGCCGTCCCCGTCATCGTCATTCATCTCGGTCATGTCTTGGATGAACTTCGTTTCGGGTTCGGTATTGCCACCCATCCAGTCCTCGTCAATCTGCCCGTCGGCGTCGTCGTCATGCCCATCTACGTGATCCTCGTTGATTGCCCCGTCCCCATCATTGTCCTCGAAATTCACTGGCCCATTGTAGACGTCATTGTTAGCCCCATCAACGTAACACATTCCAGGGAAAAGCGGGCCTGTGGCTCCCAATGGGGCTCCCCACTCGTACTGGTAGTTCCTGTTCAGGTCAACTCCGTCGCATCCTTCGTCGACCTCTTCGTCGATATCTGGGAGGGGCGTGATCCCAGTGACGGTGTTATCTCTGAGGTTCTTTCTCCAGCCGCTCTGATAGCAGTTTTCCCAAGCTGTGGGACCACAGAAAACCTCCATGTCGTACCTAACTCCATCCACATTTAGCATTGGAATCAAGTAAATCTCCCTGGAATCCACAAGATCGGTGATGAACTGCTCAGAGAAGTCCTCGTCGACACCCAGATCTCCTGGGCCACATGGTTTCCCATCTCCATTGCTATCCTGGTTGGAAGCATTGAGTAGGCTGCAGTCGCCATCGTCATCTATCCCGTTCCAGGGATCCTCGTCAATCAGACCGTCGCCGTCGTTGTCTATTCCTGCCTTGCCATAGTAGTGGGCAACTGTCTCAAGGAATAGCATGGGGACCTCGAAAGACATCCACTCCCTAGCATGATGGTTACCAACTAGCATTACATCGGGCCTTTCCTCATAGTTTCCGCAATCGCCCACGAAAATATTGCAGTCTCCACCAGTTGCGTCTCGGGTGATCTTCATCCATGGGCTCCTGTGATTGTAGAACCATCCCTCATAGTCTGTTGCTACCATCTCGTCTCCACGAGCATTCACACCGCCCATCAGTCCCTCGTGGAATGTCATGATCTCTGGGTTCCTATCTGCAAGGTACTGCATCCTGCTCTTCAAAGTGAAATAGTCGTGGTACTCCCTGAACTGGGCCTTTTCATCTCCCCCCCATGGGAAGAACTGGTTGACATAGTCCTCGGACCAGATGTCGTTAGGGGATGCTTCAGGCGGGGATTCTTGGCCCGAGGCGATAGGTGCCAGAGCTACTGGAGAGATCATCGAAAGAAGGAAGGGGAGAATGATAGCGACAATAGTTGCCTTTGGACTGGAGTGGGATCTTGGTCGAATCTCGATGGTCTCGATTCCTGACATGCTACGAATCGCCGGGACGACTGTAGGTATTGAAACGCACGGGTTACGGTCCGTAGGACCGGGTTCATTTTTTGAGTAGGTCTTTGTCGGAAGCACATGGCAGATAGTTTTGGGATAAGTGGAAGAGTTTCGGGGGAGGACTTTGCCTACGGGTTCTCGTCCGGGGGATTCTTGCTAGTAATTCTACTAGTAGTAATTAGTGTTGGATTCGGCCTAGTGTCTAGGAAGGTCCTTTTCCCAAGAATTATGGATCTTTTCTCCAAGACTGAGAGGATAGATGGGAAGACCCTGTTCGCTCCAAAATCGCTGGGATGGATGGTAGGGCTACTGGTAATGTGGCAGTCACTTGACTGGTTGCTGGCAAATGTAGAGGCTTCCCCTGGAGAGGTCGTTTGGAGAGTAGGGTGGATGGAGAACGTTGCTGAAATCTGTCGTGCAGGTTTCGTAATTCTGATGTTGATTGCGGCCTATAGGCTAGTCGACTACCTCGATGCCTTCATCGTAGTCGAGGGGGACGATGTTGCCGCGAGGAAGTCACTCGCTAGCGTCGCTGAGGCCATAGGAAGGATGGCAGTGGTGGTAATCGGGGTTTTCGTGATTGCAGGTCTAATTGGATTGAATCTGAATGGCATGATTGCTGGGCTTGGCATTACAGGTCTTGCACTTGCGCTGGCAGCTAGAGACTCGGTTGCAAATGTGTTCGGGGCCATTTCAATCATTGTTGATCAGCCCTTCAATGTGGGAGACTGGATAATTGTCGATGGAGTTGAGGGAGAGGTCATAAGCATAGGACTTAGGACCACAGTTATCAGATCTGGAAATGACACGATAATCACTATGCCTAATTCGAACATCACCAACTCGCCAGTGGAGAATTTCACAATGAGGAGATTTAGGAGAATAAGACCAATATTCGAGTTTGAGGAGGAAAGTGACCAGTCTGCGCTCAAGAAGTTCTGCGATAGCCTATGTGAAGAAGTTCTCAAGGATACTAGGGCTACCAAAGCAGAGGACTCTTGGGTGAAGATAACTGCTAGTCAACCCCCCAAGGTTACAGTTTCTTGCAACTTCTACTGCGAGTCCAGTGGGAAGACCCACAGGGAGTTCAGAGAGGACATCCTCCTCATGGGGAGGTCTGTCGGATTAGAGTGCGGCCTCAGTTTCCACGAGCCACGAAGAAGGCGCCAACTATAGGTGACCGAGGATGGCCGAACTAATCCTAATCCGTCATGGACAGTCGGTTTGGAATGCTACAAATCGTTTCACAGGTTGGACTGACGTGGAACTGTCGGAGAAAGGAGTAATGGAAGCAAAGGATGCTGGTATTGAGCTGAGTGGAATTAGAATTGACATAGTTCATACGAGTGATTTGGTTAGGGCTCAGATGACAGCTGACATAATACTTGAGCACAACGAATCATCAAGTGAAGCCGAAAGAAGGTATGACTGGAGATTGAACGAGAGGAACTATGGCTCCCTACAAGGACTAAACAAAGCAGAGACTGCAGAGAAGCACGGTCAAGAGCAGGTTCGAATCTGGAGGAGGTCTTACGACATTGCTCCACCCGGAGGGGAGAGCCTGAAGATGACTGCGGATAGGACAATACCATACTTCAAAGAAGAGATAATACCAAACTTAGAGGATGGTCTGAACGTTCTAGTTTCTGCACATGGCAACTCTCTCCGTTCCATTGTAATGCACATTGAGAAAATTAGCCCGGAGGATATTACCTCTCTGGAGATTCCCACTGGAGTACCTTTGTACTATATCTTCGAAGATGGGAAAGTCAGAAGAACCTAGAGAAAGGCACCTCAGGAGGGGGTGCCAATCTCCTGTAATACCTCATCAGAGCAGCGCTTGAGAGAAAGCATGCTAGTGGAATAGGCAGCTCCTCTCCGGAGAATGGGAAGGTGTTTGCCAATGATGATGCACCGAGGAAAGCCAACAACACTGAGAGGGCTGCGATTGTTCTGTTGTTGAACATCCTCTTCTGAAATGGACGGACATAACTAATCAGGTTAGTAGATGGCTGGGGGGCTCCGGATTGGTTCGAAACCGCCTCTACCACATCCAATAGGCACTGCTCATACTCCCAAATCGCCAAACCCCCCCTATGGGTGTAAAACACGCTGTCTGACGACCAATTACTAGGAGCTGATTCCCTCCAACCTCCTATCAGAGCTGATCTGAGGTCAACAATGTCTAGATTGCAAGCGGTGTTGTGATGAATCCTAGAAAGGTCATGTACCAATGAGGCTAAATCCCTGATTGCAGGAAATTCGCACTTTGGGGGGAAGAGGGCATCGCTGAGCCTTGGCCTGCCGATCCTGATTTTCCCCTCTTTGAAGTCCTGGAATCTCACGCTACCTAGTCCAAGCATGCATTCTGCATCTCTAGAGTGTGGAGCCCTCCACATTGAGTGGGCCCTGAGAGACTCCTCGATTCCGGCAAGCCTCTGATTCCATCTAATTGGGTCTGCGGGAGTGACTCTCTCGGAATTGACATGTTGGTGGTAGAGGCCTAGTGATTTTCCGCATGCTCCGAGAATTTCCCTTGCTGCCCCCATTTCTCCAGCTTGCAGTGCTTCCCTAAGATTTTCATCGGAGTCATTACCCATAGGTGGGTTCTTCCTAATGATCATGATGTCGATTCCCTCCCAAGAATACCCGCCACATGGCGCGTCACATATTTCTGAGGCGAATTCAGACCTTCTTCTTAGCATCCCATCAGAGCCCCATGGGAGGAATTCAGCAACCCATTCACTTCCAGCATGAAGTATGGCTATTGGCCCGTTCTCATCCTCGGAAATTGAAATTGACTGTAGAGATGATGTATCTGGGACGTCCCCCCATTGTTCCAATTCTGAAACGATACTTTCCCAATCAGAAGTCTTACTCAATGACTTTGGTTCAATTATACCGCATTTCATCCCGATACCGGCGAATGTGAATTTCTCGAATCCTTTAGGTGCTGAATTGTCGCTTTCCAGAGGCGTCATTGCTGCCGGCCTCCAGTTCCTCTGCCACCCTGCCATTTTCCCTCGGTTACTAGGAAAGGGTGTATGGCTTCATTGAATCGGTCTGCAAAGACTTGAATCGAAGCTGCCCGAGCGCGGGTCGTGAGTCAGGCCGAGCAGGGGCTGCCATTGGCAGTGGACATGGATGGGACCCTAATTCTCACGGACATGAGTTGGGTTAGCTTTCGAAGTTTGATGCTTAGACGGCCTTGGATGTTACCTAGGATGCTGATGTTGGAGTTTTCCGGCAGAAGGGCAGAATGGAAAAGAGAGCTCGCCAATAGGCTGGTATTCGACCCTGCTAGCCTAAGTTATCATGTTGAGTTTCTTGACTGGTTGACTGGTGAACATGCAAAGGGGAGGTTGATTGTTCTAGCTACAGCTTCTGATAGGCTGATTGCGGAACAGGTAGCTGGGCAGGTAGGGATATTCTCAGACGTAATCGCATCTGATAGGTCGTTTAACCTCAGAGGGGAAAAGAAGGCAGAGGCACTAGTTTCAAGGTTCGGAGAGGGTGGCTTCTCATATGCTGGAAATAGCAGGCACGATATTCCCGTCTGGGACCATGCTGGAGAGGTTATTGTCGTCAATCCAGAAAGGGGACTTCTAGACAGGGTGGGGGACTCTGCTGACATCATTTTTGAATAGCGCATTCCTAGTCAGTTGTATTAACGGTTAGATGCCTCGGCGCATCTAATGGCAAGGCGCAGGGGAGGCATTGGGCGTCGTATCGACGGTTTGGCAAAGTGGCTTCTTCGATTCAGAATTTTCTCGTGGCCTGCTAGGAAGATTTCCGACTCCTGGTTAGCATGGAGCTTTGTTTCGAGATTAGATCGCGTCAGGGCCAATAGAAGAAGGGATAGGGTAATTTCTGGGGAACTGCCAAAACACATCTCCATAATCATGGATGGAAATCGTAGATTTGCATGGAACATTAGCGTTGGGACGGAGATTGGTCACAAGTATGGAAAGGAGAAATTGAAGGAGGTTATGGACTGGATTCTGGATCTGGGTATTCCTTATCTTACTGTCTATGCACTCTCCACTGAAAACATTTCAACTAGAGATGATGACGAGTTGGATTCCCTATACGACCTATATGTTTCCGGACTGAATGAGATAGCCGAAGATCCGAGGATTCACTCCGAAGAGGTGAGAGTGAGGGCAGCAGGAAGGATTGGAAATCTCCCAGAGAGAGTCAGGGAGGCAATAAAATTCGCTGAAGAAAGGACGAGTGGCTACTCAAACTTCACCTTCACAGTTTGCCTTGCATACGGGGGAAGGGAGGAAATTGTTGATGCAGTGAAGGAAATTGCCTCAGACTATGCATCTGGAAGCCTGACAATTGATCAGATTGATACAAGTGAAATCTCCAATAGGCTTTACGATTCTGAGATTCCAGATCCTGATCTAGTAATCAGGACCAGTGGGGAGGAGAGGGTTTCGAACTTTCTCCTATGGCAAATCGCCTACTCGGAGCTGTACTTTACTGATGTCCACTGGCCTTCATTCTCAAAGGGCGACCTTTACGAGGCAATAGAGACATTTCAGATGAGGAGGAGGAGATATGGCGGGTGAAGAATTTAGGAATCCATCACTGGCCGTGGATGCCATATCACTTAGGGAGAGTGAACAAGGTACTCAGGTCCTTCTTATCAGGAGGAAGTTTGCCCCCTGGAAAGACAGGCTGGCATTTCCTGGGGGATTTGTTGACTACGGGGAGGATCCTGAGGATGCAGTGTTACGAGAGCTGTTGGAAGAGACGGGGCTTGAAGGTAGAAATCCAGAGTTATATTCTGTTAATGGGGATCCACGGCGAGATCCTAGAAAGCATGTGATATCCATATTCTACCTAGTCGAAGTTGATGAAGATGCAATACCAAATGCTGGGGATGACGCATCGGATGCTCAGTGGTTGAGTCTTGATGATCTAGAGTCAGAGGATCTGGCCGGAGACCACATAGAGATAGTGGAGCAACTTCGCAAGTAAGGCTATACCCCATACCCCTTTGGACCACCATGAGCAGGAAGTTGAAGATCGACACTGGAGGAACCAAGTTCGGCCCATACAGCCCCGGAATTACATCTGGAGACCATATCTGGCTTTCGGGACAAGTTGATGTGGACTCCGGAGATGACATCGAGTCACAGACTAGGGGAACTCTGACAAAAATTGATGACCTGTTGGCAGCCTCAAACAGTTCAAAGGCTGATTTGGTTAAAGTAACAATACTGATGGAAGATATTGACTATTATTCGAAAATTAATGAGATTTATGGAGAATGGCTTGGAGACACAATTCCTCCGGCCAGAGCAGCTTATTCTCCGGCAAAACTTCCTCTTGGAGCATTGGTTGAGATAGTATGTGAAGCTGTGAGGAATTCTGGAGATTATAGGACAGATTTACCTGCTGAATTGGAAGAGGCTTTGATATGAAATATTCTCATCTACAAGGTAAGAAAAGTGCGTAAAGTAATTTTCATTATCGATAATAATTAGGTGAGCTTACAGGGGTAATATGAATGAGCGTTTTCAAGGCCTACGACATTAGAGGGATAGCAGGAGAGGAGTTGGACGTCGAATTCGCCAATCGTCTGGGGAAGGCCATTGCAACTCATCTAGATGCGGATTGTGTTTCTGTTGTCAGGGACATCAGAGACTCAAGTCCTTCCTATCACGAGGCGTTCGTTCGTGGTTTGATTTCAGCTGGAGCGGATGTTCTAGATTTGGGGATCTCTACTACGGGTGTACTATACAGATCGACGGTAGACCTTCCCGTTGATGTTGCAGTGGCTATCACTGCAAGCCATAATCCTCCCGAATACAACGGTTTCAAGATCTGCCATGGAAAGAGGCCTCTCGGAGGGGAGGATCTACAAGACATTAGGAGAACTTTCGAGTCTGGGGATTTCAGAGTTGGAGATGGTTCTCTAGAGGTCAGGGATGACTATGAGGACTCCTATATCGATTCGGTGGTAGGCAGTGTTGGTAGTCCAGAAAGGGACATCAGGGTGGTTCTGGATTGTGGAAATGCAGTTCCAGGGCCACTTGCCTTGAGAACTCTGGAAAGCCTTGGTGTTGATGTAATTCCAATTTACTGTGACTGGGATAGCTCGTTTCCAAACCATCCACCAGATCCAACTCGTCAGAAGAACATGCTAGATCTAGGAAAGGCCGTGATCGAGCATGGCGCTGAGTTCGGCATTGGGATGGATGGCGATGGTGATCGACTTGGTGTGGTGGACGAGAAGGGCAGATTCATTCACCCGGATCGGTTAATGGCCCTCTTTGTCAAAGATGTTCTTGCTAAAGTCGATGAACACGCAACTGATGAAGAAAGGACGATATTCTATGATGTGAAATGCAGTATGGCTTTGGAGGAAGCTATTCTACAATCGGGAGGGATTCCGAAGATGGTTAGGACTGGACATACTTTCATGAAAATGGAGCTTAGGAACCATCCTAGTTCGCCAATGGCGGGAGAGATGTCTGGTCATTTCTTCATGAATGACCACTGGGATGGCTTTGACGATGCAATCTACAATGCGGCCAGACTAATGGAAATAGTTGGCAGGGATGTTTCGCCCGAGCAAGGTGGAGTTGTGTTCTCTGAAAGATTTTCATTTATGCCAGAGTACCCTTCTACGGACGAAGGGAAGGTCCCTCTGGTTGGGAAAAGAGAGGAAGTGATGGAAGCGATAATGGAAGCATTCTCTGACAAGGATTTCTCCAGCGTCGATGGTGT
>MDTE01166919.1_pt1 | contig 14610 bp, 14 predicted proteins | sample 811231 | NCBI WGS metagenome assembly MDTE01 (sample SAMN05326651, study PRJNA326480) | marine metagenome | isolation source: seawater | place: Indian Ocean: Red Sea | collected 2010 | reverse complement strand
TATTGAATAAACAGAAAAATACACATTTTATTAGTGAAAAAATATAATCATCAAAAATATATAAATCATTATTCATTTCTAAAAAGGGCGAAAGAGTAATTTTTCTATATTTTGCTCTTTTCAAAGATATTACTTTTAAATACATGCCTGGTGAACTATACATTAATGATTTTAAAATATTAGTTATAATTGTTAAAAGATGTTTAATTTTTCAAAAAATAAAATAATAACAACCATAACACCTTTAAGGATTAGTATTTTTGGAGGAGGTACTGATTTACCATATTTTATAAATAAAAATGGTTATGGCAAAGTCTTAAATTTTAGTATTGATAAATACATTTATACTTTTGCAAAAATTCAATCAGAAATCTTTAATAAAAAATACAGATTTAATTATCACCAAACAGAAAACGTTAATAAAATTGATAAAATTAAAAATAATATTATTCGTAATTCTATAAAATACTATAAGTACAATGAACCTCTATATATAGCAACTATATCAGACATTCCTGCTGGAACTGGAATGGGTTCTTCAGGAGCGTTTCAAGTAAGTGTATGCAAAATTCTAAATATATTAATGCGAAATAAAAGAAAAAATAATCTTCAATTAGCTCAAGATGCATCAAAAATTGAGATGAGTTTAACAAAATCCGAAGCAGGATTCCAAGATCAATATTCTGCAGCTTGTGGTGGCTTTAATGAATATACCTTCTATGATAATTCAAAAATATCTGTTAAAAAGCTAAATCAAAAATTTCAATTAAAATTTTTAAAAAATCTTTCAAATAATTCAATTTTAATTTATACAAACAAAAACAGAAAAGCTCAAAATATTTTAAAAGAACAAAAAAATAATTACAAAAAGAAAGATATATTTAATTATACAAAGAGAATTTTGCAACTGGAGGAAGATTTTTTCAAAAAATTAAACGATAAATCATCTGACATTATTGATTATTATAACGATTTAATGAATGAAAGCTGGAACTTAAAAAAAAGTTTATCAAAAAAAATTAGTAATAATCATATTGAAAATATTTTTGATTTTTTAAAAAAAAATGGAATGATTTCTGGAAAAATTTTAGGTGCAGGGGGTGGAGGATTTGTTTTATGTACATTTAAAAATCCATTAAATAAAAAAAAATTTATTAAAAATAATAATAAAAAATTTAAAATGTTAAATTTTAACTATTCTCATTCAGGTATTATAACTACTCATGATTGATGTTCTTATTTTATGCGGTGGTTTTGGAACTAGATTTAATATTAGTAATAAAAAAATAAATAAACCATTAGTAATTATAAATCGAAAAACTATTTTAGAGAGAATAATTGAAATCTATCAAAAAGATGAAAAGAATTGTCGATTTATAATTTTAGGTGGATACAGATATAAAAACTTAAAAAAATATATTGATAAAAATTTTAAAGTTAAAAATTTGATTGTTTTAAATACAGGTTCAAATACTCCAACTGCAGGTAGAATATTGTTAGCTAAAAATTATATTAAATCTAATAATTTTTGTTTAACTTATGGAGATTCACTTACAAATTTTTCATTAAAAAAAGCTTTAAAACTTAAAAATAAAAAAAATTTCATTATTTCTTCATATAAAAAAAAGTCTTCATTTGGACAATTAAGTGTGAAAAAAAGTTTAATTAAAAATTTTAACGAAAAAAAAACATTTGAAAAGATAAACGCAGGATTTTATATATTTGATAAAAAAATATTCGAATTTATTAAATCAGAGAAAGAAAATCTTGAAACAACTGTTTTTAAAAGGATTTTAAAAGCAAAATATAAAATACTTGAATTTGAGGTATCTAAATGGTTTCCAATGGATACATTAGGAAATAAATTAGACTTAGAAAACATCCTAAAAAAAAATAAAAATTATTTTAAATGATTTTAATTCCTTGGTAATTATATCTTTTAGATGTAACTTTTTTATAAAAATTATTTGTACAATCTCTTTTTTTTATACTGGGAATATTATATTTATTACCGAATAAGCTGCTTGTAAATTCAATTTGAAACATTAAGCGATTTTTAGAAGTTACTTTTTTTCCTTTATGCAATCCTCTAGAATCTTCAAACAATAAATCTCCCTCATTAAAATTAAACTCTTTTATTTTTGTTTTATAAAATCTATTAACTATTTTATCTTGTATTCTCACATATCCTAAATTTAATATTTCACGAGAAATAGAACCGTTTAGGTGAGTTCCTTGAACAAAACAATGTGGACCATTATTTATGTTACAATCGCTAAGATAAATAAATATTTTAAGCCACTTTGGACGATCCATATCAAAATGCCATAATTGTGCAGCCTCTTTATCTGGTAATTTAGTTGGAAAATTATACCAGCAATTGATGTTATACAATATTGGCTCTGCATCTAAGTATTTTGATGCAATATTAAACAAATAATCATTAGATAAAATTTCTTGAACAGGTTTTAATTTAAGTAAATCATCGTCGGTATAAAAAAATTTTGCAGCCTTAACTTTTTTGTAAAGTTTTTCTTTGCTTTTGCTCTTGTATTTATCTCCAATCCAATATCCATCAATTTTTTTTAAAGATTTTTTAAGATCTAAAACCAACTTTTTGGTAAAAAAATTTTTTTTTATTAAATATCCATTTTTTTTTAATTTATTTATTTGAAGATCAAATTTATTTTTTTTAATTAAATTTTTTTTCAAAAAGAAATGAATTATCGTGTTAGACCATCCTCTAGTAATAATAAAATAATTTATCATAGATTGATACGAAACACTTGAATTTTTAATTGTAAATAATTTAAAAATAATTAACTCAAATATAAATATAGGTAAATATATTATAAATAAAAATACTTTAAATTTTCTCATAAGATTTTATTTTTTTAATAAATTTTAAAAGTGAAGTTGAGTTTTCAAATTTTATGTTATGTAATTGTATTTCTCTAGCTAGAGATTTAAACGCATCATTCTTATTAATATAATACATATAACAATATTCATAAATTTTATTTTTATTTACTTTAAATTTACTTAATTTTGACGCAGATAATAAAATCTCTTTGTATTCTTTTTTTGATCTTGGATTAAAACCAAAATTATATTTAATAGCGGGATGATCTCCTGTAGAAATTGCGTTTACTCCAAAATAGGCCATTTCCCATAATACAGTTCCCCATGGTGAAATTCCAAACTTTACTGATTTAAATATTTCATGATTTGATATAGAAGGCGATATCCAACCTATGTTTTTATATTTTTGTTTTAATTGCTCTACAACTTTTACTGACTCTTTATTAATGTTGTAAATATTTGGATGTGGTTTTAAAGCTATATTTAAGTTATTATTTGAAATTAATTTGCATGTAAAGTTTATCCATTCATAAAAATCTATAAAAATTAACTTTCCCCATTCCCTTTGGGATTCAAAAAAATTTGGTAAAAATATAATCCCATCATATTTTAATTTAGTCTTTTTAATATTTTTTTTATACGGATTAACATTCATATAATCTTTAAAAGTTAAATTAGATCTATTTTTGAAAAAAATATTTCTAATGAATTTTTTTCCTTCAATAATTTTTTTTTCTTTATTTTTTAATTTTTTAAATGTTTCTTTAAATTTCCTATAATTATCTACATGATAAAAATCTTTTTTGGATAAAGATTTATTGTATTGAGACAAGGTGCTGCCTGAATAAACTTTAACACCACAATTTAAAAAAACTCTTACTAATAGTCCATATTGAATATAAGTTGCAAATGATGTGTACAAATATTTAAAGCAATAATCTCTTTGTAGTTTTTTATAACACCTTATTGCAAGTAAGGACAAATAAATTATCTCTTTTAAAAATTTATCATTAATATCTACAGTGGGCTGATTTCTAAATCTTATATAGCTGTCATAAATTAAATCTCCACAATAAATGTTTTCTATTTTTAAATTTAATATTTCCTCTTTGTTGCGAATAGTGCTGTAAATTTTATTTGATATTTTTATAATTTTATAATTTTCACTTGGAGAGATATATTTTTTATTTAATTCATCTAAATCCCATATTTTAAAAAAATTAAATGATTTATATATTTTAAAAAATTTTTTTTTTACAAATTTATAATAAAATTTAGTTTTTAAATTATGAAATTTTTCAAAATTTCTTTTTCTATTTAAATTTATAAAGTACGGCCAAAAACCATAAATATTAAAATTTTTTAACCTCTCATTAGATAATATGTAATTATAACATACATAGTAATATTCTTCTGGAACAACTACCAATGCATTATATTTGAATTTTTGTTTTTCTGAATGTGAAAAATTTATGAATTTTTTTTCATTTTCATCTAAAGTGAGTTTTGAAATATGTTTAAATAATTTTTTAATCACTTTCAATTAACTCAATTATTAAATTTAGATTATTAATTAAAAAAGTAACTTTTCTATTATTAAAAGCCTTTGCTTTGACAGGTTTTGTAATAATTCTAAATCCTCTCTTAGTTAAGTTATTTAAATCTTTTTTAAAATTTTTTGATTCATAAGCAAGGTGATTAAGAATATTTACCTTTTTTTCTAAAGTTTTACTGACTGGATTATTTTTTCCAAAAGGTTCAACTAATTCATAACAAATATCATCATGATCGATAATAAAAATTACTTTAACTTTTAAATTTTTGTCTTTTATAATCTTGCTTTTTTTTTTTATTCTAATAAATTTTTTTAATTCAGGAATTCCTTCATTTATTTTGTTAACAAAAATTCCTATATGATTAAATTGCATGCTTTTCTCCTACAAATATATCTGGGTATTGTTTTAATAAAGTTCTACTTTTTTTTAATAATTTTTTAGATTCAATAGATGTAAATTCGAATCTACCAAAATTTGATACTTTTATTAAATTTTTGATTTTTGGTCTTAAAAATTTTAAATCTAGAGAAGCATTTTTATTCAAATCCCTCACATAATATGAAATTTGAATTTTTTTTTTTTTGAATTTCTCCCTATAAGTGCAAGAAAATATTTTATTGTAACGATAATGAACTTTATATTTTTGCTCAATATAATGAAAGTAAGTAATTGCCTCAAGTGGACACCCCATGCAAATAATTTTTCCATTAAGCTTTGTAAAAATATCAAAAAAACTATTTTTTCCAAAACAATCGCTCAAGTCATAACTTGTAATTTGTTTTGAGTGCTTACCAATACTGCACACACTAAATATTGGATGATTTGACCTTATTACGTTTTTTTTTTTTCTAAATGCTTCGCTGAACATTCCTATTTTGCTAGGCGTTTTGTATTTATCAAAAATTTTATTTGTGGTCATATTATATGTGAAAGATGGTATAATTAGTGTTCCTTTTGGACAAAAAAAATCAATTAGCATATCTAAATAAGAATTTAGAAAATTATCTCTAGAATTTTTTAATTTTAATTGAGTAGATACGATCGCATCACCATGAATCATAACGACATCTGTTTTTTCTAAACCTAATTTCAAAAGCGATTTTTTTAAATCAGGAGAAATCATTTATTTAATTTTTCTTTTATTCAAAGATTTTTCTACGTCTGATATTGATTTTATATTAGTCATCTCAAATGTTGAAAATCTAATTTGAAATTTTTCTTCCAAGCTCATTAAAAAATTTAGATGAGATAAAGAATCCCAATATTTAATATCTCCTACTTGAGAATCTAAATTATAATTTTTTATTTTAATTCTTTTGTCTACTTTTTCTAGAATTTTGTATATTTTTTTTCTCATAATTAAATGTCAAATATTTTATTTTGTTTAATTTGATATTTATTAACCTCAGTCGCAAATAATTTATTTTTTGATTTATAAGACACTTTTATTTTTTCTAAATATTTTTGATCTATCTGTTTAAAACCATTTAATTCTAACGATTTTTCAAAAGTTTTATTTTTTTCAGTTTTTATAAATTCAGAAATAATAAATTTATAGTTTTTTTTTTTTGCTAGCTTTCTACATTCATTAAAGATCCATACATCTAAAAACCTACCCAAAACCCTACAACTCATTAGCATTGTATCAATAAAACAGTAATCTTTGTTTAGTTTTCTAAGAATGAACATTGCGATTATTCCATGATCACCATAAAGATCTTTAAGATTTACCAGTCTACATTCAAAATTTTTATCCTTTATTATTCTTTTCAAATTTGTTTCAGAATACCTAATTGTTCTAAAATTAAATTGATTAGTTTTTTGAGACATTTGTGAAGCTCTTGAAATCAAACTATTTTCTATTTTTAGTATCTTAGGATTTAATTTTATAGATTTTAAAAAATTTATTTCTTCATCTTCAGATCTTATATCTTTTTTATTTTGCACAAACTTTCCCGCCATCTTGTATTGTTTATTTTTTTTCAAATCTTCTTTAGTTGTATTAAATTTAGAAGTATGAATATTATTTTTTAGTTGTTCTGGCCAATTACTAATATCATCATGAACATCAATAGTATTTACTTCTGGAAGAAATTTCTTCATTTTTTCTCTTTCCAATTTATTATCATCCCAGAAGATAAAACTAGTTAAACCAAGATTGAGTTCTTTAGAAATTTCTATTATATTTTTGTATTTTTCTTGCCAATTTACTTTAAAAGAAATTATATCTTTTTTTTTTATAGTCATCATTTTATGTTTCTCAAAAACTTCTACTACATCTTCATAATTATTTTTGCTAGAAACAGTTAATAACATTCCTTTTTTTGATAAATTTAAAATTTCATTTTGAAATGCTTTATAAACTTTTCCAATTCCATCTTGACCTATTTTTATATTGTTAAAACCATCCTCACCTAATACGCCACCCCAAAGAGTATTATCACAATCTAATACCAGTACCTTAGATTGAGGTAAAATACTTTTTAAATATATCTCATTAATTTTATTTATTAAAATTTCTAGTCCTAGTGAAGATACTTTTGAAGAAAATAAATAATAATCTCGATTGCTAAAACATTTTTCAAATCCCTTTTCTGCAAAAAAAATGTCTAAATTTAATAGATATAAATTTTTAGATTTTTTTTGAATTTTACGTAATAATTTAATGAAACTCGAAACGTTAATAATCTCGTGAGATTTATCTTGGGCATAATTAATACTAGAAACACTTTTCCAGCTAGAAAATGAAACGACAACTTCTTTTTCAGTTTTAGAGCATACAACTTCAATCAATTTAGATAAATTTTTTATATTATTTATTTTTAAAGAACCTTTGTTATTAGTCATTTCTTGTAAAAATAATATAATATTTATAGTGCTAGTACTTTTAACTTTACTTGCAAGCGCGTGGAACTCGCCCATCTCAAGAAAAGTAAGATTATGTTTATTTTTTAATTTATTCCAAGAATGACTTTGTCGATTTAAAAATAAATTTGATACTATTAAATTTTCTATTTTTTTATTCATTAAATTAGTAATTTATTGAAATTTCTATATATATAGAAATAATTGTAATATCAAAAACTTAAATAATAAATAAGTTTATCGATTAAATTTTAAAATTAAACTGTTTGAATAGATAAAATAAAAAAATATTATGAACAATCTCAATGTAGGTGAGAAAATCTATAAATCAATCAAGAAACTTTTTCCAATAAATAGGAGCTTAACAGGCAATGGAAATAGAGCGTCTCTCAAAATTTTAGGTAAGATATCTGGAAAAATGAAAATATTAGAGTTCAAGTCAGGCAAAAAAGTATTTGACTGGACAATACCTCCAGAATGGAATGTCGAAGATGCTTTTATTAAATGTGATGGAGAAAAAATAGTTGATTTTAAAAAAAATAATCTACACTTAGTTTCATATTCAGAACCAATAAATAAAGAAATTAGTTTTAAAGAATTAAATGAGCATCTTTATTCAATAAAAAGTAAACCTAAATCTATTCCCTATATAACTTCATATTATAAAAAAAGATGGGGTTTTTGCTTAAATCATAATGACAGAATAAAACTTGATAAATTTAAATCCTACAAGGTGTATATTGAGTCATCCTTTAATAAAAAAGGAAGCCTATCTATAGGTGAAATTTTAATTAAAGGTAAATCTAAAAAAGAAATAATTCTTAGTACAAATATTTGCCATCCATCATTGGTTAATAATGAATTGTGCGCACCTGTAATTTTAGCATATTTAGCAAAATATTTTGCTGATTTAAATAATTTTTTTACTTTAAGAATTTTATTTCTTCCTGAAACTATTGGAGCAATTACTTACATAAATAAAAACTTAAAAACTCTGAAAAAAAATTTCAGAGCCGGGTTCCACATAACCTGCTTTGGTGATAAGGGAAATTTTTCAATGATTTCATCAAAATATGCAAATAGTTATTCGGATAAAGTTGCAAAAAAAATTTTAAAAACCAAAAAAAAAATTAAAGTTTACAAATTTCAAAAATGTGGCTCAGATGAAAGACAATATAATTTTCCTGGAGTTAATTTGCCTGTAGTAACTTTAACAAGAACAAAATTTGGAAATTATAAAGAATATCATAATTCCATGGACAATTTAAAAATAACAAATCCAAAATTGCTTACAGAGTCTTTTAACTTTTTGATTAAAATAATAAATTTAATTAATTATGAAAAAAATAAATTTTTAAAAAAAAAAGTAGATAATGAATTAAAAATTACAAAATTAATTAATTCAAAATACAATAAAATAAAGGTATTTAGCCAAACAAAATGCGAGCCTTTTTTATCAAAAAGAAATTTATACAGAAATGTTTCTAAAAATTTCTTAACAAATGATGAATTTATAATGTTTAACTTGCTCTATTATGGTGATGGCAATACAATATTAAGTATTGCAAATATACTTAAAAGTAAACCCAAAAAAGTATTTACAATTGCTAAGTTGTTAGAAAAAAATAAATTGATAAAACTTTCTAATTAATTTCAAAAATCGTAAACAAACCAATCTACAAATTTTTTTAAACCTTTTTCAAAAGATGTGTTTGGGAAATATTTAATATTTCTTTTTAATTTTTTGATATCAGATTGAGATGATATAATATCACCTTTTTTTAAAGGGCCTAAAACTATTTTAGCTTTTTTATTTAAAAGCTTTTCTAAAATATTTATAAGTTTTGTTATCTTAATTTTTTTTCCTCCACCAAGGTTAAAAATTTGAAAATATTTGTTTTTTTTTCTATCAATTTTATGAAATTGTTTTATTTTCAATAACTTAAATACACATTTAATTGCATCATCTACAAAAGTAAAATCTCTGTAATGATTCCCAAAATTATTTACCGTGATTGGACTTCCTTTTTTGATCGAATTTGCAAATTTAAATATCGATAAATCTGGTCTGCCCAAAGGACCATAAACAGTGAAAAAACGTATACCTATAATTTTAATTTTATAATTTATTGCATAAAAATGAGCTAGAATTTCATTATTTTTTTTGTAGCTCCGTAAAGTGAAATAGGAGAATCAGTAAAATCCAGCTCAGAAAATAACTTTTTTTTAAGATCACCAGCAACTGAAGAAGAGGAAGCAAATAAAACTCTCTTTATATTTTTTCTTTTTGCATTTTCTAAAATGTTATAAAAACCAATCTCGTTAGTTTTAAAATATATATCAGGATTTTGAAGAGAATATTGAACTCCTGCATATGCAGCTAAGTTTACAATTATATCAATTTTATTTTTATTAAAAAAATTATCAATTTTATTTTTATCACTAATATCTAGTTTATTAAATTGAAAGTTTTTATACTTTTTTAATATTTTAAGTCTTCTAAGTTTAAAATTGATATCATAATAATTATTTAAAGTGTCTATACCACTAACGTTCAGTCCTTTTTTTAACAAAAACTCTGATAAGTGAAAACCTATAAATCCAGCAGAGCCTGTAATTAAAATTCTCATTTTTTTTTTGAGATCTTATTCAAAATCAAAAGATCTGACTTATTATTTATAATAAATGAGTCATCAGAATTCATGACGATATTAGTAATTTTGTTTAATCTGTTACTCACATATGATGAATATTTCATAACCGAAAAAGCTCCTACATCTTTATGAATTATATTTTTTTCAAGTTTCAATTTTCTATTTTTTTGATTTGTAACAAGTTTTATTCCTTTTGAGGTATACTTATAGTAATTATTTTCAAAATCAGGAATTGTTCCAATTACCATATCACTTTTATGAATAATTAAATTACTTATTGCTTGCTCTATATAATGTTTTTTCCTCAATGGATTTTCTACAGTCAATATTGCAATTAAATCCGGATTTACTTTCTCAAATTTATTTACAGCTTCAATTACCGCAGGTTTATAATCCAAATTTATTGAAGACAACATTTCTTCTCTTCTTTGAATTAAAATTTTATTTTTATATTTTATTTTCAATTTTTTAATCAAATCAATATCTGGTGTAGTTACAATAATTTTTTTAAATTCTTTAACTTTAATAGCTTCATTAATTGTATGGAATATTAGTGGTTTACCATTAAACATGTCTAATGAAGTACAGTTTAAATCTATATTTTTACCCCTTACAGGAATTACGCAGATTATTTTAAGTTTATTTTTAATTTTTCTTAAATTTGAAAATTTATTTAATATTTTAGTTCTTGTTTTATATAGTTTAGATTTATTTGATGTTAAGTTTTGTTCGTGTCTTCTATAATAAAATAAAGGCAAGGAGACATGTTTAAATTCAAAATTATTCAATAATTTATACCAAATATCATATCCATCCTGTCTAGTAAAATTTTCATCATACAAATTAACTGAAAATAATGCATTTTTTTTAATTAAACAGCAGGCTGCAAGAACTGGTAAATGATTTAAACTTTTATTCATTCTCAAAAGCTGTTTTTCTAGCGACAAAATATTGTTCTTTCTATCAATTAAGTAATAGTCAGAATAAACAAGTCCAATGTTTTCATCTTTATTAAATGCATTATAAAGCACTGACAAAGCATTTGGATCCAGATAATCGTCAGCATCTAACCTTATTACATATTCTCCCTTTGCTGCTTTTATCGCAATATTTGAGGACTTGATCAAACCTTTAGAAATTTTGTTATAAATAACTTTAAAATTTTTTCTTTTTTTATATTTTTTAATTATTTCACCTGAAAAATCAGAAGATCCATCGTCAATTACTATTAATTCTAATTCTTTAAAAGATTGATCAAAAACACTTTTAATTGCTTTATCTAAATATATCCCATAATTTTTATTAGTTATGTATACAGTTATTATTGGATCCTTATTAATCATTATATTAAATCACCCTTTTTATAGCTTTTCTTAGCTTTTTTTTTAATGAATTGAAAAAATTTAACTGAATTGTTTTTTTTATATGGCCTTAAACAAATAATATTTTTTTCAGAAAATATTTCGTTTTTACTTATATCTTTTTTTGCATATATAGATCTACGGAAAGAATAAAGATTATTTTGTTTTTTTTCACTGTTTGTTAACTTTTTTTTTGTACCAAAATATGTCGAAATTTTTTTTATTTTATCAAGAAAGATATTTACTGATTTTTTATCTAAAGAAATTTCATGATCTCTAAAAGTTTTTTTTTTGATATTATTAGAAAAATGTTTTTCTATAATCTTTGCTCCAGACAAATATGAATATATTAATGTTTCATCACCTATAGTATGATCTGAATATCCAATTTCTAAATTAAATTTGTCTTTTAAATGCTTTATTGTTCCTAAGTTGCTATCATTTGCAGGGGTTGGATAAGATGTATTGCAATGAAGAAGTGCAAGTCTCTTTTTTGTTATATAAGTTTTATCTAATTTTTTTATAAAATCTACTGTCAGCTTTATGTCCTTTAAACTACATAAACCTGTGGATACTATTAATGGTTTTTTTGTTTTAATTATTTTTTCAATAATTTGAAAATTATGTACATCTCCAGATCCAATTTTAAATATATCAATATACTTATGAAAGAATTTTATTTGCTCAACATCCCAAATAGATGCTGAAGTTTTTTTTTTTATGTGATTTAATTATTTTCAATAATTCTAAATTTTGGTTTTTGTTAAGCTCAAGTTTTTTGAAATGGTTAAATCGTTTTTGGTCATATTTTTTTGCTACCATATTTTCAGGCGTAAAAATTTGTAATTTGACAACATCTGCTTTTGATTTAGATGCGTTTATTACTAATTTTTTTGCTTCAGAAAAATTTCCCTCATGATTTGAACCTACTTCGGCAATATATAAGACTGGATTGACTTTTGAGCTAAATAACATAAAGCTCATATATACAATTATGGTAAAAAATTGCATCTCAAAAATTAAAAAAAAAAAAATTTAGTGCTTGTATTATAGGTCTTGGGTACGTTGGTCTTCCATTAGCCTCGAGATTGAGAAAAAAAAATATCAAAATTTATGGAATAGATATTGATAAAAAAAAGATAAATTCCTTAAGAAAAGGAAAAAATTATATTCAATCAATTGATAATACACTTCCAAATTATTTTAAAAAGAATCCTGAAAATTTATCTTCACATTATAAAATAATTCAAAAATGTGATGTAATTTTTATATGTTTGCCAACACCTTTGAAGCCTAACTCTAAAAAACCTGATATGAGCTTCATTTTTAATTGTGCAAATAATCTTAAAAAATTTATAAAACCTTATCAAACTATAATACTAGAAAGCACAGTTTATCCTGGTGCTACAAAGGAGTTCTCTAAAAAACTTATTAGTAAAGAAACTGTAATAGGTAAAAATTTATTTTTAGGATATTCACCAGAAAGAGAAAATCCAGGAGACAATAATTTTAGTTACCAAAAAACTCCAAAAGTAATTAGTGGATATTCAAAAAACTGTAAAATGATAATCAAAAATATTTATGATTTATTTGTTAAAAAAACTGTATTGGTAGAAAAAATTGAAGAGGCCGAATTATCTAAACTTTTAGAAAATCTATATCGAGCAATAAATATTGGACTGGTTAATGAGATGAAAATTATCTGTAAGACTTTAAACATAGATATTTTTAACACAATTAATGCTGCTGCTACTAAAAACTTTGGATTTCAAAAGTTTTTACCTGGTCCTGGACTTGGTGGACACTGTATACCAATTGATCCTTTCTATCTATCCTGGATCTCAAAAAAAAAAGGATATGAACCTAAATTTATTAAGTTATCTGGAATAATAAACTCCAAAATTCCTCATTGGACTATAAATCAAATATTAAAATTTCTTAAAAATAACAAAAAAATCAGGATACTTTTAATAGGTGTTTCTTATAAAAAAAATACTGATGATGATAGAGAGTCACCAACATTTGAATTCATAAAAATTTTAGATAAAAAAAAAATTAATTTTGATTATCATGATCCTTACTTTGATAAACTAAGAAAAGGAAGAATTAATAAAAAAAACAGAACTTCAATTAAGCTAAACAAAAAAAATTTAGAAAAATACTCTGCTGCTGTTTTGCTAACAGATCATGACATACTAAATTATAAACTAATAGCTAAACACTCTAAATTAATATTTGACACGAGGGGAAAATTTAAAGATACAAGTTTTAAAAATAACACTAATATTATTTACTGTTAATTTTTGTTATAAGGTAATTATCCATGTACAAATAATTTAAACCACTTTTTAAGAAAGATTTAATTGCATCTTTTGGTTGAAAAACAATTGGTTCACCATGCAAGTTAAATGAAGTATTCAACAAAACCCCAACACCAGTTATTTTTTTAAATTCTTTAATCAATTCATGATACTCAGAATTTATATTTTTATTAACAAATTGTGGTCTTGCAGTTTTATCGAATGGGTGAACTGCTGCAGAAATCTTTTCAATAAATTTTTTTCTTACATCAAAAGAAATTGTCATGTAAGGGTTTTTATGATTTTTAATAACATGCATAACTTTATTAGCATCTTCAGATAGAATACTTGGTGCAAAAGGCATCCAAAAATCTCTTACTTTAATTTTTTTATTAATAGTATTTATTATATCTTGCTTTCTTGGATCTGCTAAAATTGAACGATTACCTAAAGCTCGGGGACCAAATTCATTTGGATTAAAAGAAAACCTAGCTACAGGGTAACCATTAGACAAAATTTTTGCAACATCTTTATTTGATGTTTTAACTATTTTAAGTTTTTTGTTTTTCTTTAAAGACTCAATTACATTTTTATTAAAAGGAATTCCAATATATGGATTTTGCATATTAGTAATTTTAATATTTTTATTTTTTTGCATTTTTGCAAAGTAACAATAAACAGCGCCAATACACAAAGACTCATCTCCTGGTCCAGGAGGAACATAAATTGAATTAATATTCTTGCTTTCTAATATTTTTTTAGTTGCTTTAACATTCTGAGCAACACCTCCAGAAAATACAAAATCGTAAATCTTATATTTATTCGAAATATTATTAAACCATTTAACTAAAATTTCTTCTAAATATTTTTGGACAGAATAACTAATTGTGTCAAATCGTTCCCCATTTAATTTATTCTTGAAATAAAAATAATGATCTTTAATTTTTTTTTTTGTATCTAAATTTTATTCCATTTACATTAAGTGTATCTCTAAATATTCTTAACGATTTTT
>MDTE01162849.1_pt1 | contig 14610 bp, 8 predicted proteins | sample 811231 | NCBI WGS metagenome assembly MDTE01 (sample SAMN05326651, study PRJNA326480) | marine metagenome | isolation source: seawater | place: Indian Ocean: Red Sea | collected 2010 | reverse complement strand
GCAGAATCTGGGTATGTAGTCCTCCGGCTTGGTTGGAGGGATCTTCATCTTGAGTTCGCGAACCATGAATCGGTAGGTTCGACCGATTTCCTTGCGGCCGGTCCTGCTAGCCTCTCCAATCTCATCAAGAGTGCGGGGGTTATTGCACTGTCTGCAGGCAGCATAGAGGCTCGCAGCAGCGACACCTTCAATCGAGCGGCCACGGATGAGTCTGGCTTCGACTGCTTTCTTGTAGTTCACAGCGGCTGACTCACGAATCGACTTCGGAAGGTCAAGGCGGCTGGCCATTCTGTCTAGCTCGGCTAGAGCCATGGCTAGATTCCTCTCTGTGGCGTTGCTGACTCGAGAACGCTTCTGCCATTTCCTCATTCTGTAGAATTGGCTTCGGTAGCGACTTGAGATTGCCTTACCTGAGTAGTCCTTGTTCTGCCAGTCGATATCGGTTGAGAGTCCCTTGTCGTGTAGCATGACAGTCATGGGTGCACCAGTACGTGCGCGTTGGTCACCCTGCTCGGGACTGAATACACGCCACTCGGCACCCTGATCAATTACGTTGTCTTCTAGAACTAGTCCACAATCCTCACAGACTACCTCACCACGTGTTTCGTCCCGATTCAAATTCCTGCTTCCACATTCATTGCACTTCACTGTGTCTTCAACTAAATAGCCCTCATCTGCCATTCCATCACCATACCTTCGCAAGCAAAGGTAATAAAACCCGAAAGACCATGTTATTTAAGCGTGACAGTATAAACAAAAGTGGTAAATCGTTTGACTGAAAGCCATTAGGATCAATTATAGAGATTGAGAATGATGAAATAGAGCCCTGTATTGACGCAGTATGAAGACGGTGAGGAATTATGAAGGAGAATTGGCCACCCGAGCAGGTTTCGCTCAATCCTGAAAAGAGGGTTCTCTTTCTGACTAAGGATCTAGATCTCATCCGAAAGCAGCTCTACGAGGGGCTCAATTTGAGGATGGAGGATCTTGATGTTGATGACCTTCTGGATGACATCAACACCGATGTGATGACTCCTGCTTGGGTTTGTTTCGATCACGATCCTGCCATCTTAGCTGAGAATGCGTACGCGGGGCTGATACACGAGGGTCGTCGTGTCTTTGAATCACGTGCATTGATGGATGGTGGATTCGAAGTAATCGTAAGTGGTCATCGTAAAGGAACTGGGAGTAGTAGGGAGACTGCTGCTCAATGCGAGCGATGGTCTGGCATTCGCATTGTGATTGCTGCTTCATTTGCTCCTATTCACGAGCGTAACAACATCAACCTAGGGCAATTGATGGGTGACCATGTGATGCTTGAGCGTTTACAAAAGGGCGAGAGAATTAGCCTAACCGAATTCACTGGAAAATACGATCCTGTTACTCGACTGATTATCGAGAATGGTGGAATATTTCCTTTTGCTAAGCGATTGAAGACTGGTGATGTAGAATTGCCTGTTGTTAGTACAGAGCATGTTTCAATGACAATGGCTGAGAAGATGATTTCCAACAAATTGCTTGGCCAGAACGGAATGCGTGGCTATGTTAGGCCTGGAGATGCTGTATTAGCGCAAGTCGATGGTGGGTATTCTCACGAATTTACCACTGCACAAGTGCACAACTTCCTAGCTGCAGAGTATGGTGAGGATTACTCATTGCCAAACCCTCCAAAGTTCGCGGTCTTCGAGGACCATTTGTTGTACGCTACGGGGGTTGCAAGGTTTGCTCGATTTGAAGATAAAATTCAGACTTTGCGTGATTTGCAGATATCTTTCCAAAAACATACGGGTGTGAGAGATTACTCGGCGGTTAACGGAGTAAGTCCGGGAATTTGTCATCAAGTAGCTCGTGAGGAATTCATCGATGTAGGTGATTTCATCCAAGCAACAGATAGTCACACCTGTATGGGTGGAGCAAGTAATGCTCTGACATATGGGGTGGGTTCGACAGAATATGCTAACCTAGTGCACAATCAATTCGCATTCGTGAAGGTTCCAGAAAGTATTCGCTTTGAATTGGTTGGAAATTTGCATCCAGGTTGTACTGCTAAGGATGTGATTCTGCACATTCTTTGGAAATACGCATCTAAGTCTGACACTCTCGACCGTTCAATGGAATTTGGAGGTCCGGGTTTGGCTTCACTTTCGATGGATGAGAGAGCGACTCTTTGCAATATGGCGACCGAGTGTTCGGCAAAGACCGGAATATGTGAGCCCGATGATTTGACTGTCGAATGGTTGATGGATAGACGGGATGATTTGACCGAAGATGAGATACGATCTGCTTTCGTTCTTCCAGATGCAGATGCGATATACCATGGTGGCGTGCATACGATTGACCTGTCAGCAATTCGACCGATGGTAGCTCACCCGGGAGATCCTGATGCGGGAATCCCATCTGATCCAACAAACGGAGCATATATCGAGGACTTGGGAGATGTGAAAATTGATATTGCATACGCAGGCTCTTGCACGGCTGGAAAGGATGATGATTTCGCATACTATGCTATGGTAACTCAAGCTGCTCTAGATGCTGGACTCTCTGTAGCTGAAGATGTCGATTGCTACATTCAATTTGGTTCAAAGGCTGTCAAGGATTTGTCGGCACGCAATGGATGGAGTGAATTATTCGAGAGTGCTGGTGTGAAACTCATCGACCCGGGTTGTGGCGCTTGCATTGGCGCGGGGCCCGGTGTTTCTGAGCTAGAGAATCAAGTCACAGTGTCCGCTATTAATCGGAATTTTCAAGGTCGCTCGGGACCGGGGCGGCTGTATCTAGCAAGTCCTCTTACTGTAATGGCTAGTGCTTTCATGGGTAAGATTACTGCTTGGCATCCAGATTTGTTTGCACAGAGTTAAGAGCATCCTTAGTCCGGGGCCTCCTATCCAAAAGAGGCCCCATACCATCCGGGTATGGGAGGACCTGATGGAGGGTTGCGAATGAGTGAGGAAAATCCACCACCCGGTAAGCAGAAACAAATAGCAATCAGTGAGTTTTTCGAGAAGAACAAACACTTTCTCGGATTCGATTCTCTGCAGAGATCGATAATCACCGCTGTGAAAGAAGCCGTCGACAATTCTCTCGATGCATGTGAGGAAGAAAGGATTCTCCCGGACATCCGGGTCGAGATAAATCGCCTCAAGGGAGATCGTTTAGAGTTAATTTCCCAAGACAACGGTCCGGGAATCCCACGAGGTGCAATCGAGCATGTATTCGGGAAGTTTCTGCTCGGCTCTCGCTTCCATGCAATACGGCAGACAAGGGGCCAGCAGGGCATCGGAATAACTGGTGTCGTGATGTACTCTCAACTCACAACTGGTGGGAAGACCAGTGTCATCTCAAAGGTAAAGGGAGAGTCGTCTGCGGTCTATGTCGACCTAGGTATTGACACACGGAAGAACCGAGCCATAAAGTCGGGTGAGCGTAGAGATCTTTGGGTTGATGTTTTGACCGGGGAGGAGGTTTCTCACGGTCTGAGAATAAGAACCGAAATGAAGGGTAAGTACCAGAGAGGGCGGCAGTCAGTTTACCAGTATCTGAGAATGACTTCGATAGTAAATCCACACGCATCAATAAGCCTAGTAGTCCGAGATCGTGATGGTAGTGTGATCGAAGAAGGGCACTGGCCACGAACTACGGACAGGTTGCCAACAGTGGTGAAGGAAATCAAGCCGCACCCACATGGCATACACCTCGGTACACTGCAGCGGATGTTGAGAGAGGCTGAAGAGAGGAAGATGACTTCCTTCCTTCGGCACAACTTCTCAGGGGTTAGTATGCGAGCAGCTAGAGAAATATTGGGTAAATCAGAATTGGATGAGAGTAGGCAGCCCCGTAGAATCAAGGCAGAGGAGGCTCAGAGAGTTCTCGATTCTTTTCAGAAGGTCAAACTACTCAATCCTCCAATAGACTGTCTTTCTCCAATCGAGGACTTACTAATAAAAAAGGGACTATCCAAGGCGATTGATTCCCGCTTCGCGTCAACTGTGACAAGGGAGCCGCGTGTCAGCCAGGGAAACCCATTCCAAATCGAGGTTGGTCTAGTATTCGGAGGAGATATGGCCTCTGACAGTCCAATTGAGATACTGCGTTTCGCGAATAGAGTCCCTCTGATGTACCAACAAGGGGGGTGCTTGTTGACCAAGGCGATTGAGGCTGTGGATTGGAAGAGATATGGGCTCGACCAACCAGGAGGAAAGGGGATTCCAAAGGGTCCCGCCGCTGTCCTCGTACATCTCGCCTCAACGAACGTACAATTCACAAGCGAGGCGAAAGAGGCGGTCGCCACGAACGAAGAGGTTCTAGAAGAGATTAGGAGGGCTTTGCTTGAGGTCGGGCGTGGCCTGAAGGGGCACCTGAAGAAGAGTTCTCAGAGGAAGAAAGCGAGAGAGAAGTTCGAGCTGATTAACATAATTCTACCTGAGATTTCGAAGAAGTCTTCGGAGTTGCTTAACAGGGAGGAACCTGATCTAGCCCCCGTAATTACTCAGATAATGAACGCTGTATTCTGCGAAGAGGAGCTAGGTTGGGACAGTAATCGAAAACACGCAACCTGTGATATTACCGTTTTCAATTACACCGCTAGGGCTAGGGCGTATACAATTCTCGCCAAGTGGCCCGAGTCTGATATGGTACGAATGGAGGACAATCCTCTTGGCGGAAGGAAAGAAGCTCGCGGGCTTTGGGCTTGGAGGCTTGATACTCTTGACCCTGGTTCCTCTACGACTATCTCATTCACATTGTCGGGCCTTAGCAAGGGAGACTGGAATGACACAGAGATATTCTTCCGTGGTAACGGCGACATCATCGGAGCCAATCGCATAGATGAGAAGTTGCTTGAGGAGATGCGAAATCGTGAGGCTCTTGATGCGGCCGTTGAGGAGGCACAAGCGAGAGGAGGCCCTGTTGTGGAGGGTTTGTTTGAGAGGACAGGTTCAGTTGATGATGATGCAGCCGTTGATGATGAGCCTGATTTGGGCTCGCTCGTAATCGATAAGGGGGTGGACGAATGAGTATCAGTGATAGTAAGCCGAAGGAGGACGTCATCGAGGCTCTCCACAATGTGGCCGCGGAGATGCACGACAAGATGCTGAAGGGTTCTGCACCAACAATGACTCTCCCAGTTCGCACCAAGAGTAACATAGGATTCGATGATAGGTTGGGTGTCTACAAGTATGGTAAGAAGAAGACCGTGCGGGATGCCACCAGTTTGGGCTCTGCGCGGCAATTACTCCGCTCACTCCATGTCACTGAATTCATTGAAGAAATGATCAACAGCGGCAAGTCTTCGACGCTGAGAGAGATGTACTACATCTCAGAAGCATGGGGTAACGGGAAGTTTCACTCTCAGAATGAGAGTAACAACCTAGCCGAGGACCTTGAGATTGTAACCAAATGCTTGCGTGAGGACTTCAAACTCAGACCAGAGGAGGATGGTGCCCGTATCATCGGTAACGTTACTTTTGAGGAGCGAAATAGACGCGGGGACTGGATGCGGATTAACTGCCGGGACGATGTTGGTGACTCTGGCTATGGTGTTCCTTACAATGTCGAGTCAGAGAAACTGCGTCTAGTCGATGAGGATATTGACTTCATAATGGCCATAGAGACTGGTGGTATGTTCGACCGTCTGATAGAGAATGGTTTCGATGAGGAGTCTAGATGTGCACTGATTCACCTCAAGGGACAACCTGCTCGATCAACTAGGAGAATCATGAGAAGAATCAGTGATGAATGGGGCAAGCCAATTGTGGTGTTCACTGACTGCGACCCTTGGTCGTTCAGAATCTTCGCTAGCATCGCATACGGAGCAATCAAGACTGCTCACATTTCCGAGTATCTCGCAACAAAGGGAGCAATCTATATGGGAATCACGGCCGATGATATTCTGGCATACGATCTACCCAGTGACGATTTGTCGAAGCAGGATATTGGTGCGCTGGAAGCGGAGTTGAGTGACCCGCGTTTCTCCTCGGGGTGGTGGCAGCAGCAGATTGATTTGATGAAAGAACTAGGAAAGAAGTCTGAGCAACAGTCTCTCGCTAAGTACGGTCTAGATTTCGTGACCGATACTTACCTACCGGAGAAGTTAGCTCACCCCGATATCGGTCTTGGATACTGATTCAGAAGCCTGATATCGAGGATTCCCTACCTGCACTCATGACTGAGGCGACCTTGAAGTGGGCCAAGCAGTTGACTGGGGTCTCGGTTCTATTGCTACTAATCGGGGTGGTGTCATACTACAATGCAATGCCATCGATGTTTGAAGAATTAGACCCTGCTCAGAGTCATTTGCTCGAGCTTGGGCCAGGAGAGAGTGGTGAAGTGGAGATTGCGACGCTGGGAGAGTATGTCGCGCTTAGATTGGATGGGGACAATAGTGTAGACCTCAGGCTTGTAGATTCTGATGGACAGGAAGATCGAGGTTCAGACCCCACGTCATTCGATATTACAAGGACTGGTGAGGATGGTGCCTTGTATGTTCCAGTGAGGGTGTTCAGGTCTTCGGCGGCTGGAGAATATACTCTGCATAATGATGGTACAACGATGCTGTGGTTCGTAGATGATGTGTCAGCACAGGCCGCCCTATTCACAAAACCGTGGTTCGTTGTGATGATATTGGGTTGCTGTCTAGGCCCAGTATTCGGAGTAATTGGGTTGGTTCTAGCGTTGATTGGGTGGGGGAGACGAGGCAAGGAGAATGTTCCATTAGTGCTGGACAACCAAGGCAGGCTACCCACAACCGATGAGTTGTATCGGCAATATCACGGTATTGAGAAGGTTACCGAAGACGAAATTCCGGATCCTTTCTCTGGAAGCGATGAGGGTGTGAGCATCGAGCATAAAGAGGAGTTAGACAATTATGAAGAGGAATCGGGGGGCGATTGGAAGAGATGGGATGAGGGTTAGTCTCCTCGTCTTCGAGACATTACGGCCAGGGCCGTAACGACTAGGCAACCTAATCCAATGAAACCAATAGAACGACCTAGTGAGGAGATTTGTTCACGCAGGTCCCTTGCTTCTTGACACTGCCCTTCATCGGCCCCAATGAATTCACCAATAGTTCCGACCTCGTCCTCACATTCTTCTGTAATTCTCTCTTTGAGATAATCATCGGCATAGGAAGCGGCGAAAGATAGAGCTAACAGCAGGATTCCTGCTATTGTCAGGATTGTCAGAAAAACAGTCTTCGCCGCCCCCATGATGTGTTTCATCGATTCGAATGATATTATTCTATGCTCAAGTTGGGTTTTTAGAAGTCCTCCACTACCCAACCTCAGGTTGGGAAGTCTGTGGTTGATTTCGATGAGGCCCTCACGATACTTGAAAACCCCACTCGCAGACAGATTCTGAGAAAGTTGGTGAAGGAGCCTCATTACTCCCTGCAGCTATCGGAATTGCTTGAAGTCAGCCAGCAGGCCGTAGTCAAGCATCTGAAGGTGCTAGAAAAAGGGGGGTTTGTCGATTCTGAGAGTGTTCCTTCAGAAAAGGGCGGTCCTCCAGCCAAGATGTACCGAGTCAATCAGTCGTTCTCACTTCGCTTAGATCTCGGGCCTGATTTGTTCAGAGCTGAGCATAGGAAAATTCCTCCAGGAGGTCCTATGCGACTGTCAAACCGTCTGCCCGACGAATTGGATGGTGTGGTCAACCGTCTTGGTACGCGGCGCAAGATACCTATGGGTGAGGCCATGGGAATATTGTCTGAATTGGACATGTCGCTAGAGCAAATTGACGAGCGTAGGGACGCCATCATCGCCCTTCACCAACAAGTCATGCGCAAGGTTTCTCCAAGTATCACGGAGGATTCTGAAACCTATGAGGAGAGGCAATTGGCGCACGCCATGATGAATGAACCTCGTAGGCCTTTGGATCTGGATGCTTTCTCACATGGTCTAAGGATTAGGTCTGACGATGCTGAGAAGATGATGGGTGATCTCAGAGAGAGGCTCCTTCGAGAGTTCGCATCTAGCCAAGGCAGCCTAGTGGCTGCAAGGGAGGGGACTCCCTTGCCTTGGTGGTTGGCTCGCTAATCAGAAGACTAGGTCTTCATCATCTAGATTGGTAAGCATGCTTGTCTTTTCTGCGTAACGAAGCTTCGCTTCTTCTCTGCGTCCCCTCATCACGACCACTACAACACCCAACAGGGCCAGTGTCGCACCCACAATAAGTGCTGGAACAGTGAACTGAGCGATAATCTCGATACCGACATCGAGAGCACCTAGATTTGATCCCATTTTACCGGACACCTTCTGCATGTTGTTGTCCTCATTGGATTCAACAATGACGTTGTCAGGGTCTACGACCACGACCACATCGTGTCTGCCGGCTTCGACTCTGTACAGCATTGCAATCTGTGGAGCCTCCGTGGGATCATCTACAGGCATGATAGCTTCCACAATCTGTCTGTAAACGACATTGTCCTCATCGCATCCATTCTTCTTGATGTCGGACATGGTCTGATCAACACATAGGATGATATTGACATCAGTAGCGTGAGCATTGCCCTCATTTACGACCATTACATTCACGGAGAGCATCTCACCCACATCTCCGGTTTTGATGCTAGCTTCCACATCGAGGATTTTGAGATCGGGGGCCCTCAGGCGAAGTTCAACAATCTGCTCATTCGTGTCACAGTTAGGCCGGTAATTGTCAGGGAGGCCGTCCTTATTCTCATCCAAAGTGCAAGAATCGTCCCAAATTTCTGTCTCATCGTGATCTCCGCCGGCCTCAGCAGAGCCGTGCTCTGATAGAACCTTGATTCCAATCTCACGATTGGATAGAGCCGCTGCTGGATCAATCTGTATAATCACAACAACTTGTAATGTGGTATATGCTTCCATAACTGGTAGAGTGATTGCATTCGTACTGGCCGACTTGAAGCAGTTTTCTGTAGGTTCTGGATCACCAAGAGTAAGAGTGTCCTCTGGGGTTTGGCCCGCGCAAGGAATCTCAATCGGATACTCGGTGTCGAAGTCTTTGAGCAGTGCATAGGTTACGACCCAATTTGATAGTAATGGAGCCATTGAAGGCATGGTCTGCCAGATCATGGTGTTGGAGGCCCCAGTCTGTTGGGTGTAGTTGTGAATGGTTGGTTGGTCGGGGACATTTCCGTAGTTGGTCACATTCATAATGAAACGAACAGTTCTTCCTGGAGCAGTTGTCTTGATTTTGCTCTCAACCAATGGGTCAACTACGATTCTCATGTCGTGGAACTCGATAATTTCAACTTGTAACTCAATCTTGTCCCTTACCTTAGTGCCTTCATAGGATTCCTCACTGAGTACATTGAGAACAACGGTGTACTGGCCTGCGAGGGTCATCTCTGGGACAGTTATGAGAATTGGTATCGTCTGTGACTCACTGCGGTCCAGCTCTTGGAACAGGATTCTTGGGATATCAATATCCCATACATGTGAACCTCCTTGGGAGTCGGTAATCGACTCGATTGTGATATCGTATCTATCGGCACCATTTCCGGTGTTCTCAATAGTGGTGTCTAGTTGGTAAGTCTGGCCAGGATAAAGAGAAAGAATGGTTTCTGGTACCTCTGCTTCTAGGCTGTACTCCTGAATGACATTCGTCAACAAAACCACGGAGTCTCTGACTCGCGGGGCTCCCTCAAGGTGTGCCTTCACCGTAACCGCATCTCCTAAACCGGCGGTCGCATTGTATGGTGCGCACATTATCGCCGTGACTGTGAAAGGAGTATCAATCACCGACCAATACCGAGGTTCGTTGTCCGCAATTGCATTCCCGCCGGGCGCTTCGGAGAAGTCGAGATCTACCGTCCAGTGGTCGTATCGCCAAGTCTCTTCAGATATCTCTGGTGGTCTCTCTGGTGGTCCTCCTGGTGTGGTGAATATGAGATAGCCGGGTGTGAAGTGCTTGGTCACCTCAATGTCGAACTCCGAGCAATCGCCTGGAAGAACATACTGGGTAGTATCGCCCATCTGGAAAACGATGTTTCCTGTACTCTTGATGGAGACATTAATCCACAGCTCTAGGACATCGAACGTACCTTGGTCAATGGAAAGCACGGGCTCTCCGGTTGACCATCCCTTGAGGTAAATCACGAAGGTACCGGGCTCCTGTGAAGTCGGCACACTCACCTGAAGATTTCTAGTCACAGATTGCTGAGGATCTAGAGATAACGATGTAGGGAAGCTGAGACCCCAGCCGAAGGGCAGTGCCCATTCTACTTGTCCCTCTAATGTGGACGGATCATAGAAAGCAAAAGTGTCGTACACGTTACCTGTATTAGTCACCGTAATGGAGAAGAAGGCTGACTCGCCTTGCTCCACGTCAACTTGGTAGTGACTCGTGTCTAAATCTATTCCATGCACGACGTCCATCAAGGTCAGGGTGATTCTCTCGTCTCTGATTGCAGGGTCCTTGTATGATATCGCGGTTACCGAGATGGTTGCCAATTCATCGGCATGAGCTTGGTAAATTGAAGGTGCTCTAACGCGCATATACATCGGAATAACATCACCACCTCGCAGGAATACCGGAGTGGAGTCGAATATCGGCGTGTGATTGGTGGTGAAGAAGAGTGTTGCAGTCCAGTTATTCGGAACTCCTTCCATGGTAACAGTGAAGGTGTCGGCGACGAGTTCCGCTGGTCCCGGTGTAGGATTGGAGATTGTCATGTTGTACAAGGTCTGCTCGCCTGGCTCAATTGTGTGGTAATATGTCTCGGTCTCGGTCAAGGCGACTTCGACAAGTCCGGTGAGCACATGTACGTAGCAAAGAGTGTAGGAGCCACCATTGCTGACGTCATTGCACTTGTTAGTATCCGACCAAGCCACGTGAGCACCGCTGCCTAGGTCATTGGCGAATGCAGGGGGTTGGCCGAGGTCAGGGACGGCTGGTGAGTTCGGGCCGAGCTTGTCAGATTGCCATTCAGTGATTGGAATTATCTCCCACGGATCAAGAATACCGACCGCGAGAGAATTCAGTGGGAATCCGTTCGGATAGTCGTTGTTGGTGTGATTCAGCCTAGTGTAGACGACTGTTTCTCCCTGGGTCTCATTGGAGTTGTCGAGCCAAGAGAGGTGTACGTTGTCGAAGGAGTCGGTCAGAATAGCAGGCATGTGCGAGTTTGCTCCGAAGGGGCGGTCGGTTGGGATCCCTTCTATCCCCTCAACATCGGAGACTGCTGAGTCTACAATTTGCTTGATTCCGTATGTAGGAAGGCCATCTGGTGCACCATTCCATTCTCCGGCACCTCTCAGCCTGAGACGTGTGTAGTATATCTCGTAGTTGACGTCAATATCGAATCCATAAGCCCGGCCATCCATCCAAGCAAGATGGGTGTTTCCGGAGTTGTCGACAGCAATTGCCGGGTGTAGGCTGTAAGCATCGTTCAGAGTGATTCTGGTATCGTTGACGACTACCAGATGGCCATAACCGAGACCGTCTATAGATGGACCGAGGTCCTCTATGTATCTGTCTGCAGTAGTGTCAACAAAGGTACCCGAGTCGCCCTTCTGCCAGGTGGGTGGGGGGTTCTCTAGAAGTGACAAAGGATCGAGGATTGTCATGTATATCTCACGAGAGTTGTTAGTTGAAAGATACACCATGGCTTCAACCATGAGTTGTAGTTCAGCCGAGTTTGAAGAGGTAGTAGGGAAACTGTACATCTGTCCCTCAGCGTTAGTTAGCCTGAGGTTAGATCCGGGACATGATCTAGTGTTCATACTAACGAAGCCATTGGGGCACTGTGCGAGATCCATCATGTGCGATCCGACGTTGGTTGAGCCTGATCCGAATCCAGCTGCAAGTAGAGGAACGGGGATAATCCCGGCCTCGACGCAGGCGTCGTGAGCTTCGTTGATGCTCTGGGTGTCATCAGACTGCTGTGCAGGGTCGCCGCCATATGGTCCCTCATCGGAGATTGGGATGATAATCTTGGTCGCATTCGGGTTCCAGCGGTGGTCCAACTGTGTCGGAGGGTTGCCTGGAACATTGCCGGAAGCATCTCTCCAGGACAAACAAGCCCAAGTGGAGCCGGGGCCCCAGAACTCACTGTAGTAACCGCCATCCTGTGGAAGATTCACTGCGCCGTTGTTGTAAACGACTTCTGTTAATTCCCTGATTCCACCAGAGTCGTCCCCTGGAGTTAGGCCCAGTGGGGTGGTTCTGGGCCCTTGGCTTCCTGAGCCTCCAGTCTGATATGCTGAGGCGCAGTTGCCGCTTGTTGCGGCAGAAGGCCAGTTCCCACTGAGGGCATAAAGGGTCTCGTAGACGGTCATATTGGCTCGTAGTAGCATTGGCTTCAGTCCTTCGAACGAACCGCCGCTGGCGAAGTTGCCACCGTAGAAAACCACACACATGTCGGCCCATTCGGCGTTCATCGAACCGGAGGTGTCGATGGGTGCTACCATCTCCACCTTCCCGCCTCTGGTGTCGTCCCATACAATCTGCACGAAGTCATCGAGGTCGACAGCCACATCGGGGTGGCCCTTGTGACCAATGATTGGCGTCAGCAGAGTCTCGCCGACAGCTACGATAGCTTCTCTTGAGATTAAGTCTGGCTCAATCATAGAGTAGTAAATCTGCGGCTGTTGGTAGAACTTATCCAACTCCTCAAAGGAATCTTCCCAAACGATGTGGGCGTTCCCTTGCGAATCGGTATCTATTGCAGGCCAGTCTCGGTTCTGAGTGTGCACTGACACTTCGAAGTCATCAATGAGAGAAATAACGTCGTCAATGGCCGAGTCGCCACTCTGATCATCCTGCGAGGGGTCGATTAGAGTGTACATAATCGCCCACTGAGCTGCCTTGTCAGTCCAAGTGATGTGGACATTATCGTTGTCATCTACAGCTAAGTCTGGATGCCATGCCCTGTGGGCTCCGGGGTTGGAAATTTGGGTCTCAGCAATAATGACGTCTCCTCTTGGGTCGTGCATCTGGTAGTACAGATGCTGTGTGTTCCTACTCCATACGAAGTGGACATTACCCATTGAATCGGCATCGGTGGCCACCATACGGTCATTCGCAGATCCGCCGTTAACTATCTGTATCGCATCGGTCAATACTACCTCACTAGCCTTCGCTTCCGGGATATCTATCGCCGCGAAGGTGCTCATTAGCATCAGAAGAACCATTGACACACTGTTTCTCATCTTTCCAGTTTCCATTTCAAACCCTCCAGCACTACTGCTGTAACGAGTGGTTTCGGAGTTCAACGATACTTAACCTCAACGCTTATCGGTCACTCGCGCGCGTGAACGGTGGTTTGGTTTAGACCCAGTCTGCGGGATCGAAATCACGGCCAAACCCCCCGGTTTCATCGGTGTCTATAGTTGAGTCTTCCTCTTGAGAAACTGGGCGATTATTGCTTTGGGTCTGAGCCTTCTTGGATATCCAGTCATCAACGGGTCCTGGCTTGCCGATACCTGGTCCGTAACAGAATTTAATTTTGTGAATCAAAGCTAACTTAGTGAGCCAGAGATGTCGCATTGTATGCATAAATTCGTTCTGAGTGAGACCATCGAACCATATTGGACGAGACAGGTTGAATGCTTGGAGAGGGCCGGGGATGATGTCGTTGTCCTTCTTACCCACGTGAAGCACCCAATCCAAATCTGCCTGAGTGAGGTGCATCCTAGTCTCATGAAGCCAGCCCTCCCATTCATCAGAATCGTTTCGTGAATGTTCAGACATCCGACTCTGCTGGCCTTCGTCCACTCGTGTGACTGTGTAGATTAGGACTAGATTTCTGTTCTTCGGAATGACTACATTGAACACGTGTCCTTGCTTAGTAGGTGGATACTTCACATGCAGGTGCAGTAAGGCTTGGTTATCCGAGACTTCTCTTGCTTCCAAGCGCTCGCTGTTGAGCCAATCTCTAATCGAGTCGGTGGCCTCGTGCGAGTTCATATAGACTACGAGTAGACCGACCTATTTGAGAACGACTAGTTCAGAATCTATCTGCGTAATTAGTTGTTCTAGCCTACTACCTTGGACTGTGTTGGCCAGATTGGTCCTTCTCTTCGCATCACCATAATCGACCCATAAGTCATAGCCTCTCAAGAAAATCAAATTGGAGAAATGAAAGATGTCTGCTAGACTCGGATGTATGATAGGAAGAGAGAGGAGGACCAATACCAACAACACTGGCTCAAGACCGAAAATAAAAAATCCTGCAATTAAAGAGATAAGCGGCCACATCATTAGTGGTGAGAGAATTGCTCCAATCATGTGGTGAGTTGTTCTAGCATCGATTCCCTCGTCGGAGCGATCGCCTGCATACCATCCTACTAACGCCTGCAATCCGGTCGATGGAATCGATATTGGGAAAGCTAGTGTCATCATTAGGGCACCTAGAAAAGCAGAAGCAACTGAGGTTCCTTGCCTTATTTTGCCTTCGGGGTTTAGGCTGCGCCCGTCTAAATCATTTGAGTGCAGGATTTGTGCGGCTTCGCTTGCAATATCCAATACTGAGTCGGGAACCGTGGAGTCCCTGACTTCACGGGCGGCGAGGACTTCTTCTTTGTAGGAGTCCAAACTCTTTCCATCTTGAATTGCTTGACGGTGGCCTAGGATGTGCCAGGCTCTGTATGTCTCCCAATCCGGCGCGTCCGGAGTGATGGGTGCGAGTTT
>MDTE01112134.1_pt1 | contig 14610 bp, 16 predicted proteins | sample 811231 | NCBI WGS metagenome assembly MDTE01 (sample SAMN05326651, study PRJNA326480) | marine metagenome | isolation source: seawater | place: Indian Ocean: Red Sea | collected 2010 | reverse complement strand
TAAAAGCGTGCAATTCCCCCCGACACGGACACTATCTCCCAATCCACCTCTTCTTGACACTCTATTGCAAAAAGCTTATAGTCATCGACAATATGTCAACCTATGTATCTCTATGAAGAAGACACTCTCCGAAAACCTACTTCTCAAGCTCGATGCCCTACCCACTGAACCTGGCGTCTATTTGATGAAGAAAGACTCGGAACAAATCATCTATGTCGGCAAGGCTAAGAATCTCCGCAACCGAGTCCGCTCCTACTTTCAGGAGTCAGCTGGCGACGGAAGACGCCAATTTAAAACTCTGGTCCGCCAGATCGCCGATTTCGACTATATCGTCACCGGCAGCGAGCAAGAAGCGCTAATCCTTGAAGCAACCCAGATCAAGGCCCTCAAACCTCGCTATAATATCCGGCTGAAAGACGACAAAAAATACCCCTACATCTGTATCACCGATGAACCCTTTCCCCGCATCTTCGCCACTCGCGACGTGGTCCGCGACGGTTCGCGTTACCTGGGTCCCTACAGCAACGTCCGCGCCATGCATACCAGCCTCGATATGCTGCGCAAGGTCTTCCCCGTCCGCAGTTGCGACTACCAACTCCCATCCGACAAAGTGAGGCTCTGTCTCGAGTACCATATTAAACGCTGCGAAGGCCCCTGTGAAAAACTAGTCGACACAAGCGAGTATAAGAAGACCGTCGATCGCGCGGTGCACTTCTTGCGCGGTCAAAACTCAGCCGTGATCAAAGAGCTACAAAAGCGCATGGAAGAGGCCGCCGACAAGATGCATTATGAGAAAGCCGCCCGCTATCGCGATCAGATCAAGGCACTGGAGTCAATGCGCGCACGACAAAAAGTCGTGCTCGACGACGGGATCGATCGCGATGTGATCGGTGTCACGCGCAATGACGACGAGGCCTGTTGCAGCGTACTCGAGATCCGTGAGGGGCGTCTCCTCGGCAAGAAGCACCACTTCTTAGGCGGGGTTATGGAATCAACCAACGAAGAAATTCTTTCGGCTTTTGCCCGTCAATTTTACCTGCAAACCGACTTCATTCCGCCGGAGGTTCACCTCCCGGCATTGCCCCCCGACGCCGACGAAATCACTGCCTGGCTCTCGCAAAAAGCCGAAGGCAAAGTCGAATTGGCAACACCACAGCGCGGCACCAAAGCACAGATGCTAGAGATGGCCGAAAAAAACGCCGGCCAGATGCTCACCGAACGCCAGCACAAACGCGAAATCAAACGAGACCGGGTCCCCCAATCGGTCTATGCCCTACAGCGCGACCTCAATCTCGCTACTCTACCCCGCCGCATCGAGGGCATCGATATCTCCACTTTCCAGGGCGCGCACCCGGTCGGTTCACTGGTCTGCTTTATAGACGGCCAGGCCAAACGCAGCCAGTATCGCTACTTCAAAATCCGCGACCTCGAAGACCCTGACGACTACGCCTCGATCCATCAGGTGGTCCATCGCCGCTTCCGCAGGCTGCAGGAGCGCAACGAGCCCTTTCCCGATCTACTGCTCATCGACGGCGGCAAGGGCCAACTCTCCAGCGCTATTGCAGCCCTTAGTGAATTGGGCATCGAAAACCAGCCCGTGCTAGGCATCGCCAAACGCTTCGAAGAGGTCTTCCTACCCGGTGAGAGCAATCCCCTAATCTTGCCCAAGACATCAGCCAGTCTCAGACTCTTGCAGGTACTGCGCGACGAAGCCCACCGCTTCGCACTTAAAAATCACCGCCAGCAACGCACCAAGAGTACGCTGAGTTCGGCGCTCGATGCGATCCCCGGCATCGGCCCGAAAAAGCGCAATGCCTTACTCGCGGCTTTTGGCTCCGTCAAAAGGATCTCCAACACACCCGTCGAGGAAATCGCCGGCATCCCCGGTTTCAGTTACAAACAGGCTGCAGAACTCATCGCCCATCTCAATAACCAAACCCAAAATCCAAGTCCGCAAGACCCAGGTACGGATTCTCAACAAGGCGACGGAAGCTGAACATGGCCCGCTCTAAATCCGCTGACGAAACTCCGTTGCCCAACACACTCGCCACTCCCTTTGAACGCTTCCTCGAAACGATGGAGCACAAGAAAGGACTGGCAGCCAATACCCTCGACGCTTACCGCCGCGATCTCGGTCGCTACCTGCGCCACCTCGCCAACCAGGGCATCGAAGACGTCGAAATCATCGAACAACAGCATATTGCAAGCCTGCTCCGCATCCTGAGCGACAGCGGTCTGAGCCCCTCGACCATTGCCCGCAACCTCACCTCTATCAAGCGTTTCCACCAGTACTTGCTACTGCAGGGAATCACGGAACTCAATCCTGCCGAACATCTCAATCCGCCTAAATTAGAGCGCAAGCTACCCGACGTGCTTGCCATCGACCAAATCGCGGCTCTGCTCGCAGCACCCGACCCCGACGCACCCCTGGGTATGCGCGACCGGGCAATTCTCGAATTGCTCTATGCAACTGGCATCCGCGTCTCTGAACTGACAGCTCTGGAACGATCAGCGCTCCTGCTCGAACACGGCCTGATACGCATCCTGGGTCGCGGCCTTCGCGAGCGCCTGGTCCCCATTGGGCCCCAGGCAGTACGCACCCTCACGCACTACCTGCAGCAAGGACGGCCCCATCTCGTACGCCCCCCAACGGGCGACCATGTCTTCCTCAATATCCAGGGCGGCCCACTCTCCAGGATGAGCATCTGGAAAATTATCAAGGCCGCCGGCGACAAAAGCCGTATCGGAAAAGAAATCAGCCCACATCCCCTGCGCCACTCCTTCGCCTCACATCTCCTTGAAGGCGGCGCCAATCTCCGCGATGTACAAGAGCTTCTAGGCCATGCCGATATCTCCACTACCCAGATTTACGCCGACCTCGACCGCACCTACCTCAAACAGGTTCACAAAACCTATCATCCTCGAGGTTGAGCCGTGGAAGATCTAGTCGTCGCTCAGGGAATCAATAAACGCTTTGCCTCGGGCATCGAAGCTCTGCGAAACATCAATCTAAGCATCGACCGTGGCCAATTCGTCTCCATCGTCGGACCCTCTGGTTGTGGCAAATCCACTTTTTTACGCTTAGTCGCCGGGCTCGACGAACCCAGTTTCGGTACCCTCACCATCGATAACCGCACCCCGCGCCAGGCCCGGCGCGAGAACATTGACGTGTCCTTCGTCTTCCAGGACGCGACTCTACTACCCTGGCGCTCGGTAACTCGCAACGTCGCCCTCCCGCTCGAACTGAGGCAAGAAACCACACAACCCGCAATCACCGACGACCGCGTTAGCGAGGTCCTGGATATGGTTGGCCTAACCGAATTTGCCGATGCCTCGCCAGCACAACTCTCAGGCGGCATGCGCATGCGCGTCTCGATCGCCCGCGCCCTGGTCACTCGTCCCGAACTCCTGCTTCTCGACGAACCGTTTGGCGCACTCGATGAAATCACCCGCCAGCGTCTCAACGAAGAGCTGCTGCGCCTCTGGCTCGAGGACCGCTGGACAGCGCTCTTTATCACCCACAACGTCTACGAAGCCGTATTTATGAGCCAGAGAGTGCTGGTGATGAGCGCCCGACCAGGGCATATCCTGGCCGAAATCTCAATTCCCTTTGACCACCCGCGCACTCCCGAACTGCGCGCTACCCCCGAATTCGCCCGGATATCCGAGAGCATATCGCGTCAACTCAGCGAGGCCAGCGCATAATGCAACGAGTGCGTATCGTAGTCACCAATGCTCTGCCACCACTACTCTTTTTCGCCCTAGTCATCTGTGTATGGCACGGATCCGTCGTGCTTTTCGACTTGAAGCCTTTCTTGCTACCCGGCCCCCTGCACGTCGCCAATGCCGTCGCGGAAAACCTATCGCGCCTTTTATCGGCCACGCTGCTCACAGGCCTGGGTGCACTGCTGGGTTTTACACTCAGCTTTGCCTTCGGCTTTCTGGTATCCCTGATTTTTTCGCAATCCCGACTCATTGAGCGCAGCCTCTACCCCTACGCCATTTTTCTGCAAACCGTCCCCATAGTCGCCATTGCCCCCTTGATCGTCCTGTGGATCGGCTATGGAATCCAAGGTGTGGTCGCCGTTTCCTTTATCATTTCGCTCTTTCCCATCATCGCCAATACGACCACTGGCCTGACCCGGGTAGACCCGAACCTCCTGGATCTCTTCGCCCTCAACAACGCCAACCGCTGGCAGATCCTCTTCAAGCTTCGGGTCCCCGGCGCCGTTCCCCATATGCTCACTGGAGCTCGGATCTCAAGCGGCCTTTCCGTTATCGGCGCTATTGTCGGAGAGTTTTTCGCTGGATACGGCACCGAAGATTTCGGCCTGGGTTACCTGATCATCCTGACCAATGGCCAGGCCAAAACCGACTACCTCTTCGCCTGCATCCTGTTTTGCACCTTGCTGGGATTGGGGATCTTTACTGCAGTGGGATTTTTGAGTAATTTCTTGCTCAAACGCTGGACAAATTCATCGGAGTAAAGTGCGCTAACAAAAACCACCTGTAATCCACACCAGATCTCCCCACAGTAAAATAGGTAGCCACTTGGCTTCGCCGACCTATCCCGGACGATAGTCGAAATCAACGCGATGCCCCCAAAACCCATCCTCGGCCAAATCATGGATTGGACTTAAAGTATGACGCCCTTATATGCACTCCTATCTTGCCTCTTTTTCATCGCCGCCTGCAACTCAGACAAACACCAGTCAGAGTCGACCACTACGGCACCACCCCCCAAAGTTCAACTGGCCCTTAATTGGTTTCCCGAAGCCGAACACGGTGGTTTCTACGCCGCCGAGGTGCACGGCTACTACAAAGAGCAGGGCGTCGAGGTAGAAATCCTCGGCGGTGGACCCGATGCCCCCGTAATACAACGCGTCGCTACCGGTGCCGTAGCTTTCGGCGTCACTAATGCCGACGATATCCTCTACGCCCGCGCTCAACAAACCCCTATCGTAGCGTTAATGGCTCCGTACCAAATCAACCCCCGGTGCATCATGGTGCACGCGAGTTCGGGAATCGACCAGATCTCCGAGATCTCAAATATCACCCTCGCCATGTCACAACGCCCCGCCTTTGCGCATTACCTGCGCTGGAAGTATCCCTTCACAGGGGTCAAAATCGTTCCTTATCCCGGCAACGTCACTCAATTCCTGCTCGACAAAAAATTCGCTCAACAAGGCTATGTATTCAGCGAACCATTCGTCGCCCGCAGCAAGGGCGGAGATCCCAATGCCCTGCTCGTCGCCGATATCGGCTTTAATCCGTACGCCAGCGTACTAATCGCGACAGAAGAGACCATCGCCTCCAACCGCCAACTAGTCGAGTCCGTCGTCCGCGCCAGTATTAATGGGTGGAAAACGTACCTAGCCGATCCACAAGCCACTAATAGCCGCATCAACTCGCTCAACCCCGAAATGGGTCTGGATATCCTAGCGTATGGTGCCGAGGCATCCAGGGAACTGGTCCTCGATCCCGTCGCCCAAGAAAGCGGCCTCGGCACAATGAGTTCTGGCCGCTGGCAGGAACTACTCGGACAAATGGTTGACGCCAAGCTGATCAAAAAGGGCACCGTCGATATTCAAACGGCTTTTACCACTAGTTTTATTCCCTGAAACGTGGCCTTGCTCCAGGACATCACTCTCGGCCGCTACGTCGCACTCGACTCGTCTATACACTGCCTAGACCCACGCACCAAACTCCTGGCCTCACTCGCTCTGATGATTGTTGCGCTCTCGGCGCAGAGCTTTGGTCCTTTACTGACTTTTTGCGCCTTCTTACTCGTGGTCATCGCCCTCTCCCGACTTTCTTTTGGCCTGGTTCTGGGCAACTTGAAAGCCTTTCTCTGGCTTTTCTTCTTCACCTTCGCCCTTCACGCGTTGCTCACACCGGGCCGCAGTGTCTTTCTACTGCCCTTTTCCGACCATACCATCACCGCCGAAGGTCTGCGTCTGGGAGCCTTTTTCACTGTACGCCTGGCCGCTGTAATAGTCGCCGCATCGCTTCTGACGCTGACCACTTCGCCCATGGAACTGACCGGCGGCCTCGAACGCCTCTTCAGCCCCTTGCAGCGATTCGGCTTCCCCGCCGGCGATCTGGCGATGATGATCTCCATCGCACTACGCTTTATTCCCGTCCTCGTCGATGAAGCCGAACGCTTGCGCAAAGCCCAATTAGCCCGTGGTGCCGACTTTGGTGGCAATCCTTTGCGCCGGATAAAAAGCCTCGTGCCCCTGCTCGCCCCCCTCTTCGTCGCCGCCTTTGACCGCGCCGATCGCCTCGCTCTGGCCATGGAAAGTCGCTGCTATCAGAATGGAGCCAAACGCACCCACTACCACCAGTTTCACTTCAATCGCGGCGACGGATTCGCCGCTTTGACTGCTTCGACCCTCATCGCGCTGATGTTTTATCAACGCTGAGATCATGCGTACCCTGCGACTCTTATTCGAATACGACGGCACCGACTTCGTCGGTTGGCAGATCCAGAGAAATGGCCGTACCATCCAGGGCGAATTCGAACGCGCCCTGAAAATCCTGCTCAAAGAGCCGATCCGCCCAACGGCCTCTGGCCGTACCGACGCCGGTACCCACGCCCTGGGCCAGGTAGCCCACTTTCATACCGACTCGGATCTGCCCCTCACCCAAATCCACCGCGGGCTCAACGGACTCCTACCTCCCGATATCGCCGTCCATGCAATAGATGCAGTACCCGCTGATTTTCACGCTCGCTACAGTGCCAAAACTAAGCGCTATAGCTACCGAATCCACCCGGGGAAATCGGCACTAAATCGCACCCAGGTATGGTCGTACTACCCGAAATTATCCCTTGAACCTATGGCTGAAGCCGCTCGCCTGCTCTACGGCGAACACAATTTTGGTGCCTTTTGCAAACAAGATCCGATCCCCAAACTCCTGTCTTGCCAGATCTTCGACGCGATATGGTCAAGGCGGAATACCGAGTTGGTCTTTGAAATTGAGGCCAACCGTTTTTTGCGCCACATGGTCCGTATCATTGTCGGCACCATGGTCGAAATTGGTCGTGGAACCAGACCCCCAGAGGATATAGCAATGCTGCTCTCCAGCGGCGACCGCACCGCCGCCGGAGCCACAGCCCCCTCTTGCGGCCTCTCCCTGCTCTGGGTAGCGTACAACGACTGAATTTCCAGGTAGTTTTTCTTGCATATACCCTTGTAATCATTTATTGTTAGCAAACCAATTGCCAGAGGAAATGAGATCCTTGCAACTCATCTATATATTCGCTTTACTCGGAATCTTTATGGTTCCGCAGGACACAAACGGCGATCCGATCGGCGACTCGCGTCGGACCGCCGTAGTCCGCGCCGTGGAGCGAATACAGCCTTCGGTCGTCAGCCTGCACGTGCGCTACCGCGAACGGGTTTCGCAACTATACCGCTATCGCGGCGACCCGTTTTGGAACTTTTTCTCCCCTTTCTACTACGTGGTGCCCCAAGATCAGAGCCGGATTTCTACGGGTTCGGGCTTCATTGTCGATAACCAGGGATATATCCTCACCAACAGTCACGTAGTTGGCGATCCGCGCAGTCTCCAGCAAATCTCGATCTCACTACCCGAACCCGACGGACGCATCTTCAAAGCGCGCTATATTGCCTCCGACCTCAATTTCGATCTCGCTGTGCTCAAGGTCGATGACGGCGATCTTCCGGTTGCGCCACTAGGGAATTCAGACGATATTTTAGTTGGAGAATGGGCCATTGCTGTCGGCAACCCCTTCGATTTAGGTCCCACCGTCAGTATCGGCGTAGTGAGCGCTCTGGATCGCGACTTTCCCGAGCCTCAGGGCGACCACTACTACCGCGACATGATTCAGACCGATGCGGCCATTAATCCCGGCAATAGCGGCGGTCCTCTGGCCAATGCCAATGGCGAGGTCATCGGGATCAACAGCTTCATTTATACCGGTGGTGATTACACCATCGGCTCGATCGGCATCGGATTCGCCATTCCGATCAATACCGCTCGAAGTTTTCTAGCCGAGGTCCACCAGCACGGAGAGGTTCGCCATTCTTGGACCGGGATCGTAGCCCTTCAGGACATCACGCGTCCCTTGGCCGAGTACCTGGCACTCCAATCGACCAATGGAGCGCTGATCGTCAAGATAGCAATCGAAAGCCCTGCTGAAGAGGCCGGGATCGAAAGTGGCGACGTAATTATCGCCATCAACGACGAAAAGATTCGCAACGCCGACGAAGCTATCGGCGTGTTGCGCAGTTTGCGCGTAGGCGAAGTTGCAGCATTTGAAGTTATGCGCCACAACGAGCAGCGCACAATTGAGTTGCACCTCAAAGAGCGCCCGCGTTATCGCTCACGACGCTAAAGATCGGGAGTCATAGGCCTATGTTAGGTTTTATACCCAATGCCTTTACCATCGGCAATCTTTTCTGTGGTTTTCTGGCATTGTACTACGTGTTCCAGGGCAGTTATGTATCAGCCGCTTGGCTGGTTTTCTTGGGCGCAGTCCTCGACAAGATGGACGGCCAACTTGCCCGGGCCATAGGCCACGACTCAAAATTCGGCATCCAATTCGATTCCATCGTCGATGTCTGTACCTTCGGCATGGTACCGGCAGTGCTGATCTATCAGACTCATCTACAAACGGGCTGGGGTCTGGCCCTGGCCTTCCTCTTCTTGCTCTGCGGCGCTATTCGCCTGGCCCGTTTCAACACCCTCAGCCTCGAAAACGATGAGCGAGGAGAGTTTTACATGGGATTAACTATCCCGATTTCTGCGATCTGCCTAACCCAATACGTAGTTTTCATCAATGCCTGGCAGAGCCCTCATGCCACGCCACTGGCCGCGCTGCTAATCTTGATGCTGGCCTTTCTCATGGTCAGCCGACTCGACTACGATGCCATACCTAATTTCCGCGGTACTTCCTTCTGCGACCGCTTCAAACAGATATACTTCGTCGCCACTACGGGGCTGACGATCTACGATAGCATCTTCTTCTTCCCGATGACGCTCATCTATACCTTTTCGGGGGTCTATCGCTGGATCTTCCGGCTCTTCTCCAGCAACGAAGTCACTCAACACGCCTGATCTCATGCTGCACGACAAACCCGTTACTCATCTCATTTTCATCCTCTTCACCAGCATGCTCGGAGCGAATATCATCGGCGAAGTTATGCGAGTCATCTTAACTTTCGTCATCGGCAGCGACACTATTGTCGAACGGGCGCTCTTACAGTACGTGACCTATTCGGTCGGGCCACATATGTTTAACCTGATCATCCTATCCTTCTCATTCGAACTAGCACTCCGCTTCAACCTGATCACCTTGTTGGGCATATTCGTGGGCTGGTATTACTTCCGCTATAGCTATTGATCTTTCTACTCAGGAGATAGAACCATGTTCGGTATGGGACATTGGGAACTACTGATCATCTTCGTCGTCATCCTTCTTATCTTCGGCGCCAAGCGCATACCTGAGATGGCCCAGGGCCTGGGCAAAGGGATTCGCGAATTCCGCACCGCAATGCACGACGTAAAAGAGGAAATCGACGTTAATTCACCTCCGCCAAACCCACCTGCTCAGCAATCGGCCCAGGCCGTATCGCGATCCGACGACAAGGAAAAAACAGCCTCCTGACCTATGGCGCTTAACGAAGCCACTGCCCACGATCTCATCATCCGTCTGCAGCAGGGGGAACTCCCCGCCCGCCAGCTCGTCCAGGCCACGCTCGACCAGATAGATGCAGTAGACGATCGAATCAATGCTTTTATCAGCGTCAATGCTGAAGACGCCCTCAGCCAGGCCGAGACAATCGATCAGCGTCGCCAAAACGGTGAACCCTTAGGTCCCCTCGCAGGGATTCCCCTAGCCCTCAAGGACGTTCTCTGCGTACGGGGAGGTCTCACCACTTGCGGCTCAAAAATTCTGGCCAACTATATTTCCCCTTATGATGCTACCGCCGTCGCCCGCCTGCGCGAAGCTGACGCGATCTTTATCGGCAAAACCAATATGGACGAATTCGCGATGGGCTCGTCCTGCGAAAATTCCCATTTCGGTCCGACTTTGAACCCTCGGGATCCCGAGAGGGTACCGGGCGGCTCCAGCGGCGGCTCAGCCGCTGCGGTCGCCGCGAACGAAACCATCGTAGCCCTCGGCACCGATACCGGCGGGTCGGTACGTCAACCAGCCAGTTACTGCGGCGTCGTTGGTCTCAAGCCAACCTACGGACGCGTCTCGCGCTACGGGCTGGTGGCCTATGCCTCTTCCCTCGACCAAATCGGCCCAGTGACCAAGGATGTCGAAGACGCCGCCCTGCTGCTGCAAATCATCGCCGGTCACGACCGCCGCGACTCGACTTCGATCGATGCCCCCGTCCCCGACTACCGGACCCATCTCAAATCAGGTGTCCAGGGCCTGAAGATTGGGCTCGCACGGGAGCACTTTCCCGATGGCCTCGATTCAGAAGTCGCCAGAGCCGCCCGTGATGCGAGCACCGCACTCGTGGCCGCCGGAGCCGAACTCATCGATGTGCAACTACCGGTAGCCGGTCACCCCGAATACTGCATCGGCACCTACTATCTCATTGCGATGGGCGAGGCCTCGGCTAACCTCTCCCGGTACGACGGCGTAAAATACGGGCACCGCACAACAGAGAGTACCAACCTCGAGGAAATGTATCTGCAGACTCGCAGCGAGGGATTCGGTACTGAAGTAAAGCGCCGTATCATGCTCGGCACCTATGCCCTGAGCGCCGGATACTACGATGACTATTATCGCAAAGCCCAACAGGTGCGCACCCTGATTCGCCAGGATTTCGAAAAAGCTTTTACATCCTGCGATATTTTACTCTCACCGGTAGCGCCGACCACCGCCTTCCGTCTCGGAGAGCAACTCGACGATCCCTTGCAAATGTACCTCAATGATATCTACACCGCCTCGGTCAACCTCGCGGGTATTCCGGGCATATCCGTGCCCTTTACCCGCAGCGAAAATGACCTACCGATCGGGGTGCAACTCCTGGCGCCGCCCCTCGAAGAAGGCAGGCTCCTGCGCACAGCCTATGCCCTGGAACGCGAAGCTGCCTAGCGCGAATACAGGAATGAAGACCGGAGATACACTACTTATGAAATACTCCATCGCCGCCTGTTCAGTGCTCCTGGTGTTGGGTTCAGTCGCCACTGCTCCCGCCACGACCATCAACTCCAACGCCGGCACCACGGGTTTCAACTTTCTCAAAATAGGCGTTGGTGCCCGCTCTGCCGCACTCGGCGGTGCCTATGCTGCCATCACGGGTGATATCGAAGCTTCGGCCTGGAATCCCGCTGGTGTTTTAGGGGTGAAAGAACGTTCGGCCGCCCTTTCGCTCAACAGTTACCTCATCGATTCCCAGGCCGGCTTCGTCTCCGTCGTCTTTCCCAAGAACCGGCGCGTACTTGCCCTAAGTGCCAACTACGTCACCTACGGCAATCTCCAACGCACCGACGAAGAAGGTCGCGACTTAGGCCTTTTCTCAGCTGCAGACCTGGCCGCCTATCTCACGGTGGCGCAACAATTCGGGCCCGACTGGTTGGCCATCGGTGCCAACCTCAAGGCCGTCTATTCAAGCATCGATGCCTTTTCTTCCGACGCCTATTTGGCCGATTTCGGCCTCCTCGCCCGCGGCCCGATCAAGGGCATGAGTTTGGGTGCCTCCATCGCCAATATCGGCTTCGTCCGCTCGGGCTATGCAGGCGACTTCAAAGACTCGCTGCCCGTGCATATCCGACTGGGACTGGCACACCGCCCGGCGCACATGCCCGTACCGATGCTCTTAGTCGCCGACTTCAACATGCCCAATGACAATAACCCCTACTTCTCTTTCGGAATCGAAGTACAACTCGCCGGCGGCCTGTATATCCGACCGGGCTACAGCACCCAGCAAACCGGCGTCGATGGCGACGATCCGCTGGGTATGACCGCTGGAGCAGGACTCGGCATAAGTCGCTATACCATCGACTATGCCTACTCTTCGTTCCCCGACCTCGGCGATGTCCACCGCGTTTCGATCATCGGCGATTTTTAGGGTATACCATGCCCGGACTCACCCCTGAGCAACTCGAGTTCTTCAATACTGAGGGCTATATCCACATTCCCGACGCGTTGGGCAGTGAAGATCTGGACCCGGTACAGGCCGAGTTGGAAGAAATCGTCGATCGCACCGCCCACCGCCTCTGGCGTCAGGAAAAGATAGACCGCGACTACGCCGAACTGCCCTTCTCGCAACGTCTGATCCCGCTTGCCAAAGCCGATGAGAGCGCCACCACCGGAATCAATATTCCCGCCAATCTCGGCCCGGGTATTTTTGATTTCATGCACAACGAGCGCCTACTCGACCTGGTCGAATCGCTGGTCGGGCCCGAAATCTACGCCAACTCCTGCCAGCATCTCCGTGCCAAACTGCCCGCTACCGATGACTACGCCGGCAGCCTCTCCAAGATGGAATGGGCACGCTCGACGGAATGGCATCAGGATCTGGGCGTTCTGCTACCCGAAGCCGATAATACGCTCATCATCACTACCTGGATCCCTCTGGTCGATGCCGATGAAGAAAACGGCACGCTGATGGTGTACCCGCGCTGTCACAAAGAGCCATTGCGCACCCATGTTAAACCGCCAGCTGACAAAGGCGGCAACTGGATGGTTGCCCCCGACGAGTTACCCGCAACCGACCCGGTCACCATCCCCATCAAGCGCGGCGGGCTCCTCGCCATCCACTGCCGCACCCCCCATGGCAGCCAACCCAACTGCTCCGACTCAATCCGCTGGAGCATGGACCTGCGCTGGAACGACGCCCGCATGCCCAATGGCCGTCCGCATCTGCCCGGGCTCTACGTCCGCAGCCAGGAAAATCCCGAACTGGTCGTCCACGACCACCAGGAGTGGATAACAGCCTGGAAATTTGCCCGCGCCTCCAGCCGCGGTGCCCGCTCTTATCGCTGGGACTGATCCTGTTCCAACGCCTGGCCCGTCATCGGTACGAAACGCACTGGCAATAGCGTATCGATCTTCACTCCGCCCTCCGTCCGGGTCAACCGCAATAACTGCTGAGCATCGTCGCCCACCGGCAATACCAGCCTGCCACCAAGGTTCAGCTGCTCCACTAGCGGCTCCGGCACATGATCGGGTGCCGCAGTGACCATCACCGCATCGAAGGGCGCGGCCTCCGGCCAGCCCAGATAGCCGTCTCCCTCCCGCACCCTGATATTTCCATAACCCAATCCCTCGATCAACGCCGCCGACCTTTGTGCCAGTAGCGGCACGATCTCGATCGTATATACTTCCTCCACTAATGCCCCCAATACTGCGGCCTGATATCCCGACCCGGTCCCCACCTCCAAGACCTTTTCTCCGCCGTCCAAAATCAGTGCCTGCGTCATAAAGGCGACAATATAAGGCTGGGAAATGGTCTGTCCCTCACCGATCGGCAACGGATGATCGGCATAGGCGAACTCCTGCCATTTCTCTCCTACAAACAAATGACGCGGTATTTCCGCCATCACGCGCAGGACCGATTCGTCCACGATATCTCTCCCGGTCAACTGCTTGACGACCATATCCCTCCGCACCTGAGCGAAGTGATCGTTGCCGTACTCTAGTTGTGAACGAGGATCTATGCTACACGCCGAGTTCAAAATACCACAGAGGAGAACAATACCACAGCGCGTTTTCACAATGCGCTCTATGGTCGGCAAATATGAGCGCCAACGGAGATAATACCAGAAGCGTATCCTGGCGGCAATTTCACCACCCTTCACACACCGCACCAACACTCCAATCTCCTCCGTTATCGATGAGCCGATCGACACGGCATTAACGCCCAGTTTAGAGATCGATGACAGCATCGCAACTCCCCTCAGCAACGTTACCTCAGCACCGCGAAGTTGTAGTGAAAAAGTGGCATTGCCCCTCGATGAATCCGATCATAACCAGATCTCTAATCGACTGTTATAAAAGGCTTAAGATCCCATATTCCGACTCGGCCCGTTTTTTGCAGAGCCGTGATCATGTCCGGTCGCATTTCATTCCCTCAGCCTCTAACTATCGTCCTCCTGACGATGTGGTGGACCTCAATCCCGAGCGGAGCCGATATCGCCATCGACGAGGTACTCGCCGACCCACCCGCCGGCGCTGCAGGCGATGCCAATCGAGACGGAGTGCGTACAAGCTACCAGGATGAATTCATCGAACTCTTCAACACCGGTCCCGACACCGTCTCCCTGGCAGGTTGGCGCTTAGGCGACGACGACGGCGCGCTACACACTCTCTTCGTCTTCGCCGATTCGGTACGACTAGCGCCGCAGAGCCGTCTATTGCTCTTCGGCGGCGGTGCGCCTACTGGATTTGCCGTCCCCGTCTTTGTCGACGACGGACGGATCGGCAACGGACTCTCTAACTCCGGAGACAGGATCACTCTGCTCAATGCCACCGGCGATACGGTCGATTCGATCAACCTGGCAAAGTGGCCTAAAGACCAGTCGCTAGTGCGCACCCCAACGAGCAGCGATTCCCTTGTCCCCCATACCACCGTATCACCAAGTGGTGAGCCCTTTTCACCGGGACGCGCGATCTCAACC
>MDTE01150198.1_pt1 | contig 14611 bp, 10 predicted proteins | sample 811231 | NCBI WGS metagenome assembly MDTE01 (sample SAMN05326651, study PRJNA326480) | marine metagenome | isolation source: seawater | place: Indian Ocean: Red Sea | collected 2010 | reverse complement strand
GACTGAGACTGGGACTGCGATTGAGGCGCGCCCATCGCCGTCGCGTCCGCCCCGCCCATCGGAGTTGCGCCGACGTTCGCGAGCGGAGACGGGGCCACCTCGGGGGGCTGCGACTCCATCGCCGTCGCGTGCGGAGACGGGGCCACCTCGGGGGGCTGCGACTGAGACTGGGACTGCGATTGAGACGTGCGCCGCTTCTTCTGCGCCGACGCGGGGGAGCTCTTCGCGGGGCTCTTCGCGGGGCTCTTCGCGGGGCTCTTCGCAGGGCTCTTCGTAGCTGTCACGACGTAACGAAGGACGAGTTCGGGTCAGCACTCGGGGCGATCTTCGCGGTTGTGAGTTTTTTTCAAATGAAACGGGGCGCTCACCTCCTCTCGGGCTCCTCTTCGCCGGGCTCTTCGCGGGCGAGGGGGAAGCGTCGCCCGCGCCCTCTCCCGCGATCTTACGCACGCGCGGCGATCGCCGCGGGCTCGGGCTCGGTTCGCCTGCCATCTCTGGTGCCCGTGTCACTGACGCACACCGGTAACCCTCGATCGTAAAACTTGGCCCGGTCACCACAACGGCTGCGCTCGGTGAACTTGCTCAGCTAGAATCGGCTGGAAGCTCGTTTGCTCGTTTTGGCATCTCCCAGAGACACACACGCCCCGTGGGCGGGGGGCGCGAGGGTGGAGATTGAGCGGCGACGGAGAGGCGTGAGCGAGGACATGGATGAGTACGTCCTGCGCCCGGGTCGAAGGTGAGCCCCGCCCCCACCCCCGTCAGCTCCGCGCACGTGCCCGCCAACCCCTGCCCACCATCGCTCCCGAAGAATCCAAAACAAATCTAATCCACTCTTCGACCCCCTCCCCACGCAGGGCGTGCGAAGAGGTGCTGCCCACGTCGACTTCCAACACGACGTTCGCGTCGTCCAAGATACGCCGCCTGGATCACACCCTAGTCGCCAACCCGCCTCCGAAGGTGGGAACAACCTCGAGGGTTCGCGCCACCGACGGGCAGGAGCCGGTGGACCCGCCCCAACGCGCGAGGTTCGCCAGCGAGGATGACGAGCGCGCGCGCGCCGCGTTCGCCCACTATGCAGGCGCGAAGCCGGAGACCGCCGGCGCGGCGATGCCGCCGGGGTTCGCCGTCCTCGCCCTCGCGGACCTCGGCGCCCTGGAGGGATGCGACGCCGAGCTCGTGGGCCGGTACATCGCGGAATCGCTCGCCGACGAGATCGACGACGATTCGCCCGTCACCTACGCGAGGTTCAAGACGATGTGCGAAGTCATCGAGGGGCGGAGGGCGGCGGGGGCGCTGGGGAACCCGCACGACGGGGAGATGGAGCTCGTCCCGCCGGAGCTGCTCGACAGCGTCGCCATGCGCGCCCTCTTCGACTCCCGCGCCGTCGACGTCACCGACGACGACACAGCTGGCGACGACACACAGCTGGCGACGAATCGGTCCGCGCGGCTGATGACGATGGAGGCGTGGAACGGGATGCTGCTCGACGCCGGGTTGCTCGCGTCCGCGGGGGAGGACCTACGGCAGACGACGCGAGCGCCCGGGGCGATGACGCTCGCGGGAGCGTGCGTCGCGTTCGCGCGGGCGCGGGGGCCGACTCGATCGCGCGACGCCGCCATCGCGCACGTGCCGGATTTTTTCGCCGGCGTCGCCGCCGTCGCCGGGGTCGCGGGCGTGTCCGTCGGGGAGATCTCGTGCCGGCTGCTGGCGCTCGGTCCGGAACCGGACAGACCGAGCGTCGGGAGGCTGTCGTCCGAGGATTACGGCGCCAGCGTCGGGTCCTTTAGGGATGATCCGAGGGAGGCGTTTGGGGCTGACGCGTTTGAAGCTGACGTCGACGACTTGGCGTCCACCGGTCTGTCCACTCCCGACGTGACGCGTGGCACCCGGCCGATCTTCGGCGCGACGGACAGGCGCGAGGCGATCGAACGCGCGCGCGCGTGCTTCAGGTGCGCGGACGTCGGGCACAGGGGTTTCGCGCGCCTCGAGGACCTCCCGGTCATCCTCGGGCAAGCCGGAGGGTTCGACCACCTCGACCTCAACGCCGCCGCCGTCTGGATGGAATCCCGGCTGGGTTCGCTCAGTAAACAGCAGGGCAACATCGTCAAGTACAACCAGTTCGACGACGAGGTGACGCTCACCGACGTCGGCCGGCACCTGCGAGCGGCGCTGAGGTACCCACCCCCCAAGGGTACCTCGGCGCTCGCCGAACCCGTCGTCGTCAGCGACGAGACGGTGAAACCGGAAGATCTCGCCGCCGTCGGTAACGTGTTCGATCGGTTCTGCGCGGCGGGCGCCGAGAGCGGGTTCACGCCGGACTCGCCGCCGCACCCGAAGCTCATGGACCTTCGGCGATGGGCGCTCTGCGCGAGGAACGCGTGCGTGTTCGACGTCGGGTTCGAGCGCGGCGCCGAGGTGATCGCCTTTGCCAGGGCGTGTCCCCCCGGAAACCACCGGGTCGACTTTGCGCGGTTTCTCCTCGCCGTCGGCTGGGTCGCGGCACAGAAGGGGCTCGACGCGCCGACGGCGGTGCAGTGGTTCAAGCGCGCGAAGGTGTCCATGAGGCCCGTCGCGAAGCCGGCGGAGTTTTCGGCGAAAGCGAAGCCGGGATCGCACTCGGGAGTCGTGCTCGCGGCGGCTCGCGAGCAGCCGCTCGATTCTCCCACCTCCCCGTCCTCGCCCGCGGCGTCCAGCAGCGGCGAGAACTCCCCGAAGAACGCGAACGCCGCCCCGGCGCGGGCTAAGAGCGCCGTCTCTTCATCCCACACGGCGACGAGGAAGGCGCCGCGGCCGGATTCGCTTCGACCCGCGGTCGCGGACCCGGCGGCGGCGGAGCGCGTCATCGCCGCCGCGCTCAACCCCAAAAACGGCCAACCGCCTCGCGCGGCGACGCTTCCGATGATCCTCGCGGACATCGGCGCGCTCGAGGGCCTCTGCCCTAACCGCGCGGGCGCGGCGGTGCACGGCGCGAAGGTGTCGCTGGGGCTTCACGGCGACGACGCGCGCGTGGGACGCGACGACGTGGCGCGCGCGTCGATGATTCTCGACGAGCTCCGGCGGTCGAGGTCGGCGACGATCGCGCCGCTGAAACCGGCGCCGGCGAGGACGCTGAAGACGTACGAGGACAACCCGTCCCTCCGCGGTACCTACCGCGAGTTCGCCACGCACGGGTTGGAGGCTGGGGAGCGGGATCGGGTGCTCAGGCGGCTGGATGCCACGTGGCAGCGCGGCGCCGCTGACGCCGACGCCGACGCCTCGCTGCTGGACGAGCCCGCCGGTTGGCCGAAGCAGGGATCGATCCCGCGAAGGGAGGGCGTCAAGGGCGCGCCCCTGCAGTCGTCGCGCCCGTGCGGTAACCCCCGGTGCAGCTCCACGACGCACCCGCACGCCACGTGGCCGATCGAGGTTGGGAACCCCGCGAAACCCTTCCACCCGAACCCGGTGCCGTACCAAGGCCGGGAACTCCCGGACCGGCGGCAGATGTTCGCCGAGGTGAAACCGACGAGCCTCGGGCCCGACAGCCGGGAGGTGGCGTTCCTCACCGCGGTGGGCCGACGACGAAACTTCGTGGAGGCGAGGACGGCGAAACTGTTCGAACCCCCGACGCCGCGGATCGATCCCGCCACCGGTCGAACCGTCGACGGCTTGACGTACGCAGAGGCGATGTCGAAAATCGCGGATGAACGCGACGAGTCGTCAGCCGCCGACGGGAGGAGGCCCGGGACGGCGACGGTGCCCGGCGCCGCCGCGCGCGCCGCCGCCTCCAAGCAGCGCGAGTTACTCGCCGCCTCGCGCGCCGAGCTCGAGGGCCTGGACCCGACGGAACGAGCGGGTCGGGAGGCGACGGAGCGGGGATCGTCGTCGGCGATCGCGTCCAGTCGCGCGCTGTTGGCGTCCGCCGCCGAGTCGGCGGCGGAGTTCGCCGCGACGCGCCGCGACGTTCCGTCCGCGCAGCGATGCGGCATGCGCTTGGACAACTTCCGCAAGCTGTGCGCGGAGAGCGGCGTGTTGGGCGACGCGTTCACGCCGTCCGCGGTGGACGTGGTCTTTGCCAGGTCTCGCGCCCCCGGTTCCGACGCGATGTCGTGGGGCGAGTTTCTTCGATCCGTCGGGTACGTCGCGGAGCTCCGGGGCGAGAAATTCGGGATCGTCGCCAACAAGCTGATGGCCGTCGGTAAACCTCGAACGCACTACGCGGAGACGACGCGGGAGAAGGAGGCGGCGTCGGGGGTGACCGCGGCGCGCGAGGGCGCCAGGCGCGACGTTCGCATGATCAAGCCTTGGGCGGAGAACTTGCGGCGGCGGCGCGTCGGCAACCGCGGGGAGCTGGAGCCCATGGACACGGGCTGGGGCCACCTCACGGGCGTCTTGACGCACCCGGTGCTCGAGACGCCGCGAGGACGCCCGGAGGAGACGCGCGCGGCGAAGAACCCGCGCAGGTTAAAGCCCGGCGCGCTCGGCCGGTCCGGGGCGAGGGCGCCGAAGATGGGGATGAAGGAATTTTTGGATTCCTGCGAGGCTTCGCACCGCGCCGTCGTCGCCCGGCTCCGTCGCGAGACTTCGGCGGCGGAGGCGGCGGCGGACGAGGCCAGGGACGCGGCGCGCCGGGAGTTCCACCTGCGCGAGCGGGAGATGATGGAGCGCGCCACGCGCCGAACCAACGCGAAAGATCCGTGGCATTTCGTCAAGGATCTCGAGACGCTAGAGCGAGCCGGGTACACCGTGGACGGCGACCCGCTCGCGATCGGCATGGCGGACACGATGCCCAGCGGCGTGCACACGCTCACGCTCGGCAAAGAGCGGTCGGAGACGTGGGACGAGCGCGGCGATCGCCTGGGCGCCACGTGGCTCATGCACTCTGGCGCGACTCGCCGCGAGCTGCCCTTCGGCGTCACGACGCGCGCCGCTCGCGCGGTGGTCAGGTCGGACCCGAACGTTCCCCTCGTCGCGGAGCGGGACGTGCAGGTCGCGGACGCGTTCGCGCGCATGCGCGTGGACGCGCTCGTGCACGGGACGGTCGGCGCGCGGAAAGAAGGGGGATCGGCGCGGTCGACCGGGGGAAGTCTCCGGTCGACGGGGGGGAGTTTCGGGGATTGGGCGGTCGACAGCCGCGGCGGTCGCGTGGCGGGGGTGCCCGCGTTGAGCGCCGCGGCGGTGCGACGGACGCTGGACGGCGGGCGGGATCGGAGGGTGGATCCGATGGCGTCGCTGGTGCGTCGGATGAGGGAGGAGGGCGCGGTGGGCGGGTCCAGCGCGCACTAGCTAGCGGTTGAACGACTGGTGAAGAAACCGACGCGTGAAACGCACACTGGGAAGCCTATCCATTTCCCGAGCACGACGGGACACGTAGCTCGTTCGCGTCGATGCCGGACGACGCCCGGTCAGTTTGACGCGCGTCTCACGCACGCACGTTCCTCAGACACCGCATAGAATATGGCTGCTATGACTAGCAGTGTGACTATGGCGGGCCTCGCGCCCGTCGGGGTGAAGCAGCAGCGCGCGCGCCGCGTCGCCGCCGCGGCTCCGGCCAGGGCGCACCTCGGCTCCGCCTTCACCTCGGGCGGCGGAAAGAGCCTCGAGGGACAGAGGCTCTCCGTGGCTGTGGCGCCCGCGGCGGGCGCGCGCAGGGGCTCTCGCTGCGTGACCAGCATGGCGGCGAAGATCGCGGGCTACATCAAGCTCGCCATCGAGGCGGGCAAGGCGAACCCCGCCCCTCCCATCGGTCCGGCGCTTGGTGCCAAGGTGCGATTTTACGCCTTTTTCCTCTCACGCACGCCGTGAAGCGAAGCGAGCGAAATGCGGGGCGAGACGGGCGTCGGGTGACGCTGCCGGGGTGACGCGCGTGGATCACGCGACCGCCCGAACGCGCCGCACGAGCGCGCCTCGGATACCTCATGTGTATCGCGACGACCTACAGACGCGCTCGGGGCGCATCGTGGGCGTCGACGTCGCTCCGCGCGCGTTCCCCGGCGCGCCGAGACCCTAACCCTTTTCGCCACTCGACTCGGTCCAACCCTCGAGCTTTTGATTTTCCTGACCGCTGACCGTCGCGTCTCTCCCGCCCCTTCCTCCTACCCAGGGTGTGAACATCATGATGTTCTGCAAGGAGTACAACGCCAGGACCCAGGATCAGGCGGGCACGATCATTCCCGTCGAGATCACCGTCTTTGAGGTGCGCGCGCGCTCCCGTCAAATCGCCCCCCCCCCCACCGAGACGAACATCCTCGCCCGTGACGCTTTTTCCCGGACCACAAGACTAAAAACGCAGTGGCTGACCCATTTCCTTATCCACTCTTCCCAAACCCCCTCCCGACTTCAGGACAAGTCCTTCACCTTCGTCCTCAAGACCCCTCCCGCCGCCGTCCTCATCAAGAAGGCTGCGGGCATCTCCAAGGGCGCCGCCAAGGGTGTCGGCGAGAAGGTCGGCTCCATCACCCGCGATCAGCTCGAGGAGATTGCCAAGACCAAGCTCCCCGACCTCAACGCCGACAAGATCGAGTCCGCCATGCGCATCGTCGCTGGCACCGCCCACAACATGGGCGTGACCATCGAAGGCTGGGATATCGAGGAGTCCAAGGCTGGCTTCCGCGAGGAGAAGGCGGCCATCTGGGGCTTGAAGCCCGAGCAGCTCACGCAGGCCTAAACGTCGGTTCGGTGTCGGTCGCCGACGACGACGAGGGAGTGAGTCACCCAGCGCGCATTATTTTGGAAAGGTAGGATTCATTGTAGAGAGTGTGAGCCTCGCGCCCGAGGGGAGCGAGTTGGCTGTAAATAAGACACGAGGTCTAACGTAAGGCGGACGATGACGTCGCGAACTCGTTAACGCAAAGTGGTTACCGTTAAAAGTACTAGTGGCGGAGCCCGCTCGGCTCCGCCTCGCCTGCTGCGTCCTCCTCAAAAATCTATAAAAAATAGTACACCCGTCGTCGCCCTCTAAACACCCTCTGCCTTTTCCTTTTCAGGGGACCGCCCCCACGAGAAACCCACGCCCAAGACGACCGTTTACTTCTTGAGCTCGCGGTGAAGGGTGTGCTTGCGGAGGTACGGGTTGTACTTCATGAGCTCGAGGCGCTGGGAGGTGTTGCGGCGGTTCTGCGAGAAGCGGGAGAGCGAAGGCGGGGGGCATCGTCAGTCGCGTGTTCGTGAGGCGCGCGGGTCGCGTGAACGGCGAAGAGTCGGGGCGGGACGGCGAGGAGGGGATCGGGCGATCGTGACGCGCCCTCGGCCGCGCGATTTACGCGCGAACAGGGCGGCGTCGCGTCGCAAGTCTCCGCGCGCCTCGACGCAAAATCTCGCCCGCTACCAAAGCCCTCAGCATAGGGTTTCAGTGGGGAGCAGTGGGTGAAAAAAATCCCGCTTATCCGCTACGGTGTCCGGCCGCGGACGAGCGGCGCGACTCGTTTCTGCGGGGTGCTGGCGCGGCACTGACCTTCTGGGTCATGTAGCGGGACATGCCGGGGACGCCGGACTCCTTCTGCTCGGTGCACTCGAGGGTGATGGTGAGGCGGACGTCCTTCTTCTTGGAGGCCGCCACGACCACGAGCGAGCCGCGCTGAGCGGGAGCCGCGACCACGGGCGCGCGGGCGGCCACGGGGGCGGCCACGGCGCGACGCGCGGAGAGCGCGGAGGACACGGTGGACATGGTCATGGAAGACATCTTCTCTGTGCGGCGAACGGGGTCGGCGCGCGGTGAATGGCGCGACTTACGCCGCGTCTCGTTCGCTTTTTCCATTGGGACGGGAGAAACTCGGATAAAAACCGTGTGCCACGTCGCACATCGCACACCAACGTGTAAAGGTGCGCATCTCCCGACTGTTTCGCGTGTGCTCCACAGCCTCTAATTGCCGTTTAGAAAAGCCCCTCTTCGCGTGCGTTTAAACCTTTTACGAAGGTAGTCTACCTTTCGCGCGGCTGCGCACACATCGAGGCGCGGTGGGACACGTCATGAGCGCGGGAGAGCTCGAGAACGAGGCGGCCGCGGCCGCGGACGCCGCTCCGTCCACCGAGATCGACTCGGGCGGCTCGGGCAAGTTCAAGCTCTACACCAAGACCGGGGATCTGGGATCGTCGTGCCTGTTCAATATGGAGCGACGAGATAAGGACGACGACGTGTTCGAGGCTCTCGGCGACGTCGACGAGCTCGGCGTGTGCGTCGGCATCGCCCGCACGTTCGCGGAGGAGCACGCGGAGCCCGACGGCGAGATGCTGGCGCGGCTGCTGGAGATCCAGTCCAGATTGCTGGACGTGGGCAGCGCGGTGGCGACGCCGCTGCAATCGTCGTCGACGGCGGAGTGGAAGGCGAGGCGGGTGGAGTTCGCGGAGACGCACATCACTCGGCTCGAGGGTTGGATCGACGAGTACGACGAATCGCTGCCCCCGCTGACCACCTTCATACTGCCCTCGGGGGGTAAGACGGCGGTGCACCTGCATCAGGCGAGGACCGTGTGTCGAAGGGCGGAGCGGCGGGTGGTGCCCCTCGTGCGCGACGGGGACTGCGACCAGGCGGTGGGGCGGTACCTCAACAGGCTGAGCGATTTTCTGTACGCGGCGGCGAGGTACGCGGCGCAGCGGGAGGGACGCGAGGAGCTCCCGTACAAGAAGGCGGCGTGAGAGGGCGGCGAGAGGAGCGCGCGTCGACCCGGTCGATCCGTTCCAACACTTAAACCTTAATCTAAACGTCTCACCCGCGCCCTCCTCCGCCCCCTAGCCACGAGCCGGACCCCCCCCCTCCCCCGGCTACGAACTACCTCCCCAGTAACAGCGCCTCGAGCTCCTCGACGGTGTCCACGAGCGCGTCGAACCGTCCTCTCTGCGCGTCCGCGTCGTGCGAGCCCCACGTGCACCCGACGCTCATCATCCCCGCCCCTTTCGCTGCGACGCCGTCGCTCGGCGAGTCCCCCACGTACACGCACGTCGCGGGGTCCCATCCGAGGCGTTCGCACAGGCTCAACAACCCGAGCGGCGAGGGCTTGACGTCGGGGACCTCGTCCGCGCCCACCACCGCGGCCATCGCGTCGATCGTCGCGTTCGCCTCGCACACCTTGCGCGCGTACTCGCCGCAGGCGTTGGAGAGCACCGCCTGGGACTTGCCAGCTGTGCCGCCGCCGGCTGCGCCGCCGGACGATATCCTGCGGACGAGGTCCCGGATTCCGGGGAAGAACCCCGCTGTTCGGTCGTCCACGAGGGCGATGTAGTGCGCGTCGAACGCGGCTCCGAGGGCCTCGCCGCTCGGGTGGTCGATGTCGCCCGTGGCGTGCCACGCGAGGCGCTGAGGGGTGGCGTATCGGGTGCCGCGGAGGTACTGCTCCAGCGTGATCGTCGGGAGCGACGCCTCGAGAAGCACCGCGTTGGTGGACGCGAAGCCGAGGTCGGTGGTGTCGGCGAGGGTGCCGTCGACGTCCCAGACGACGGCCGTCGCCGAGGCGAAGTCCGGGAGCGGGGAGACGGAGGGCGAGGCGCGAACGCCCTCCTCCGCGGACGACGCGCGCGGCTTCGTCGTCGCGGTCGTCCGCGTTCGAGGGTGATCGCGGCGGAGAGCGGACGGACGCGCGGCGACGCGCGGCGCGGACGCTGCCGACGCGACGGGGGGCATGCGCGCGTCGAGGGAGTGGACCGAACGATGGACACTTCCGTCCAACGCGTAAGAGGGATTCCAGAAATTGAGTCTCAGAAATTGGTTAAGGGTTACCGATCGATCACTGCTCGCCGGCGGAGGCCCTGAGCGTCTTGTACTCCCGAACCCTCGCGAGCATGTCCGCGTTGAGCGACTTCTCCGTCTCCGTCATCGGGAACACAGCCTTGCGCGTCAGGTTGTCCCGCATCTGAGCCTCCAGCTCCAACCGATGCGCCACCCTCGCGTCCCGCGCCTTCTCAGCCTCCGCCTTCTCGACATCCTCGAGGACGTCGACGACGTGCGCGAAGCGCTCGTGCCTGGCCGCCTCCGCGGCGCGCTCGCGGTCCAGCTTGTCCTGCTTCCACTTGACCTGCTCCGCGAGGTGCCGCCGGGTCTCGGCGGCGAGAGCTTGGGATCTGGCGAGGTCCCTCGCCTCGCGCTCCTCGCCGAGCCTGTCGTAATTCCTCGCGTTGCGCTCGATGACGTCGTCGGGCATGTACCGCTTGTAACTCGGAACCGGTTCGCCGACGGACTGGGCGTCGAGCTTCTCCTTCATCTTGCGGATGTTCTCGAGGTACGCCTCCTCCTGCTTCCGCAGCTTCTCGGCGTATAAGCGCTGGTACTCGAGGTCGAGCTCGGCGTCAGCCTTCTCCTGCTCCTCTCGCAGTCGAAGAGTCTCCGCGTTGGACCGCTTGAGCGCCTCGATCTCGATCGCCTTGACGCGCTTTTCCTCCTCCTCCTTCGCCGTCTTCTTGCGGAACTCCGCGGCGAGCGCGCGCCTCAGGTCCTCCTCCTCCTTCTTCTTCGCCGCCGCCTGCGCAGCCTTGCGAGCGTGCAAGTCCTCAATCTGCGCGCGGCGATCGTCGAGGAGCCTGTCCGTCGCCGCCGCCCGTTTGGAGAGCTTGGCGAGCTCCTCCTCCCGCCACTTCTCGAGCTGCGCCTCCTGCTCGGCCTTCTCCGCCAACACCGCTCGCTTCGCCTCCTCTTTCTTCGCAGCCTTCGCGGCCACCTGCGCGTCGAGTTCCGCCTGGTACGCCTTCTTCTGCGCCGCGATCGTCGCCTTCTTCTCGGCCTCGAGCCTGACGCCCTCCTCGGCGACGAAGGCGGAGATCTCGGCCCACTCATCGTTCACCGGACCTTTGTACCTGCGCGCGGCGGACTTTGCCCCCAGCACGCGGTCGCGGATCCTGCCCTCGAGCGACTCGATGTCGGAGTCCTTCACGGACCCGGTCAGGGACATGAATCCAGCCACCTCGTCCGCGATGATCGACCGCACCTGCGCTGACGTGTCGGCGAACTTGGCGGAAAACTTCTGCACCAGGGTGTGCGTGAGCGCCTCCTTGATGCCCTCCAGGGTGGCGGTGGACGGGCGGGACGTGGCCTGCGGAGGATCAGAGGGCGACGTCAGGTGCGGGACGGCGCAATTCGCGGGCGATTTCCAAAAGCGGGTGCGGATTCATCCTCATTCGTCCAGTTTTGGGATCCCGACGGGGTGGGACCTCGAACCCGGCGCGAGTCTCGCGGGGGCGTCGCTCGCGGGGGCGGTCGGGTCGCGCGCGTACCTTTGGGTCCGTGGCCTCGAGAGTCATGGCGACCGATTGCCTCGCTTCTCGCGGCGCGTGCGCTCGCCTGGCGTCGTGCGGTGGATTTTAGCTCGAGTCGAATCCAAAACCAAAACCAAAACCTGACTCTCGACGAGGGGCGAATCGATCCATCCGAGAGGCCGCGCCAGACTGTCGACAAACCACGCTGTCTGTTGTCTGTCGCCTGGACTGGCCCGATTCTATTCCCGCGCAAAAAAGAACGAAGCGACGCAGTGTCCCCAATCAAGCCGGCGGCCCGTCGAGCCAGAGCCTCGCGCGCCGGGAACGCACGGGTCCGCCCGTCCGCTCATCTCCCGCGTCAGGGTAGACGCGCTCGCTTCCCGCCGAACCCGCGGACCGCACCGGCGCGCTCGAACGCGACCATGACCACGTCGTCGCTCCTTCGCCCCGAGGTTGGGGCCCCGGGTCTCTTTTCCCGAGCCGTCCCTGGACCGACGTCCGCGCCCCGTCGGGGGCCCGTCGCGGTCGCTCGCCTCGGCACCCTCGGCACCCGCGGGTGCCGAGGCGTCTCCCTCCGCGCGGCGCCGCTCGTTCGCGGCCGCGTCGCCGTCGGGTTCACCGCGCCGCGCGCCATCGCCAGCGACAAGATCCCGAAGCGCGCGGACGAGCCGTCCGAGGTTGAGGAGAAGACATCGTCGAACCCCGACCGGGAGGACGCCCCCAAGCCGCCCTCCGCGGTGATCGACGTCCAGTCCATGACGTCCACCGCCTCGAACGACGACCCCGAGGCGGCATCCGACGGCGGCGACGGCGGCGGATCCGGCGACGACCGCGGATCCGGCGGCGGCGGCGGCGGCGAGGGTTCCGGCGACGCGGGCCGCCCCGGGCAACCCGAGCTCCCGCCGTCCATGGTCGCGCTCGCGACGTGGGCGGTGTCGCAGACGAAGGACTGGTCCGCCGCCGCGGACGGCGGACTCCGCGCCGCGTTCGGCACCCTCGTCGGCGTCAACTGCATCACCGTCATGCTCGTGCGGGCGATGCGCGGCCGCTCGGAGCGGAGGCGAAGGGCGCGGGATGAGAAAAAGAGAGCCGCGATCGAAGCGAGAAACGTCGCCGCGCACGAGGAAGAACTCGCGGCGTTGTCCAGGCGGAGAGACGCGGAGAAGAACGCCGCCGTCGCCGAGAAGGAGGTGGTGGTGGGCGCGGGAGGAACGAACCCGGCGTTCCCGCCCGCGCGTCGCGACCCGGGCGAGGTGCTCAACTCGATGGGCCGTCGACCCGAGCCAGCCGCCGCGGGGGGCGCCGCCGCCGCCGCCGCCGCGAGCGCCGCCCCGACGACCGTCCCCTCCGTCGACGGGTTCGACACCGACGAGGCCGAGGACTTCCTCGTGCGCGCGCTGGAGTCGTACGACGGCGTGGACGCCCTCGAGGGACTTCCCGACGCGCCCCCCGCCGGTGTATCCCTCTCGGCGGCTGAACGAGGCGTCCAAACGCGAACCTTGCCCCCGTCCCCGTCCCCGTCCCCGTCCCCGGGTGCCGACTTTTCGTCCCCGCCGACGCTCGCGGGCGAGGACGTGCTCGCGTTCGCGGTGATCCCCGACGACGCGAGGGACCCCCGGGTCGTGACGGCGCTCGGCGACGTCGCGCGAGCGCAGGCGGCGGCGGCTGACGCCTTTCGCGCCGCGGGGGTCGCCACCGCTCGCGCCGCGGACGCGACGGACGCGGCGCAGCGGCTGCAACGAGCCATCGCCGCGGGCGCGTCCGAGGAGGAGTTGAACGCCATCTCGGCGCAGGCGGCGGCGGCGGCGAACGGGGCGGCGGCGGCGGCCGGGAAGGCGGCCACCCGGGAGGGAGCCGATCTTCTTCTTCGCGAAAACGGAGCCGGCGTCGGTAGAGCCGCGAAGGTTGCGGTCGGGGGCGTCGCCGCCGCCGCCGGCGCGGTGGCCCGCGGGGTGTCCATCGCGACCCCGGTGGTGGTGGACGGCGCGCGGCGGTACGTGCCGGCGGCGGCGGACGCGGTCGGACGCGGCGCGAAGACGGTGTGGGACGGGGACGAGGTCGAGGGGAAGAGGAGGCCGGGTCTGAAGCAACGCGCGGGGGAGTTCTTCGCCAAGTTTAAGCGTCGCGGCGGCGAGGACGGCGGCGAAACCGCCGCGCCAGCCGTGTGATGCGTGTACCGTTTCGATTTGTGCTAAGATACTCATTGCATTGATACGCCTAACTTAATTCATGTGGAGTGACGAGACGCGGGGCGTCTCCGCGGGCGCGCGCGTGCCCCCCCATTTTTTTTCGGGCCCGCGCTCCTCAAAGTTTTGAAGCGCAGCCGTCACGGAGGGGGGGGCGGGACGCGCGGCTCGACGCGGAGAGACCGCGCGCGGTTCGTCGGTCTCGGGCTACGTGTAATAAATTGGGGGCGACGCACGCGGCGGTCGCTTAGGGGACGGGCAGCTCGGCGGCGGCGGGGGCGGACTCCGGCTCCCTTCGCCGGTCGATGGCCTCCTCCAGCCCGGTCATGATCTCCGGCATCGAGGGTAGGCGACCCGAGCGAATCTTGGAGAAGATCGTCTCGCCGTCGTAGTACACCTCGAACGCGCCGGTGTTGAGCATGTTCTGCGACAGGGTGTTACCCAGGAACCACGCGCCCATCGTGCTCCCCATCTTGTTCGCCTGCAAGTTCGTCACAAACTCCGGAACGCTCGCGAGGCCAAACGCTCGCGAGACCGAGTCACCCGCGTGCGTCAACGCCAGGGTGGTCCACGTGGCGACGTTCACGAGCTTGGCGCCCACGACCGCCGCGGGGGACGGCGGGTAGTTGGATCCGACGACTTGACACTCCGGAAAGCGTTGGGAGATGGCGTTCCGGACGTGCTGAAAGCCGCCCCTGTACTGTCAGGATTGGCAGAAGGAGATGTGCACCTTGCCGCCGAGCGAGTGGGGGTCGACGGGGGCGGAGGTGACGGCGTCGGTGTGCTGCTCGGCCCCCTTGAACGTGGCGAACACGTCCGCGCCTGCGTTTTTGACGATTGGGTGAACGGTGGGGGCGACGTCACGTCGGGTTCGTGCACGACACGTGCGGGGGCGAGCCTCGCGTCGGATCTCTTCGCCGCTCCAGGGTTGCCGAGGGAACGAAGAACACGGAAGCACGCGAGGGGGACGGGACGCACCGGCGAAGGCGAGCAGGACGGCGACGACGATGAACCCGGTGGAGAGCCCGCCGGACGGCGGCGGCGGCGCCGAGCTCTGCCCGCGAGCGGGGGAGCCGGTGGATCCCTCCGCCATGTCAGTCGGGGGCGGGCGCTGACCTCGGACGCGGCTGTCGAAGTGACGACGAGCTCGCGTTGCTTTGCTCTGTCGAGTTTTTCCCCCTCTCTCGCCGGCTTTACGTTTAGGTTACACACCAGTAAGATTACCTATATGGCACGCGGTATGGCTTCGAATACATTTGCGAAATTGG